>ERZ1699239.99-NODE-99-length-22783-cov-2.592382_pt1 | contig 22783 bp, 10 predicted proteins | sample MGYA00581536_ERZ1699239 | MGnify/ENA primary metagenome ERZ1699239 (study PRJEB42319, sample SAMD00040333) | human oral metagenome | material: saliva | host: Homo sapiens | study: EMG produced TPA metagenomics assembly of PRJDB4115 data set (Metgenomic analysis of...
CTCAAGTTGGTGGAAGTGGTACTCACCGGAACGTGACGCCGTCGGTTCCACCAGCTCATACGGCTAAAAGTGAGACTGACCGCGTTGCTATAACTACTTAAATTCAAGGAGAACCGTGGACACCAACTACACAACCAAATCCCAAGAAGCCATATCGGGGGCTGTGCAGGCCGCCGCAGCTGCTGGCAACCCCCAGGTGGAGGCGCTCCACCTACTTGGTGAGCTACTAAGCCAAGAGGGCGGCGTCGCCGTCGGGCTACTAAACGCACTAAGCCCGCAGACCCTAAAGAACGTAGGGGCCGCCACCCGCACCGCACTAACCTCCCTGCCCTCCTCAGCAGGCAGCTCCGTAGTAGAGCCCAACCCCTCACGTGGCTTCCTAGCCGCCCTGGAAAAGGCCGACAAACTCGCCAAAGAACTAACTGACGAGTACATCTCTACCGAGCACATACTGATCGCCATCGCTGAAGGCGACGACGCCGCTGCCCGCGCCCTGCGTGACGCCGGCGCCACCGCCCAAGCCCTACGCGCCATCCTTCCCACCGTGCGTGGCGGACATCGCGTAACCAGTGCCAACCCTGAAGGCACCTTCGAAGCCCTGAAGAAATACGGCACTGACCTGACCGAGGCCGCCCGCGCCGGCAAACTAGACCCGGTAATCGGCCGCGACAGCGAAATCCGCCGCGTGGTGCAGGTGCTATCGCGCCGCACCAAGAACAACCCGGTGCTAATCGGTGAACCCGGCGTAGGTAAAACCGCCGTGGTAGAAGGCCTAGCCCAGCGTATTGTGGCCGGTGACGTGCCCGAGTCGCTGCGCAACAAGCGCCTAATCGCCCTGGACCTATCCTCCATGGTGGCCGGGGCCAAGTATCGTGGCGAGTTCGAAGAGCGCCTCAAGGCCGTGCTCAACGAGATCAAGAACTCTGACGGCGAGGTAGTCACCTTCATCGACGAGCTACACACCATGGTGGGCGCAGGCGGTGGCTCCGAAGGGGCCATGGACGCCGGCAACATGCTCAAGCCCATGCTGGCGCGCGGTGAACTGCGCATGGTGGGTGCCACCACGCTGGATGAATACCGCGAAAACATTGAGAAAGACCCGGCTCTAGAGCGCCGCTTCCAGCAGGTTTATGTGGGTGAGCCCTCCGTGGCTGACACCGTGGCCATCTTGCGTGGTATCGCCCCCAAGTACGAGGCACACCACCACGTGACCATCTCTGACGGTGCCCTGGTGGCTGCCGCCAGCCTGTCAGACCGCTACATCACCGGCCGCCAACTGCCCGACAAGGCCATTGACCTGGTTGATGAGGCTGCTTCCCGCCTGCGCATGGAGCTGGACTCCTCCCCGGTGGAAATTGACGAGCTGCGCCGTCGCGTAGACCGCCTAAAGATGGAAGAAGCCTACCTGGCTGATTCCAGCGCCAAGGAAGATGAGGCCGACGCCGGCGCGGCAGAGCGCCTGGCTGCCTTGCGTGCCCGCCTGGCTGACCTAAACGAAGAACTCAGCGCCCTAAATGCCCGCTGGGAAGCCCAAAAGGCCGGTCACAACCGCATTGGTGAGCTGCGCGCCCAGCTAGATGAGCTGCGTACCCGCGCTGAACTGGCTGAACGTGAAGGTGACTTTGAGGCCGCCGGACGTATCCGCTACGGCGAAATGCCCAGCTTGCAGCGTCAAATCGCTGAGGCTGAAGCCAGTGAGCAAAACCAGCCTGATGCTGGCGAGCCGATGATCGCTGAGAAGGTTGGCCCTGAGGAGATCGCTGAGGTTATCTCTTCTTGGACCGGCATTCCGGTAGGTAAGCTGATGCAGGGCGAAAGCGAAAAGCTGCTGCACATGGAAGAGCAGGTAGGCTCGCGCCTAATCGGCCAGAAGGACGCGGTTGCGGCTGTGGCCGACGCTGTGCGCCGCTCGCGCGCTGGGGTTTCTGACCCTGACCGCCCCACCGGTTCCTTCATGTTCCTAGGCCCCACCGGTGTAGGTAAGACCGAGCTGGCCAAGGCCCTGGCTGAGTTCCTCTTCGATGACGAGCACGCCATTGTGCGTATCGACATGAGCGAATACTCCGAGAAGCACTCGGTTTCGCGCCTAGTGGGTGCCCCTCCCGGGTACGTAGGCTACGAAGAGGGCGGTCAGCTGACCGAGGCGGTGCGTCGTCGCCCCTACTCTGTGGTGCTGCTAGATGAGGTGGAAAAGGCCCACCCTGAGGTCTTTGACATCTTGCTGCAGGTGCTCGACGACGGTCGCCTAACTGACGGCCAGGGACGCACGGTGGACTTCCGTAACGTCATCTTGATCCTGACCTCCAACCTGGGTAGCCAGTTCCTGGTAGACCCGGCGCTGAGCCAGGAGGAAAAGCGCGAGAACGTTATGGCTACGGTGCGCGCCGCCTTCAAGCCTGAGTTCCTCAACCGCCTTGACGATGTGCTGATCTTTAATGCGCTGAGCAAGGATGAGTTGGGCCAGATTGTGGGCTTGCAGCTAAGCAAGATGAGCAAGCGTCTGTCTGACCGCCGCATCAGCCTGGATGTTACCGACGCCGCGCGCACTTGGCTGGCTGACGAGGGTTACGACCCGGCTTACGGGGCTCGCCCGCTGCGTCGCCTGGTGCAGCGTGAGATTGGTGACCGCTTGGCCCGCCTGATCTTGGCCGGACAGGTTGCTGACGGCCAGCAGGTTACGGTTGATGTTGCCGACGACGGTCTGACGCTAATTCCCGGTGCGGCTGTGGCCGGTTCGGCTGCTAGCGCCGCCAGTGCGGAGTGACCTGCGCTTTTAACTAATTCGACGGTGCTGGGTGGGTTTAGACCCGCTCAGCACCGTTTTTAGTTAATTAGCCCACATATAAAGTGATTTGCGACTACTTGTAACTTGCTGGCCTGCAGAAACACTTTTGGCCTAAAAGAAAGTGCAAAAAATGAGGTTTAGGTACTGGAATTACTAGTAAAAACCAAGGTAATCTATCGCCGCACCGCCGCTACTGCGAGTGTTCCGTTATAGCTAGCTCATCACCCTGGCTATAGTGCGTGTTGCTCACTGGCGGCGGTGTTCCCATGTACAGGCGGCAATGAAGCTGTGGTACATGGACTACCCCAAACTTTTCGGTTTGTGTGCAAAACAGTCTTTACAATAAACGAACAAATACGCGCAGTAGGCGCTAGTTAAATTATTAGCTCAAACCAGATTTGTAACTGTTTGGTTGCAACTTCTGCTGTTCGGTTCTGCTTAGACTTGACGCTTTTTGTTGCAAAAGGACAAAATTGGGTCAACCACGTCTAGGCAAAGGAGCCCTACACGATGAAGGTAAGACACCTCCACCGACGCTCCCTAGCATTGCTAGGGGTTGTCGCCCTATCCCTTCCAGGGGCAGCTGCTGGCGCAGTGACCCCGGAAACTTCTGGTGTCATTAGTGCTCCGGAGACCATTAGCGCCGGTAACTTGACCGCGACCGTATCCAACGCCTTCCCCCAGGTACTTGGCTACACCTTCGCGGGCAATAAAGTTGGCGGCCGCACCCAGGTCCTCGATTCAGTACTGATTGACAATCAGGCTTACACCGTCAAGTCGGTGCAGGCAGTTAAAGAATCCAACACCAAGGTGGCCTACACGGTTGACTTCAATGACACTGACGTCACCATGAAGGCCGAAATTGAAGTAAAGGAGATTACTTCAAAGGCCCAGGGCACAACTGGTGCCAAGCGCCCCACCCTAACCTTCCGTATCACTGAGCTCACCGGTGGCGCCCACACCGTCGAGATTCCCGGCCATGGCCTGGTATCGGTTAGCGCTAAAGACGGCGGCGCCTACGCTGCCGGTATCACCCTGGTTTCGCGTGGCGCTAGCGCTAAGAACAAATACGCTGGCGTGGCTGACACTATTGAGAGCCTAAGCGAGTCCACCCCGGTCAGCGACGCTGACGCCCCCAGTACCTACCTGATGGTTAACACCTCTAAGGTGGCCGTGGGTATGGAAACCAACGCCACCTATGACCGCCCCACCGGCTGGGAAGCTGACGACGGTTCGCGCTGGAAGCGCCGGGTAGTTGACCAGGATGGTTCTAAGACCCTGCTGGCCTCCAACGGCCAGTGGACCTACCGCTCAGCTGCAGCCACTGACGCCGTCGGCGATGAAGAGCGCCCCTACACCACTTTGGTGTTCACCGGTGACGCCAACTCCTCGGGCACGGTGAACTGGCAGGACGCCGCCGTCGCCTATGCAGACATCACCCCCTGGGTGGCCGGTGCAGCTGACAACCACAAGTGGGTAGTAACCCATATTCCCTTTGACTTCGGCTCGGCCGCCACGCACCCCTTCTTGCAGGTAGCCGACGACGTAAAGCGCGTCAACCTGGCTACCGACGGCCTAGGTCAGCGCGTGATGCTCAAGGGTTATGCTTCTGAAGGCCACGACTCTGGACATATGGACTACGCGGGCAACATCAACACCCGCGCCGGTGGTGACAAGGACTTTGCCACCCTGTTTAACACCACCGCCAACTCCAACGCGATTTACGGCGTCCACGTCAACACCACTGAGGCCTACCCCGAAGCCAACTCTTTCGGTTCCCTGCCCTTCACTGGCGGGCGCGGCTGGAACTGGCTAAACCAGTCCTACTACGTTGATCAGCGCGCTGATCTAGGTAGCGGCGCGGTAATTAAGCGTTTCCAAGACCTGCGTAACCAGTTCCCGCTGGCTACCTACCCCAACTTCCGCTGGATCTACATTGACGTTTACTACGGTTCGGGCTGGCAAGCTGAGCGCCTGGGCCGCGAGCTAAACAAGATGGGTTGGGAAATGGGTTCAGAGTGGGCTGACCGCTTTGAGCGCTACTCCACCTGGTCGCACTGGTCCAATGATGAAAACTATGGCGGCGCCACCAACAAGGGTTTGAACTCTGACGTGATCCGCTTTGTGGACAACTCCAACAAGGACAACTGGAACCCCAACGTAGTTTTGGGCTACCCCCAGATTGTTGAGTTTGAGGGCTGGACTGGCCACCAAGACCAGGGCGCCTTCTACCGCAACATTTGGGCTAACAACCTGCCGGTTAAGTTCCTGCAGAACTCGCGCATTATGCGTCAGGAAAGCGCTAAGGGTGAAAACGGCAAGACCGTCTACACCTACACCTTCGCTAACGGCACTGTAGCCTCAGGTGCTACGGCGGTCACCAACCAGACTCCGGCCACCCAGGTTGCCGGGGCTATCAAGGCTGACATGTCCGCTAGCCGCCAGTTTGTTTACGACGGCGCCACCGTGCTTAAGGGCGACAGCTACCTGCTGCCCTGGATCGATAATGGCGCTAAGGGCGGCGCACCGCGTCTGTACTACTACAACCCCGCAGGCACCGCCACCACCTGGACCCTAACCAAGTCCTACCAGAACGTGGGCTCTTTGAGCGTCTACCGCCTCACCGACAAGGGCCGTGTAAAGGTAACTGACGTAAAGGTAGAGGGCGGCAAGGTAACCATCCCTGAGTCCGTATACGAGACCGTGCCGGCCGCTGAACGCGACCACACCGCCTTTGTACTGGCTCCCGCCAAGGCCCCCGCAGCCGCCGCCACCCCCAAGTGGGGTGCTGGAACTGTGTTTGTGGACCCCGGCTTCAACTCCGGTAGCTTCAAGGGCTACCAGACCACCGGCCAGGTAACCGCCCCCCACGACGCTCACGGCGACCCGATCGCCCAGCTGGGTAAGGGCAACTCTTCCATTAGCCAGGAAATGACCCTCAATGCCGGCACCTACCAGGGCAGCGCTTGGGTACAGGTCAAGGACGGCAAGACCCGCCAGGTTAGCGTGTCTGCTTCAGGTGAAGGCGTCACCAGCGCCGCCAGCCAGCAGCGCAACGATGATCTGGGCGCCACCCGCGACAAGCCGGTCACCATCGCCTTTGAGGACTTTGAAAATGTCCCCGAAGGTTGGGGCCCCTTCGTTAAGGGCGACGCCGGCGAAATCACCGACCCGCGTACGGTACTGGCCTCCCTCAACGGCCCCTACACCCAAAAGGGCGGCACCCTACCGGACGGTTCCAAGAAGGCCACCGACGACGCCGTCGCCGGACACTGGTCCCTAAAGAGCCACGAAGAAAATGGGGGACTGGTCTACCGCACCGTGCCCCAGACCGTAAACTTCAAGGCCGGACACCGCTACCGCATTTCGTATGACTACGAAAACGCGCTCAGCGGCTCCTACTACTGGGTTACCGCCTATGACGCCCAGGGCGCCAACGGGCTAAACGCTAACTACCTGTACTCCACGGTGATGCCGGTGGCCACCAGCCCCACTCACTATGTACAGGAACTTAACGTGGGTGGCTGTGGCTCCTACTGGGTGGGTCTGTACAAAACCCAGGGCGGCCAGGACGGTAACGACTTTACGCTCGACAACTTCCGCGTAGAGGACCTGGGTGCCACCACGGATATGCCCGCGTGTGCCGCTGCCTCAATCGACACCAACGAGACGGCCATTGAAGGCTCCACCTTCCACATGACCAGCTCCCTGGTGAACAACGAACCCAGCGAAATCACCGATGTGACCAGCAAGCTGACCCTGCCTAGCGGCTGGAGCGCCACTGCTGACACCCCGGCCACCACCGCCAAGCTAGCCAAGGGCGCCACTTTCACCACCACCTGGACCGTCAAGGTTCCCCAGGGTGCGGGCGGCTCCACCGCTAACGTGGTACACACGGCCACCTACAAGATCGCTGGTAGCGCCCGCAGCGCTAGTGGTGACACTAACGTGGCGGTTTTGGGCTCGGTGAAACCTGACGCTGTCAACTACCTCTCTGACCTGCCTTTCAGCCCCAAGTACAACTCCAACGGTTGGGGTCCGGTTGAGCGTGACAGTGAGGTTGGTGAAAACCAAAAGGGTGACGGCGGCCCAATCGTGATGGGCGGCAAGCAGTACACCAAGGGTCTAGGTACCCACTCTCCTGCCGATGTGGGCTTCGAGCTCAGCGGCAAGTGCAAGGCTTTCAAGGCCACCGTGGGTGTGCAAGATGGCCAGAGCGGCTCGGTTACCTTCCGTGTGGTAGGCACCACCGACGGCACTAACTGGGTTGATGTGGTACCGCAGACCGGCGTGATCACCGGTAGCAACACTCCTCAGGAGGTTTCCGGCGACGTCACCGGCATGAAGCTGATTCGCTTGATTGTGGGCGACGGCGGCAACGGTAACGGCAATGACCACGCTAACTGGGCTGACGCTCGCGTTCTGTGTGGTAACGCCACCGACGGCGATACTCCCGCCCCGGCACCTGGCAACCCGGTTAAGGACTACAGCGGCGACCAGCAGCTGGTATCCGCCCCGGCTGCTTACGCCAGCAACCCGGCCTCCAACATGTTTGATGGCAACGCTTCCACCTTCTACGACAAGGACTGGCAGCACCCGGTAGCTCACCCCAGCGACATTGACCTGGCCCTGTACCAGGGCGATGACCCCACCGCCGCCTCTGCGGTAAGCGTGGCTGGTCTGAAGATCAATAGCCGCGTTGACCAAGCCAACGGGCGTCCCGAACGCTACGAGGTCTATGTGGGTCAGGATGCTGCCAACATCAACCAGAAGGTAGCTGAAGGCACTTTGCAAAACACCGGCCAGGTGCAGCAGATTGTCTTTAACAGCCCGGTTAAGGCCAAGCTGATTCGCCTGCGCGTGCTGTCTAACTACAAGACCAAGGCTGACCAGCCCGATTACCTGCTCTCTATCGCTGAACTAGGGGTCCTGGTTCCCGATGGTGACGCAAGCGGTAATGCGGCCAGCCAAAGCCAGGCTAGCGCTCAGAGCCAGGCTGGTGCCCAGGGTCAGGCCAGCGCCCAACCTCAGGGTGGCGCTAAGGCTGCGGCTGAGGGTAAGGCCAGCTCCACCGACAAGGCTGCCGCTGGGGCCGCTAAGTCTGAGCCGGAGATTACCGTAAACACCAACGCTGAAGGCCTGGTGGGCCAGAACTACCTGGATGTTAAGACTGTCAATGACACCAACCCAGTTAAGAACCCCTCCACGGTTATTAACCACACTTGGGCTCTGAACTGGATGGCTGCTGACCAGAAGCACACTACTAACGCTTCTGCCAGCTATTTCCAGCGCGTTCCGGTCACCTTCAATGTGGCTAAGGATGGCACCAAGGTTAAGTTCACGGTTGCTGCCGGCGACGGCGACGGCCTGGTGCAGGTGGACAACCTGCGCATGGTCAAGATCGTGCGCCCCACCAGCAATGACCTGATCGGTGTGGACTGCCTGGCCACTCCCACCTCCGAGGTGTGCACCACCAAGCGAGCTAACGACCGCATTGGGGTAACCACGGCAGTAAGCGCTGAGACTGTGACGCCCACTCCGACGCCGCAGCCCACCGCTCCGGTTTCGCCTACTGTGGCTCCCACTCAGGAACCTACCGCCAGCCCTGAGCCGACTGTGGCTCCCACTGGCTCCCCGGCTCCTACGGCTCAGCCCAGCCCGGCACCTACCGGTAGCGCTGTCCCCACGGTAGCTCCCACCGGCTCCCCGGTACCTACCGGTAGCGCGGCTCCCACTGGTAGTGCGGCTCCCACGGCTCAGCCCAGCCGTTCGGCCAGCTCCGCCCCGCTTCCGGGTCGCCCCGGTAAGCCTGGTAAGCCCAGCCATGGCGCAGCCCCGGCTAAGCCGGAAAAGCCCGGCGGTTTGGCCCGTACCGGTGTGGCCAGCGGAATGTTGGCTCTAAGCGCCCTGGCATTGGGTGGTGGCGGCATGTTGCTGCGCCGCAAGCGTCAGGACTGACGGGATCGACAACTGAATATCGACACAATTGAATACACAACTCAATAGGGGTGCCTGATTTCCCTCTCAAAACTAGGCACCCCACCCCGCCGGGGGCCGCTTAACAAATGCGTTAGCGGTCCCCGGCGGTTTCGTTAGTGGTTCCCGGCGGTTTCGTTAGTGGTTCTTGGGGGTTGCGCTAGTGGTCCTCGCGCTTTGCTGTGGAGCTGCGCGTTTGTGAGGACTAAAAAGAATCGCTACACTTAGCAGGTAATGATAATCAATATCAACTAGAAAGACTGCCATGTTTGCGTGGTTGCAGGCCGCCGGGCCTTCTTCAGTTCCCACCCAGGGCGCTACCAACTCTTCCCCCTCTGTTATGCGTGTAGCTGCTGGTCGCGGGCGTTTTTCTGACTCCACCCCGCAGCGTCTTAATGACCCCTGGCTGCGGCGTATGGCTGCGCTGACCACTGTGGCGCTGTGCGGTTTCATGACGCCGCTAGCGGGCGCTTCTGTCGCCAGCTCCTCTGGCGCTCATGTTGGCGCTGCACATGCTGCCCAGGTTTCTGGCGCCGCTGCGCAGGGTGCCGCTGCCCACAGCTCCGTTTCCCGTCCCACTGCTAGCTTGGCCAGTAATGATGGCCAGTCCAAGCCGGTAAACCTTGAGGGCGGGGACTTAAGCATTTTCGACGCCGTCGCCACTGCCAATGGGGAAGTGGACTTACAGCTAAAGGATGGCGCCACCGGAACTAGCCACAACCCGGCCCAAACCACTTTGAAGATCCCGGCCTCCACCTGGCAAAACATTTCTGACGACTATCCGGGCAGTCCGGGTGGCTATTTCGTCAGCCAAGGCGTCCAGGCTAACTCGCCACTACAGCCGGCCAGCGCTGCCCCCAAGGGACGCCTGGGTTGGGACACCAGCCAGCTGGCCCAGGCAGGATTTAGCGCCGCCCACTTTGAAGTCAGCTACAGCGGCCCTGAAGGCGCTAGCGTGTCCCTGTTTGGCTTGGATGACAATGGTCAACTGGCCTCCTCGCTGCTGGTTGATGGCAACTATGAGCTAAACCCGCTTGGCTCAGAAATTGCCCCGCAACAGCTGGCCGCCGCCTACCCCAACTGGGTGTTTTCTGCTGCCGGCGTCTACCAGCTGCAGGTACGGGTGCTGGCTCAGCGCAGTGATGGCACGGTAATTGCTAGCCCGGTGCGTAGCTATCGGGTTGAGGTAGGCGACGTCGCCGCTCAAGCCACCCCCACCCCGGCACCTACTGAACAAAACCCTGATACCCAAAAGCCGGGTGCCCAGCCCACAGCGGCCCCCAGTGCAGTGCCCTCGGCCGCTCCCAGTGCGGTTCCGCAGCCGGTGGCCAGCCCCTCGGCCCAGCCCAGCGCTGCCCCCAGCGCTCAGCCTGGTGTTAGCGCCGCCCCCAGTGCTTCGGCTACCCCGGTGGCTAGCCCCAAGCCGAGCGCCGGCAAGCCGGCCACCAGCCCCTCGCCGCGCTCAGCCATTGGCGGCGAGGTAAAGGCTAAGCCGAGCGCAGCTAACCCCGCTGGCAAGCAGCTTTTGGCCAGCTCGCGCAGCGCTAAGTCAGCTCAGGCCCCGCGTGCCGCAGCTCAGGGCCGCTCTGCCAGTCAGGCTCGCGCCGCCGTCGGGCAAAACCGATCTGCCGTAACCACCCGGGCCGGCGCGCAAAGCTTTGTATCCCAGGCTCGCCCCGCCCAGAGCTTTGTGGCCCAGGCTCGCTCTGCCAGCCAGGGGGCAGCCGCCCAAACCAGCGCCCAAAAGGCTAAGGCTCAAAGCGCCGCTGCGGTGAAGGAAAACCCGGCTTCATCAGCGGTTAGCGCCACCGCCACGCTGACTTTCGTGGTGGGCCCTGACGCCAACGGCAACGCCAATGAAGGGCACTTTGACTTAGGTCCGCGCATTGTGGACGGCAAGCTCAAGCTGCAGGTGAAAGATGACCGCTCTCAGCCGGCCAGCTGGGTTGACCCGGCAACTTTGACCTTCTCGCTGGGAGACAAGGCCACTCTTAAAGCCCCCGACGCACTTAACTTTGTGGCCACCCCGGGTCAGGATGTGTGGATGATTTCCTCCAGCCAAAGCGCGGGTGTGCCCTGGCTGGGTATGAACTCTCAGGCTGAAGAGATTGTCAGCAAAACCAGCGGCGAGGTTACCTTCACCCTGGTGAGTGTGGAGGGGCCCGGTAAGGTCTCAGTATTTACCTCCGGCGGCCTGGGTGGGGGTGTGGGTGAGCACCTGCTGCAGGAAGAGGGCAGCTCCTACACCCTGCCGGCTAACACTCACGCCCACCAGAACTGGGTGTTTACCGCCCCGGGCACCTACAAGCTGACCATTTCCGCCCAGGTCACCCCCAAGCAGGGTGAGCAGATCAGCGGTGAAGATGGTGGCTCTGGCGACGGCGCAGCGGCCAGTTCCGGTGCCGGCTCCAGTGAAGGTGGCAGCGCCAGTGGAGCTGCTGGTTCTGCGGCCTCAGGCTCTGCCAAGGCTGGCCAGGCGGCCGGCGCTAGCGGCGGTAAGTCTTTGGCTAAAACCGGTGCGGTTAGCGGCGCCTTGAATGTTGCTGGTGGTCTGATGTTGCTGGCGGTTGCGGTGCTGGTGGCACGCAGGCGGATGGCATGGGCCTAGTTAAGTCTGTAATTCAGGCTGCACTAGTTTTAACGTTAGTGGCGGGCTGCGCCGGTGTCGGCGTAGATCCCGCCCGCGACGGCCAGTTGCGGGTGGTCACCACCACCGGCATTCTGGCCGATCTAGTGCGTAATGTGGCGGGAGGCCGGGCTACGGTCTCCCAGCTAGTTCCCGACGGCGCCGATCCGCACTCCTATGAGCCCTCACTGCGGGCTATTCGAGATGTGGCCTATGCGGATTTGGCTTTTAGTAACTACCTGTTGCTGGAACAGCATTCGATTATTCGCGCCCTGGACGCGAACCTGCCCGCTAGTGCCCAGTCAGTGTCTATCGCCGAGGAGGCCGCCAAGCAGGGGGCCACGATTTTGCCGCTGGTTGAGGATCGGGCTTTGGATACCCTGTGGCTGGGGATGCGCGTGTCTGGTGACGGTAAACGTTATGGTGCTAACCGGGCCAGTGAGGTTGATTTGCAGGTGGTTTCGGTGCAGGGCCCGGGTCAAGCCAGCTCCTACCTGACCACCACTTTTGGCACCCCGGAGCTGGGGTTTTCCAGCCATGACGGGTTTGACGCGGCCAGCGACTATAAACATGACACTGTCAGCTTGCCGGCTGACGCCCACCAGCATATGAGTTGGGCTTTCACTAAGCCGGGAGTGTATCGGGTGCAGTTTAAGGCCCGCCTGCGCCCGGTTAAGGGTAAAAACGTGGAGTTTAAAACCGCCACGTTTACTTTCGCGGTGGGGGTCGCCGCCGCCGCTGTAGCTAAGCGTGAGGGTCGGGTGGTTTTGGGTCCGGGCCACGGCGATGTGAGCGTGGATCTAGAAGCTGGCCGCATCACACTGGTGGCCGACAAGCAAGCTAGCGGCCAGGCTTGGCCGTCAGCCGCTAAAACCGCGAGCGCGAGCACTCCTAGCCCCGCTGCGAGCGCCAACACGAACCCGGGCGCTAGTTCAGCCAGTGCTTCAGCTAGCGCCGCGCCCAGCGGGGCTAGCCCCACCGCGAGCACCAGCTCAGCCTCCGCGCCCAGCCCTGGTGGCTCTGCCAGCCCGACCGGTAGCGCCCCTAGCCCGACCCCCAGCAACGGTGCCAGTGCACCCAGCCAGAGCGACGTCGTCGTAGCTGGGGCGGCCCACGTACCAGGCCACGTAGCCATAGACCCGCAGCGGGTAGTGGTGGATGTGCCCACGCGCACCCTAGCCCAAGTGCCTCAAGGCTACGGTTTTGTGGGCCGTGCGGGCACGCAAGCCTATATCCTGCCCCAGGCGGTGCTGGGCAAACACGTGCATGGGGAAATTGACCCGCACCTGTGGCATGACGTGCACAACGCGGCCGCCTATGTGAAGGTAATCTGCGCCAAACTCAAGCAGGTTGACCCGGCCGGGGCGAGTGTCTATGAGGCTAACGCCGCCCGCTACCTAAACCAGCTGGCCCAGCTAGACACCCAGGTTAAAAGCACTCTGGACACTATTAGTGAAGCTAACCGCCAACTGGTAACCACCAATGACGCCTACGCTTACCTGGCTAACGCCTATGGGCTTAAAGTGGCTGGTTTCGTGGCTCCCAACCCGGCTAGTGAGCCCTCCTTGGCTGATCGGCGTAAACTCGCCGCCACCATTAAGGACCTACATATTAAAGCGGTGTTTTTAGAGCCAAATCTGGCCCGCACCCGCTCCACCTTGAAAGTGGTGGCCAGTGAAGCCGGGGTGAAAGTATGCCCGCTTTACGGCGATACCCTGGATAACCAGGCCCCCACCTATCAGGCGATGATGCGTTTTAATGCCAACTCCCTGGCCCGCTGCCTAGGTGGCAGGCCCAACGCCAAGGCGACGGCGTCGTCGGCAAAAACCCCGGGCAGTGCTAATGCAGGTAAGGGGGCACCCAGCAACGGCGCTTCCGGCGCAGCCAGCGGTGCTTCCGGCGCAGCCACCCCCAGCGTGGACCCTGCCCTAGAGCAAAACGTGGCCGCAAACGAGCCCATCTCACAAACCCCAGCGGTAATCGAAGCTGGACACGTAGACCTAGGCCCGCGCCTAATCGGCGGCAAACTAACCGTGTCCCTACGAGATGATTCAGCAGCCTCACCCGTATGGCGCGACCCCAACAAAACCGTGCTGCGTGTACGCGATGGCGCCCTAATCCAAGTGCCGCAAGGCGAAGACTACAAATTCCTAGCCGACTCCAAGCGCGTCTATGTGCTACCCCAAACCCAAAAAACCCAGCTGGTATGGCTGGGCTGGAACACCCAAGACCCAGCCGTAACCAAGCTGATCCAAGGCGGGGTAAATATGCGCATCGAGCAGGTTAAGGGCCCCGGCCGCAGCTGGCTGATTTTGCAAGAAGGCACCTTCGGTAAACCCAAAGTGCTGGCCGACTCTGCCGCCAGCGCCCAAGACATCTGGGTGGACACCAACACCCACGTGCACGCCAACTGGATTTTCTCCAAACCTGGCATTTACCTGGTCAAAGTCTCCTTCAAAGCTACCGGTGTGGACGGTAAAACCTACCAGGCCACCACCACCTTGCGCTTTGCGGTAGGCGACGCCACCAGCACCACCAACGCGCTAAAAGCACAGCCATCAGGAAAGTGACCATGCTAGAAGTAAACCAACTCAGCGTGCAGCTGGGCGGCCGCAGCGTGCTACAAGAGGTCAACTTGAAGCTAGACCAAGGCCAGTTCATGGGGCTGATCGGCCCTAATGGGGCCGGCAAAACCACGCTGCTGCGGGCCATCCTAGGGCTCGTGCCCAGCACCGGCACTATCACCTGGCAAGGTCAGCGCATTGACCGGCGCGCCATTGGGTATGTGCCTCAGCGCCACGCTTTCGCCTGGGATTTTCCCATTAATGTGCGTCAGGTGGTGTTAAGTGGGCTCACCGGCAGGCTCGGCTGGCTGCGTCGGCCCCGCCCAGAGCACCTAGAGGCTGCCGACTGTGCCCTAGAGCAGGTAAGCATGAGTGATTTGCGTTCGCGGCCGGTGGAGCAGCTTTCGGGTGGGCAGCGTCAGCGGGTGCTGGTGGCTCGGGCGTTGGCGTTAAAGCCGCAGTTGCTGCTGTTGGATGAGCCTTTTACGGGCTTGGATATGCCCACCCAGGAGCTGTTGACGGATCTGTTTAAAGAGCTGAGCCAGTCGGGTGTGGCCGTGCTTATGTCCACCCATGATCTGGTGGCGGCCCAGGCGCAGTGCGAGTATTTGTGTCTGCTTAACCGCACCGATTTGGCTTGCGCCCCGCCTAGCCAGCTTAAAGACAAAGACCTGTGGATGCGTACTTTCCAAGTGCGCGCCGATAACCCGCTGCTGCAAGCCCTAGGGATGAGTTAAGTTGTTAACCCCAATTGATTTTCTAAATGACCTGCTAAACCCGCAGCTGGCTTTCCTACCCAGGGCGTTGCTGATTGCTATCACTAGCGCCCTGGTTTGCGGAGTGGTGGGGGCCCACGTGGTGTTGCGTGGGATGGCTTTTATTGGCGACGCCGTCGCTCACTCTGTGTTTCCCGGCCTGGCGGTGGCCTTCGTTAGCGGCACTAACCTGGTGCTTGGGGGCGCGGTAGCCGGGATTCTGACGGCGGTAACCGTGGCGCTACTAGCCCAAAACCGCAGGCTTAAAGAAGACTCCATCATTGGGGTGCTGTTTGTGGGGGCATTTGCTTTAGGGGTGGTAATTATTTCGCGCGCCCCAGGCTATAGCGGCTCGCTGCAACAGTTCCTATTCGGCTCTATTACCGGCGTGCCGGCGCGTGAAGTGCCGGTGGCGCTGATCGGGGCAGCAGTGGTGATTGGGCTGATCGCAGCCCTAAATAAAGAGATTGTGGCAGTAAGCCTGGACCGTGAAACTGCCCGCGCGGCAGGGCTGCCGGTGTTGGCTTTAGATATTGCCCTGTATGTGTGCGTGAGCTTGGCGGTGGTGATTTCCGTGCAGACTATCGGCAATATTTTGGTGTTGGCGCTGCTGGTAATCCCGGCGGCCACAGCCCGCTTACTGACTGACCGCTTACTGACCATGATGATTATGGGCCCTCTGCTAGGGGCGTTAGGGAGCCTACTGGGAGTGTATTTGAGCTGGTCAGCTGATTTGCCCACGGGCGCCACGATTGTGTTGGTGCTGGGCGTAATGTTTGCCCTGGCCTGGCTGTTAGCTCCCGGTCACGGCCTGCTCTACAAAACTGCCGCAGCCAGGCGGCGCGCGGCAGCCTGAGGCCTAGCTGCGCTCGCGGGGGCTTTGCGCCTCTACAAAACTGCCGCAGCCAGGCGGCAGGCGTTATCCACCCAGCGGCGGTGACGCGGCTCGCGCGCCCATTCCTGGCTGGTTAGCTCGTGGCTCAGGGAGCGATATTTGGCGTCATTAGCGCGCAGCTTGTCGTCAAGATCGCCCCCGAAACACAGCAGCATCAGTTCATAGTTGAGCATGAATGAGCGCGAATCCATATTGGAAGAGCCGATCACCCCCACTTCGTTATCCACGGTCATGTATTTGGAGTGCAAAACCGTGGGGGAAGGGTAGAGAAAGATACGCACCCCGGCATCCAGTAGCGCCGCATAGTAGGAGCGTTGGGCGTGACGCACCAGGAAATTGTCTCCGCTGGCCCCCACAAACAGCTGCACATCCACGCCCCGGTAAGCTGCGCTAGTCATGGCGGCCAGCAGCGACTCGTCGGGCACAAAATATGGGCTGGTGATGGTTACCCGCCGGCGTGCATTGTGGATCAGGGAAGTGAACATGCGCAGGTTTGGTTCAGTGGAGTAGCCCGGCCCTGAAGGGACGATCTGCATGGCGTTTACGACGCCGTCGGCCAAGTCTTTTTCCCACGCCGCCGAGGTGTTAACCAGCTCTGCAGCAAGTGCGCTCAGACCAGCGGTTTCTACCTGGGAGATATCCTCATCGCTTACGGCTTGGGAGCGGGCACCAACGAAAATTTTGCCGGTTTCGGCGTACCAGTCCATAGCGAATACACCCCCAAGCTCAGCCACGATAGCCCCGCCTAGCTGCACGGATAGGTCTTTCCACTCGCGTCCAGGGCCGCGCAGGTTGGTTTCGTAGAAGGGGTCAATGAGGTTGTGGGAGCCAACAAAGCCGACGCCGTCGTCGATTACCGCTAGCTTGCGGTGGTTACGCAGGTCTGGGCGCCCGCGCTGATCAGGCTTAAAACCTAGGGGCATCATCAGGTGCCAGTGGTAGCCGGCAGAGTTTAGCCGCTTCAGCAGCTTTTTCCAGGCTTTGTAGCGGCGTGAACCCAGGTGATCTAGCAGCAGCGCCACCCGCACCCCGCGTTTATGGGCGCGCTCTAGGGCCGCAAAAAGCGGCTCAGTGATGGGATCATCATGGACTATGTAAAACTCAATATTTACGCTGTGCTGGGCTGCGTCAATGGCCTGCACCAGGGCCGCAATGAAGCTGCGGGTGTCGTCATAGATACCCTGGACTGTGCCCGGCATACAGGGCATTCCGGTTAGGTGGCGGTTCATGCGCACAATCCCCAACAGGCGCTCATCAGCTTTTATACCTGGAGGTACGTCTGGGAGGGTGGTGCTTAGGGCGGAGACAATGCTGGTTAGCTCGCTTTGGCGGCGGTAGCGTTTTCCCTGAATACGGGCACTTCCCAGCAGTAGATACATGGGTAGGCCCACCAGGGGCAGGAACAAGATGAGCAGCAGCCAGGCCGATGACGAGGCAGGGCGCCGATTTTCGGGCACCACCCCCATAGCCCCAATCTTAATGATGTACTCAATCACCACCCAGATTTCGGTGGCCATCGGCAGATAACTCTTTTAACAATTGTACTTGAGCCCGCTAAAGCAGCCTGTTGTCCAAGACTGGGTGCCAGCCGCGCCAGCTGCGCAAGTCGTACGGAAGGATAAGCCGTGAGGTGCTGTAGACACTGTCAGCTGACGTAAGTAAACGTGTCAGGCGCGGGCGGCGTCGTCGGCAAAGCGGCAGCTAACGCAATAGCGGGCGGCAGCTAGTGGGGGGTGCCGAACCAGACCTTCCAAAAACCGTAGAAGTTTAAGTTACCCCAGCTGGAGCAGTCATCCCCATCATTCTTAGCGGCCTCATTGGGCTGGTAGGGAGTGTAGTTATAGAGCGCGGCGGTGGCGGTGTTAGCTGGGGTGATGATGGAAGAACCGCAGCTAGCCTGGGGGTTGTAGGCGATACGCACGGGTTTGCGGGCCTGCACCCGGTAGCTGGCGGGGTTAAGGCGGTATTTTTGCAGCTGGGCGGCGGCCTGATAGAGCTGGCTGACAAAGCCACGGTAGCGACTGTCGCAAGTCTGACCATCAGGGCAGCCATAGCCGGCAGCCCATTCATAGCGTGACGCAGTCAGTTTCTCGCCTGAAGCGGTCAGCAGCCCCTGCTCTTTTTGCAACAGCACCAGCAAAACCCGGGGGTTAATGTTGCAAGCCACCGAAACTCGGTAAATAACCTCACCAGCAGTTAGATTCTTAGCGGGATTCATCCCCAACGGGCAGGCCGTTGTGGGGTCAAAGCCTTTAGTGTCAAAGCGGGCCTTGCTGATGCAAGTAGTGCCGTCGGCGCTATTAACGCAGCCAGCATTGACTTTGGTGATGAAATTATCGATGTCCTCGGCGTTCATATTGGGAGCGCCGTAGAGCTTATTGTCAGAGATGATATTTGCGGCGTTAAAACCACTGTAATCAGGGGTTACCTTAACCGGGCCGGCTGGGGTGGGGCCATCATCAATCTGTGCGGGGGCGGTGAACTTAGGCAGGATCAGTGCCCCGGCTAGGGCGGATAGGGTCAGTAACGCAAAAATTGAGACCAGCCGGTAACGCGAAATAAACCGCTCGGCACTGGCACTAGAGATGGCACGCTTGCCCTTGCCTCTAGTTGCGCTGCCGGCGGAGGTTACCGTTTTGGCTTTAGAATTAGATTTAGGTTCTGACACTAAGGGTTATTTTTCCACGAAATGGACAGTTAATGCATCTTGATCAGGTTTATGCTTTAGGCCGCGACCTGATGGACGCCAACGGCTTGCAAGGCTGGAGCCTGGGGTGGGATCGTGCCCGGCGTCGAGCTGGACAGTGTAACCACACAAACCGCTGTATCACTCTCTCACGTTACTTAATGCAACTCTATGACTTGCCTCGCGTGCGTGACACGATTTTGCATGAAGTAGCCCATGCCCTGGTTGGTCCAAGTCACGGTCACGATGAAGTTTGGCGTCGCAAAGCCCTAGAACTGGGCTGCTCAGCGCAGCGGCTGGTAGATAAGCGCGCCCCTAAAGTCCCCGGCGACTGGGTGGGCACATGCCCGGCTGGTCACCGGGTTGAACGTATACGCCGCCCAAGCCGCGTGCTGGCCTGCGGGGTGTGCGCAAACAGTTTCTCCCTGGCCAACCTGCTGCACTGGACCTATAAGGGTGCGCCTATGGAGCCAAGCCAGATTGGTGGCCCCTACTTGCGCTCTTACAACCAAGTCACGCTTTATCTTTCATAGATGATTCATAGGTTACGCTAACCACCACCATAAAAGCCCCTTTTAAAGTTTTAACCAGCAAGGCTGATGCAGATCAGCAAAGCAACTGGCCCACTAAGCCGCCGGCAGGTAGCCCCGGGGTAAGCCTCGGCAGCGCTCGCTGGCTAAGCCTCGGTGACGCCCACCGGCTAAGCCCCGGTGGGCGGGCCACGGAAAACTTTTAAGGGAGGAAACCATGAAGCTCATGAAAAGGGGCATCGCATTCGCAGCGGCGATGGCGATGGCGTCCATGCCGTTAGCAGGCGCCTTCATGGGAGCCTCAACTGCTATGGCTGCGGAGGTGAATAAGGGCGCCTGACTGGTGTTGAACACTCGATAATCTCTCTCCTTGTGAATAACTGACCCCCGGATTGGCTTTTTTGGGTTTCGCCAATACGGGGGCCAGTTGCATTTACAGACAAATACAGCAGGCAGGCAAAAATGCATACATGCATTTACAGGCAAAATCATCCCTTCCCTATAAAAAATTCATGGGGTTTTATAGGGAAGGGATGAAATGTCAGTATTTGTGTGCGCCGGCGTGGGAAAGGGGCCGGCAGCGCCCAAAAAGGCGACGACGGCGCCCAGTCAGCGCGCCAGCCCATCTGGATGCTGGCCCCAGCCAGAAACCCCAGCCAGAAACCCCAGGCCTAAAGCCCAGCCAAGCCTAGGGTGCAAGCCGGCATAACTGGCGGGTAGTGGCATTCAACCAGCGCGCCAGCCAGTCTAGATGCTGGCCCTGGTCAGCAAGGCCTAGGCGGCAGTCCTGGCTGAAGGCGCAGACTGCAAGACCCGGTCAAAGGCGTGATCCTTGGTCCGGATAGACCGCCGGCGCGGAAGTAGACAGTCGTCTAGAGCGCCGGGGCGGAGGCCAGCAGCCTGGCGATGCGCTTGGCTGAAACCTTGTGCGCCGTCCCCAACTGCTGGGCAAACAGGCTCACGCGCAGCTCCCACACCATATTTTGGGCCTGGCGCAGCACCGCCGCGCGGGCGGGATTAGCCGGCAGCCCCTTAGCGTGCTCGACGGCGTCGCTCACCTGCCCCTCAATCTCGCGTACCTGGTAGGCCAGAGCTGCATCCTGGCTGGGCGAGGCCGCCGCCTTCTCCAAGCGATAAGCCAAAGACTTAAGGTAGCGCCCATAGTGGGCCAGCTGTGCCGGATCGGCGTCGGCGATAAAGCGCGGCGCAATCAGGGCAGCAGCCTGCTCGCGAATTTCCTGCAAAGTGTCGAGCAAAGCCAGCGAAGTATTACGCCCCACTGCCTTATCCAACTGGCCCTTAGCCTCCAAAGCGGCCTCTACCTGGGCGGCAATAGTTTCCACCTGGTCTTCCAGGCGGTCGCGCAGCCAAGATGCAAAGAGCTCAAAATCTTTGCGGTCGCGCAGCTGGGCTAGGTTATGGCCGGTTTCGCGGCTCCACTGCTGGGCTAGCAGGCGCCCGGCAGCCAAGCACAAATCAGACACCAGGGTGTCAGTGGATTTGTAGGGCGCAGACACCATGAATAGAGAGCGCTTAGCGTTCCAACGGCTGGTCACCCGCGCAGTTTCGAGCGGGGTGCGCGCCAAAGCTAACGCCAAAACTCCCTCAGCGTGCTGAGCTAGCTGAGAATTAACATCCGCTAATATCTTTAAATCAGCTTTAAATGCTTTAGATGTTGGTTGTGCAACTAAAGTGGGGTAACCGCGAACTAATAGCCCCGCCCGCCCGGCAGATTCTATTTGTTGCGGAATTACGCCCTGGGGAACTTCAGGCCAATCAACTAAATTAGTTTGCTCCTTTAATGGGCTAGTTAATGACTGTGAAGTAATAGTTGCAAAAGTATTTGCGGCAGATTTATTGGCGCGGGCGCCGTTATGGGCGCCGTTATGGGCGCCTGCGCTCCCGTTTGCGCCGGCGGCCCCATGGACCCCGTTATGGCTCTCGTGGGCTCCGTTTGCACGCTTAGATTTCGCCGATTTCTTGGACCGGGCCTCATCCATGGCCGCCGCCAGGGCTCCACGTACCGCCGAGCGCACCGCCGCCTCGCTTTGTTTGGCCAGCTGCCGCTGCAAAACGATCAGGTTGCGCCCGCGCCCTAGCTTGTTGCCGCGCGCGTCCAGCACGCTAAAGCCCATGCGCAGGTGCTCCGGCAGGTTTTCTTGCGCCTGGTCCCAGTCCTCGTCGGTAATTTCTACCTGGCGTAGCTGCTGTGCGGCCTGGGTGAAGGCCTGCTGGAAACTCACCGGGATTGGTTCGACGCCGCCGGGGGTGCCATTGCCGACGCCGCCGGGGGTGCCGACTGCGGGGGTGCCGACCGCGCTGCCGGAGTTACTGCCGACGCCGCCGGGCTGGCTTGCTGCCGCGCCGTCAGCCCCGCCGCCCGGGGCGCTGGCCGCGCCAGTGCCACTGGCCACGGCGCCGTCACTAGCCTCTCCCGCAGCTTGCGGGTAAAGCTGGCAGATCAGCTCCCAAATGCGCGTGCCGGTGTCGGGGGCCGGAACTAGCTGGCGACGCACCCGCTTAGGCAAGGCGCGGATAGTGGCCACACACAGCTGCGGGCGCATCCCGGGCACAAGCCAATCAAATCCCTCTGGGCGCAGGCGAGTGAGCACCTCAATGGGCACCTGTACGCTGACGCCGTCGTCGAGCCTGCCCGGCTCAAAAACGTACGTAAGCGCCAAGGTCAGGTCACCCTGATGCCAAGTGTCGGGGTAGCCGTCAAGGTTGTCGCCCTCGGGAAGCAGCAGCTCACGAGTGAAATCCAGCAGCTTGGGGGTGTCTTGACGCTGATGCTTCCACCAGTTGTCGAAAGCCGCCGCGCTGGTGATTTTCTCCGGCAGGCGCTCATCGTAGAAGTCAAAAAGAGCCTGGTCATCAGCCAAAATACCGTGAGTGCGTTGACGACGCTCCACCTCGGCAGTGTCTTCAAGCAGCTCACGGTTGCGCTCAACAAAAGCGTGGCGGGCGTGCCAGCCCCCTTCCACCAGTCCGGAGCGAATGAACATTTCCCGCGCAGCCTGCCGGGCGGCGTCGGTACCCACACTGGCTAGCGTGACCGGGCGGTCAGCTACCAAAGTCAGCCCGTAAAGCAGCACCCGCTGATGTACCATGGCCGCGCCCTTCTTGGCGGACCAGTAAGGCTCACCGTAAGTGACCTTGACCAGGTGTTTAGCGGCCTGCTCCACCCATTGAGGCTGGATGCGGGCCACGGTGCGGGCAAATAAGCGACTGGTTTCCACCAGCTCAGCGGCCATTACCCAGTCGTACTGTTTGCGGCGCAGCCCGCTACCAGGCCAAATAGTGAAGTGGGTGGCGCGCGCCCCGGCATATTCGCGCCGGCGCTCATCATAGTTACCCAGGTTGGAAAGCAGCCCCACCAGCAAGGATTGGTGGATCGCGTCGGCGTCGGGGGTGTCTGCGCTTTGCCCCAGGGCCACGACGGCGTCGGCTACGTCCGCATTAGCCATGCCGGCCGCGTGGGAGCCGGGAACTAAGCGGTCACTAGCGGCGCGAATGGAGGCGCGGGTGGGCAGCTCAATGTTTTGGGCGTTAATGCCTAGCGGCCGCGCCAACTGGGCCAGCTGATTGTAGACGTCGCGCCATTCACGAATACGCAGGTAGTGCAGGTATTCGTGGCGGCACATGCGCCTAAACGCAGAGCCGGACAGGTCACGTGACTGGGTGCGCAGGTAGCGCCAGAAGTTGAGGTAGGTGAGAAAATCGCTGGTGGGGTCCGCTAAACGCCGATGCATGGCGTCTGCGGCTTCCTGCGCGTCAAGCGGGCGTTCGCGCACGTCTTGGATTGAAAGCGCGGAGACAATTACCATCACTTCGCTGGCGCAGCCGCGTTTATTGGCTTCCAGCAACATGCGCCCCAGGCGCGGGTCGATGGGTAGACGCGCCAGTTGGTGGCCGATCGCGGTCAGGCGCGGCTCATGCATGGATTTAGAGTTTGGGCTGATAGCG
>ERZ1699239.106-NODE-106-length-22188-cov-2.789583_pt1 | contig 22188 bp, 16 predicted proteins | sample MGYA00581536_ERZ1699239 | MGnify/ENA primary metagenome ERZ1699239 (study PRJEB42319, sample SAMD00040333) | human oral metagenome | material: saliva | host: Homo sapiens | study: EMG produced TPA metagenomics assembly of PRJDB4115 data set (Metgenomic analysis of...
GCCGCCGGTGTGGAGGGCCAGGCTGCGGTGCCCGTGGGCGGCGGCAGGGCCAGGCCGGGCTTCAGGGCAACGCGCCAGCCACGCATGAGCACACCAGGCGCCGCCGGTGTGGAGGGCGCCGGAGGGAGCTGCCGCGGTGCCGGTGGGCGGCGGCGGGGCCTGGCCGGGCTTCGAGCCGACGCGCCGAGCGAAGCTCGCGGCGCGGACGGCTCGCGGGCGGGCCGCCGCCCACGGGCACGCCAAGCAGCCTAGCCCCACGGCCGGGGCCTCCGGCGCCCGGAACACCCGTGGGGCCACAAGCAACGCCACCAATTGGGCGGGCCGCCGCCCACAGGCACACAAAGCAGCCCGGCCGAGCAAGGACCAGCCGGGAAACGCTAGGAGATCTTCTCCATCGGGGCCATGCGCACGAGCAGGCGCTTCTCGCCCAGGCCGAAACGGATGCGGGCCACGGTGCGCGGCCCCTCGCCTTCGATGCCGGTGACGGTGCCGGCGCCCAGGGTCGCGTGCTTGATGCGGTCGCCGACCTTGAGGGAGAGCACCGGCTTATCCTCGGCGGCCTTGGCGGCGGGAGCCACGCCCATGCGGGTCACCTTGCGAACCCCTGCGGGCTGCGCGGAGGCGCCGCCACGACCGGAGCCGAAGGCACCCATGTCGGCATCACCCCACGGGTCGCGCCCCTCGGAGCGACGGGAGCGCCCGTAGGATCCCGAGCCGTACGACCCGGACCCGTAGGATCCGCCGTAGGACGCGCGCATGCGCTCGCCCGACGTGGCCGCGCGGCGCACGTCGAGAAGCTCGGCGGGAATGTCGTCGAGGAACCGTGAGGGCGGCATCTCCTGCGGAGTCCCCCAGGCGCTGCGCACGGCCGCGCGCGTCAGGTACAGGCGTTCGCGCGCACGCGTGATGGCCACGTACGCGAGGCGACGCTCCTCCTCGAGCTCGCTTTCATCGCCGAGGCTGCGCTGGTGCGGGAAGGTGCCGTCCTCCATGCCGGTGACGAACACGACCGGGAATTCGAGGCCCTTCGCGGTGTGGACGGTCATGAGGGTGACCTGCCCGCCGCGCTCGCCCTCTGCCGGCACCTGGTCGGAGTCCGCAACGAGGGCGACGCGCTCGAGGAAGTCCGCGAGGGTCCCGCCGGGAGCGTCTGCCGCGAAGGAACCCGCGACGGAGTGCAGTTCCGCGAGGTTTTCCACGCGCGAGGCGTCCTGCGGGTCCTCGCTGCGGCGCAGCTCCGCCAGGTAGCCGGTGCGGTCCAGGACCTCTTCGAGGATGTCGGCCTGCGATGCACCTCGCGCCTCCGCGGCGCGCAGGGTTTCGATGAGTCCCCAGAAAGCAGCCGCCGACTTCGCGGCGCGCGGGGTGATCCCGAGGACCTCGGGAGCAGTCTCGGTCGCGTTCTCGGCAGGGGACGAGGCCGGGGCCACAGCCGCGCTCGCATCTGCACCGTCGCGAGCACTCGGGATCTCCCCCGCCGCACCGCCCGAGGAAGCGGAAACCGAGGAATCAGCCGAGGCCTCGTCCGGGGACGTGGAGCATGCGAGCGCGTCGACGTCGATCCCCTCGCCCTCACCCGCGGGACAGCCGGCGCGCAGCCACAGGTGACGCAGGGCCGCGCCGAAGGAGATGCCGTAGTGGGCGGCGTGCGCAGCGATCGCCTCCTCGGCCTTCGCGCCGATGCCGCGCTTGGGGACGTTGAGGACCCGGCGGGCCGCGACCGTGTCGTCAGGGTTGGAGATGACCTGCAGGTACGCCAAGGCATCCTTGATTTCGCGTCGCTCGTAGAAGCGGGTGCCGCCGACAACGCGGTACGGGATGCCCTGGCGCACGAGGAGTTCCTCCAGCGCGCGGGACTGCGCATTGGTGCGGTAGAAGACCGCGATGTCGCCCCACTCAACCCCGGAGTCCGCGAGGCGATCGATCTCGCCAACGACGAAGCGGGCCTCGTCGTGCTCGGAATCGGCAGCGTCCAGGGTGATGAGCGCGCCGTCGCCCGAGGCCGTCCACAGGTTCTTCGCGCGGCGCCCCGTGTTGCGGGCGATGACAGCGTTCGCGGCCGACAGGATGTTCTGCGTCGAGCGGTAGTTCTGCTCGAGCAGGATCGTGCGCGCGCCCGTGAAGTCGCGCTCGAACTCCTCGATGTTGCGGATCGTGGCGCCTCGGAAGGCGTAAATCGACTGGTCGGAGTCGCCCACGACCGTCAGCTCGGCGGGCTCCACGCCGTCCTTGCCGTCCCCCACGAGGGCGCGCACGAGGACGTACTGCGCGTGGTTCGTGTCCTGGTACTCGTCCACGAGGATGTGGCGGAAGCGCCGGTGGTAGTGCTCGGCGATCAGCGGGTTCTCGCGCAGCAGGTCGACCGTGCGCATGATGAGGTCGTCGAAGTCCAGCGCGTTCGAGGCGCGCATGCGCTTGTCGTACTCGACGTAGGCGTCCGCGACGATGCGCGAGACCGGGTCCTTGCCCGCCGTCTCCGCGTAGCGCGCCGGGCCGATCAGCTCGTTCTTCGCGTCCGAAATGCGCGCCGCCACCATCTTTGGGGTGAAGCGCTTAATGTCGACGTCCTGGGCCTTGAGGACCATCTGGATGAGGCGCTGGGAATCCTGGGCGTCGTAAATCGTAAACGACGAGGACAGCCCGGCCGCCTCGTGCTCGTAGCGCAGCAGGCGCACGCACGCCGAGTGGAAGGTCGACACCCACATGCGTCGCGCGTCGTCCCCCACGAGGGCGCCCGCGCGCTCGCGCATCTCGGCTGCCGCCTTGTTCGTGAAGGTGATCGCCAGGATCTCCCCCGCCCGCGCGCGGCCCGTGGCCAGCAGGTAGGCGATGCGGTGCGTGAGGACGCGCGTCTTGCCGGAGCCCGCGCCCGCCAGGATCAGCAGCGGCGAGCCCGCGTGCGTCACGGCCTCGCGCTGACGATCGTTGAGGCCGCGCGTCAGCGACTCGGGGTCCACGCTCGGGCGCGAGGGACGCTCCCAGCCCGACGAAAAACCACCCGAAGAAGCGGGAGGCTCCCACGCCGACGGCGCACCCGATGCCCCACCCGGCACGGCGATCTCCGGCCACGCGTCGGAGCCCAAGGCATCCTCCACGTCAAAGGCGGGCACCTCCGGCGGCACGTAGTCGTCCTGAAAACCCCCGTCGGGGCCGATCAGGAAACCAAGGTCAGGCAAAGAAGTCGAGTCACTCATCGCCTCCAAGGGTAAACCGCCCCACCCTCACCTGCGACCCCCGCCCCGGGTGGCACCAACCACGAAAGGCGGCACACAACGAGGCCGGGGCCTCCCCGCGCTGATACGCGACGGAAACCCCGGCCTCGTCGAAGCGATTACTTCTTGCGGTACAGCGACTTCGTCGCGTACACCGGCTCCGTCGTCACCTGGATGCCGAGGGAACGGAAGATGCCCTCGTCCACGGGGCCCAGGATGACCGACTCGTGCACGTCGCAGTCGCGCAGCGAGCTCAGCTTGTCGAGGGCGCGGCGCGCGTTGTCGTCGCCGTTGGCGCTGACCGCGAGCGCGATGAGGACCTCGTCGGTGTGCAGGCGCGGGTTGCGCGAGCCCAGGTCGCGGGTCTTGAGGCGCTGGATCGGCTCGATGGACTGAGGGGCCAGGAGCTGGACCTCGTCGGGCAGATCTGCGAGCTTCTTGAGGGCGTTGAGCAGCATCGCCGAGGAGCAGCCCAGCAGCGCCGACGTCTTGCCCGTGACGATCTGGCCGTCGGGCAGCTCGATCGCGGCGGCCGGCTCGCCCGTGGCCTCGGCCAGCTCGAGGGCCGGACGCACGACCGGGCGGTCCATGCGCCCCACACCCACGCGGCTCATCAGCAGGGAGATGCGCGCCGACTGCACGGGCTCGCTCATTTCCTTCTTCTCGGTCACGAGGGCCTTGTAGTAGCGGCGAATGATCTCCTGGCGCGAGGCCTCCCTGCAGGCCTCGTCGTCGACGATGCAGTGGCCCGCCATGTTGACGCCCATGTCCGTGGGGCTCTTGTACGGGGAGGATCCGAGGATCTTCTCGAAGAGGCGGTTCAGGACCGGGAAGATTTCGACGTCGCGGTTGTAGTTGACCGTCTTGATCCCGTACGCCTCCAGGTGGAAGGGATCAATCATGTTGACGTCGTCGAGGTCGGCGGTGGCCGCCTCGTAGGCGATGTTCACCGGGTGATCCAGCGGGATGTTCCAGATCGGGAAGGTCTCCCACTTCGCGTACCCCGACTCGATCCCGCGCTTGTGGTCGTGGTACAGCTGCGACAGGCAGGTCGCCATCTTGCCGGAGCCCGGGCCGGGAGCCGTCACGACCACGAGGTTGCGGCTGGTCTCCACGTACTCGTTGGCGCCGTAGCCCTCGTCCGAGACGATGCGCTCGACGTCCGAGGGGTAGCCGGGGATCGGGAAGTGGCGGTAGACGCGGATGCCGAGCTTCTCGAAGCGCTCCTTCACCTCGGCGGCCGCCTTGTTGTCGTCCGTCCACTGCGTGATGACGACGGAACCGACGTACAGGCCACGCTCGCGGAACTCGTCAATCTGGCGCAGAACCTCGTCGTCGTAGGTGGTTCCCATGTCGGCGCGGACCTTGCGGCGCGCGAAATCCTTGGCGTTAACGGCGACGATGATTTCGACCTCGTCGGCCAGTTCGCGCAGCATACGCACCTTGTTGTCGGGCGTAAAACCGGGCAGAACGCGCGACGCGTGCATGTCGTCGATCAGTTTGCCACCGAACTCCAAATACAGCTTTCCGCCGAATTCGCTTCGTCGCTGCGCAATGTGTCGAGACTGCATCTCGACGTACTGATCACTATCAAAACCGATGCGGTGCATGCATCCTCCGAGGTCGCGGAAGTAAAAGGGGCCGTCCGTGCGGGGCGGTCAGGCGCTGTCACGCTCTCGGGATTCCATTGTAGGCACGCATGGGCCGCGCGCTCCGGATGGGGAACGCGAAAGGGGTCCGACCTCACACGATGTGTCGCTGCATCGCCCAGCGCGTCAGCTCGTTGCGGTTGGAGAGCTGGAGCTTGCGCAGGACCGCGCTCACGTGGGTTTCGACGGTCTTGATGGAGATGAACAGGTCGTGGGCGACTTCCTTGTACGTGTAGCCACGGGCGATGAGGCGCATGACCTCCTGCTCGCGGGCGGACAGGAGGTCCAGCTCGGTGTCGGTCGTGGAGACCTCGCCGGTACCGAAGGCGTCGAGCACAAAGCCGGCCAGGCGCGGGCTGAAGGCGGCGTCCCCGGCGGCGACGCGGCCGATGGCCTCGACGAGGTCGGGGGTGGAGATCGACTTGGTGACGTATCCGCGGGCGCCCGCGCGGATGACCTGGACGACGTCCTCGGCGGCATCCGAGACGGACAGTGCCAGGAAGTGCAGGCCCTCGACGTCGCGGCACGTGCTGGCCACTTCGGCCCCGCCTCCGCCGTTTCCGCCGGGCAGGTGCACGTCGAGGAGGGCGACGTCCGGGGTGAGCGCACGGCAGGCCGCGATGGCGCCCTCGACGTCGGAGGCGTCACCGACGACCTCGAGGTCGGCCCCTGAGTTTTCGAGCTCGGCGCGCACGCCTGCACGAACCATGGGGTGGTCGTCGATAACGAGGATGCGGATGGTCACTGTGTCCTCCCGTTGGGCGCTGTTTCTTCCAGGATATCGGAGCGCGGCACGCTCAGAGCGATTTCGGTTCCGCGGGCGAGACGCCTGATCGTGGCGCTTCCCCCAGCTCGGCGCATGCGTCCGACGATAGAGTCGCGCACGCCGTGGCGGTCGGCAGCGATGGTGGCGGGGTCGAAGCCCGCTCCGTTGTCCTTAATGAAGGCTTCAACGGCGCGGGGTCGCACCTCGACGTAGACGGAAACGGGAGGGGCGCCGTGGCGCACGGCGTTTTGGCAGGCCTCCGCCAGGGCGGCGACCATCGCGAGCTCGCCGGGGCCGGGGCGCATGTCGCCCACGACGACGACGCTGATGGGCACGCCGTAGCGGCTCTCGACGCCCACGACCGCCTCGGTGACGGCGGCCTCGAGGGAGTCGGCGGCCTGCGCGTGGCCCGTGTAGAGCCAGGCGCGCAGCTCGCGCTCCTCGGTGAGGGCGATGGCGCGCACGCGGGCGGGATCCTCGGCCGAGGCCCGGATCAGGGTGAGTGCTTGAAGCACGGAGTCATGCAGGTGGGCGGCGATGTCGGCGCGTTCGGATTCGCGCACACGCTGTGCCTGGGCCTGCGACAGGTCCTTCGTGGTGCGCAGCCACATGGGAACGAAAGCGAAGAGTACGCCTGCCACCAGGGCAGCACCGATGAGGCCGCCACGCAGCAGGATCACCGGCGGGTTGTCGCGAGAGGCAACCATGACGACGCCGAGGCTGAGCAGCAGGAGGCCGGCGGCAACAATGCCGACGAAACGCAACGATCGCCACCCGTTCACATCACGGCTCTGGCTCCACACAAGCGCGATACCCGAGATGATCGAGACAATGGCCCCCATGTCTCGCCAGTCCAGAGTGCCCGTCGCGTTCAAGACGGTACCCACGATCGCCGCCACAACCAGGGCGACGCCGACGACGATCATGCGATTGCGCGACACCTGGGCGGCGCGCTCCTCGCGCAAACGGACGAGGCCGGGACTCAGCGTTCCCGCACCATTCTTCTCTGGGGAATCATCGGGGACCGTCACCCACAGCCACAGGTAGACGCCTATGCCCACGCCGAAAGCGGTGAGGCAGATGAACATGACGCGCACGAGCGAGACCGGCAGCCCAAGGTGTACGGCGAGGCCCGAGCACACGCCGGCCATCCAGGGGGCCGGCATGTCCGGGCTCGAGGCGGTCGCGCGCACGAGCGGCGGCCTACTGGGCGGCGCCGGAATCGGCGGAGTCCACCCCGGGTGGGGGGAGTTCACGGGTCTGCTCACGCTCCCATTGTGGCACGTCTCCGGGGCAGCCCCCGGGACACCCCCACCACAATCAGGGGCCGTTCAGGGGGTCCCCTACTATCGGGGTGCCCAGTCTCTTTGGTTGAGTAGTGGTATCGATCCACGCCGCGTGGATCCCATCGAGAGGAAGTGCATGATGAGTTGGTCCACTGGCGCACCGGACCCCAACGCTGGCTACGAGCAGCGCCCGCCCCGCAGTGGTTTCTTTGATTCCGTCCGAGGCTCAGGATGGTACCGAGCTAAGCCCCGCGTCATCGGAGGCGTCTGCTCGGGTATCTCCGCCCGCCAGGGATGGGACCTGTCGCTCGTACGCGTCCTCGTGGCGGTCGGCGCATTCTTCATCCCGGTTGTGCCCCTCGCCTATGGGCTCGCCTGGCTGCTCCTGCCCGAGGCTGAGGACGGTCGCATTCACGTGGAAGAGACCGTCGAAGGGCGCTTCGACGTGGCCGTTATCGGCGGCGTCTTGATGGTTCTCGCTTCCGTTTCGTCGTTGTTATCCGATGTCGGCATCTTCAGCGTCCTGGGAATCGGCTGGTTCAGGCTGATCATGATGGCAGCCGGCATGGCCGCAATCGTGGCCATCGTCGTGGGCATCGCGCGTTCTGGGTCGCAAGGCCCGAGCAAGCCGCGCCCCCAGTACGGGACCCCGCAGTACGGCGCGCCTTCGGGTGCGCCTACCCCGAATGCGACGGATACCTCCGTCCCTTTTGGGCAAGCCACCCCGGCCGCTGACGACGCGGGGGCAAGTGATCCCGGCACCAAGCCTGAGCAAGCCCCCGCGGGTTTCCCCGCCTACGGTGTGCCGAGCGACTTCCAGTCCTCTCCTACCGGCACCGCTAGGCCGCAGGCAGGCCCTGCCCCCGCTGCGGCTCGCCCCGCTCAGCCCCACCCCGGCTGGACACCTCCCCCGACCGCGCCCACGCCTCGTCGTTGGAACATTCCGCCTGCTCCGACGCACCGCCCGCGCACCGTCTCCTGGCGCGTCAACCTGGCGATCACGGGCCTCCTGGTGCTCGTCGTGGCCGCCGTTTTCGCCGGCATGTACATGGTCGATAAAGGACCCGCCATCCCCTTCATCACCGGTGAGACAGGGGGGCAAACGATCGCCCGTATCGTCACCGTTGGTGGTGGCGTGTGCCTGATCATCGTCGGGCTCTCCCTGGCGATCGCCGCTCTGCGTGACCGCAGCGCTGGATGGCTCACCACCCTGTCGGTCATCGGCATGGTAATGGCGCTCCCCACAGCCCTCGTTGGCACCCAGGCCTCTCACCCGACCGATTTCCTCATCAACACGAACGTGGGCAACATCGGCTCCCAGACGACGCTCGACTGGACGGTCGACAAGGTCAGCGGAGGCAACCCGACCGGTTCGACCACGCTCGACCTGACCGGCGCACCCGTCGGCACGACCAAGACGATCACGGTCGACTGGCAGGCCTGGAACCGACTCACCATCCAGATGGCCGAGGGCCAGCCCGTGCAGATCATCTGCCAGTCCAGCATTGACACTCTCTCCACCAACATGGGCGGCAACAGCTGGGCCGAGCCCTTGGACGACTGCTCCGGCGTGACCGTCTCCTCCCCCGCCTGGGGAAAGCCCTCACTCGGCGGCATCACGATTCTTATCGCCGACGACGCGGACCTTGACACGCTGACGATCGTGCAGTCCCCCGACGCCTCGGGCACCTGGGGTTCGACGCCGGCACCGCCCTCCGCCACACCCTCGGCGACTCCGAGCGCAACTCCGAGCGCAACGCCCACCCCGTCCCCTACCACCACCGGCTCCCAGTCGGGTAACTGAGGAAGGCACACGACCATGACTACGTCCAACGACGACCAGACCACCCAGCTGCCCGAATTCGACGAGACGACACCGCTGCCGACGACCCCCGCGCCCTCCGTCGGCGCCGGTTCGGACGCGACAACCGAGATGCCGACCTCGTCGCCGGACCTCTCCTCGGACCCGCTCGCGATCTTCCGCGAGGCACCGACGGCCCAGATGTCCACCGATCCCTTTCGCTCAGACGCTGGGGCTGCGGGCCAGGCGGGCCCATCGGGCGCGCAGGGGCCGCATGTGCAGGCGGGCCCTCCTGCCGGCTCTGTAGGGGCAGGCGGGCGCACCGCCTTCGATCCAGCCTCCACGGGCGAGTCCACTCCCCAGGGGCACGAGGCCGGGGCAACCCACCGCTCTCAGGAACCCTTGGGGGCATCCGCCGCGGGCACTCACGCCACATGGAGCGCACCGACCGCCCCCGTCGACATGCACGCGCTCCCCGAGGCCCCCCGCAAGGGCGTGCGCGTCGGTTCTTTCGTGTGGGCTCTCCTGGTGTGCATGGTGGGCACTTTCCTCATCGCCGAGGCCTACATCACGAACCTCAATCTGCCGGTCCTCGGGATCGGCGCGATCGCGACATTGGGCATCATCCTGATCCTCACCGCGCTCTTCTCGGGTCGATCCAAGAAGACCCCGAAGGCGAACGCCGCCTCCGCTCCTTCGAATCCCGCGGACGCGATCCTCAGGGACTAGCGGCGCGTCGCGCGCCACGCACATCAACGGGGTGGGCCCGGGAACCAATCGGCTCCCGGGCCCACCCCGTTGCGTGTCAGAAGCGCCTGATCAGAGCAGATCCAGCATGGCCGGAGCCACCAGCTTCAGGACATTCTCACGGCCTTCCTTCGCGCTGGGGGCATCCACCGCGTAGGCGGCCATCTGCTGGCAGGTCGCCAGGTCATGCATGCGCAGGGCGGCGCGCACGGACTTGACCTTGGAGGGAGCCATCGATAGGGAGGCAACGCCCAGGCCCGTGAGGACCAGGGCCAGCAGCGGGTCGCCGCCCGCCTCGCCACACACGCCGATCGGCTTGCCCGTCGCACGACCGCCGTTGCAGGCGTGGCGGATCATCTCGAGGACCGCGGGCTGCCATGGATCCAGGAGGGACGCCAGGTTGCCGTCCAGGCGGTCCGCCGCCATCGTGTACTGCGTCAGGTCGTTCGTGCCGATGGAGGCGAAGTCCACGATCGACAGGAGCTGCTCGGCGCGCAGGGCGGCCGCGGGCACCTCGATCATGATGCCGACCTTGGGCAGGCCGTAGCCGCGCGCCTTGTCAGCGAACCACTTAGCTTCGCTGGCGGTAGCGACCATGGGGGCCATGACCCACAGCTCCGCGCCGGTCGCCTTGTAGGCGGCCGCGAGGGCCTGCAGCTGCGTGTCGATGAGATCCTCACGCCTCTGGCACAGGCGCAGGCCGCGCACGCCCAGGGCGGGGTTCTCCTCGGCACCCAGGTCCGCGAAGCTCAACGGCTTGTCGGCGCCCGCGTCGAGCGTACGCACGACGACTCGACGCGACCCGAAGGCCTGGAGGACCTTCGTGTACGTGTCGGTCTGTTCCTCCAGCGTCGGGGCCTCCGAGCGCTCCAGGAACAGGAACTCCGTGCGGAACAGGCCAGAGCCCTCGAGGTCGACCTTCGACGACTTGATCGCATCGTCAACCGTGCCAATGTTGGCCAGGAGCTTGACGCGGTAGCCGTCGTAGGTCGCACCCTCGCCGGTCGAGCCGGCCAGGGCGAGCGCGCGGCGGCGCGAGCGCTCCTTGAGCAGGTCCACCTCGTCATCGGTGGGGGCGACGATGACCTCGCCGACACCGCCGTCAAGGGCCAGCATCGTGCCTTCCTCGACAGCCATGATGCCCTCAGCCTTGACGATCGCCGGGATGCCCAGCTGGGCGGCCAGGATCGCCGTGTGCGAGGTAGGACCGCCGACCTCGGTGATGATGCCGAGGACGGTCTCCGGGTTCAGGGTCGCGGTCTCGGCGGGAGCCAGGTCGCGCGCCACGAGGACGACGGGGCCGTCGAAGGCCGGAACACCGGGCTCGGGCAGGCCGCGCAGCTCGCAGATCACGCGGTCGCGCACGTCGTACAGGTCGGTCGCGCGCTCGGCCATGTAGCCGCCCAGGCCACGCAACATCTGCGCGTAGTCCTCAACGGCATCGTGAACGGCCTGGGTGACGCCGAGGCCCTTCTTCAGCTTCTTATCAACGGCCTTGGCCAGACCGCGGTCACCCGCGAGCTGTGCGGTGGCCTTGAGGATCGCCTTCGTCTCCTCCGGCGCGTTCGTAGCGCGCTCGCTCAGACGAGCGGACACGGCTGCGAGGGCCTCACGGACACGCGCGCCGTCAGCGGCAGCGTCGACGCTGCCCGGCTCCGTCGTGTCGACGCCGGGGGCGGGCTGGACGATCGCGGCGGGAGCTGCAGCCGTACCGGCAGAGACGCCGATGCCGTGCAGGACGTCGTGCGTCGCCATCAGCTCACTCCTGGTCGAGGTCGCGCGAGAGCAGCTCGACGAGCGAGTCGAGCACCGCGCCCGCGGAATCATCCTCGGTGGACAGGGTGACGACGTCGCCGTGCTTGGCGCCCAGGGTCATGATTTCGAGGAGCGACGCGGCGTCGGCCTCCTCACCATCGAAAGCGATGGTGACCTCGACGCCGGAGTCATCAACGGCCTCGGCGAGGACGGAAGCGGGACGTGCGTGGAGGCCAACGGAGGAACCAATTGCAACGGTGCGGGAAATCATGATCGTTCCTTTCAAATGCGGGTATGTCCATCGTGAGACACAGGTGCCCGTAGGGCCCATGGTAACGGGCTTAGATGCCCGCGCATAATCCGATATCACAGACCGTGACATGGGATACATCACCCTTATAAATGCCGAAAAACCATGCAACAACAGGCTTCCCCACCGACCGAGAAGATGCCACTACGCAGCACCCAGCTCCGGCCTCGCCGACGTGACGCGAGACTCCCCTCCGCCTCACCAACTACAATGAAGAAGTACCGAGGGAAGGAAGGAGAGCGCGCATGAGTTCACGCGAACCAACGCTGGCCGACGTCGCCGAGCTGGCCGGAGTGAGCCTGACGACCGTGTCGCGCGTGCTCAACAACCGCGGTTACCTGTCGGAGAAGACAAAGAAGAACGTCGCAGACGCGATCGAGAAGCTCGGCTATCGCCCGAACTCACTGGCCCGCGCCCTTCATGGCAAGCGCACGCAGACGGTCGGCCTCATCGTTCCCGCGGTCTCCCTCCCATTCTTCGGCGAGTTGGCCGTCGAGGTCGAAAACGCCCTCGCCGATGCCGGGTATCGCATCCTCATTTGTAATTCCATGGGCCGTGCGGACCGCGAGCGCGAGTACCTGTCACTCCTCGTGGGAAACCGCGTGGACGGCATCATTTCGGGCGCCCACAACGAGGGCCTGTCCGAGTACGACACGATCCGCATGCCGCTCGTGACGATCGACCGCGAGCTGAGCCCGTCCATCCCGAACGTGCGCTGCGCGAACGAGGAGGCGGGCGCCATGGCGACGCGCGCACTCATCGAGGGCGGTTGCCGCCATCCCCTGCTGCTCACCTCCCGTTCGGGTCCGCGCAACCTGCGCGAGGCCGGTTACCGCGCCGAGGTCGAGCGCGCGGGTCTGACCCCGCACGTGGTCACCGTGCCCTTCGATACGCCGACGCCGCAGAGATTCGCGATGGTGCGCGACGCCCTGGACGAGGCCCGCGCCACTGCCCCCGTCGACGGCGTTTTCGCGACCGACGATCTGGCAGCCGCCGAGGTCCTCGAGTGGGCGCGCACGCGCAACCTGTCGGTCCCCGCTGACCTGTCCATCATCGGTTTTGACGGCACGGAGACGATGCGCCGCGCCCTCCCCCACTTGGCGACGATCCGCCAGCCCATTGAGGACATCGCCCGGGCTGCGGTGTCGATCCTCCTCGACCAGATCGAGGGCAAGGCTTCGCGTTCCTTGTCCGACGAGGCCGGGGCACACCCCGCTCAGACGGTCGAATTCTCGGGCACGCTGATTCCGGGGCGCTCGATCAACGCCTGAGCATGCATCAACCGGCGGGACTGTGCCGCTCGCCGCTGCCCCGGGTTATTGGGGCGCCCGATACCACCGGCACGACAGACGGGTGGGAGGCACCAGCGCACTGCTAGTGCCTCCCACCCGTTATGTCAGGAGTGACTCCCGGAAGGCTCAGGCTTCCTTGGGGGCCACGTCGAGCAGCGCGTCGCCGCGCTGGATCTCGCCGCTGGCGACCGGGGTCACCACGCCGAACTTCTTCTTGTTCGTCACGACGACGGGGGTAATCGTCTCGTAACCAGCCTCGCGGATCACATCGAGGTCGACCTCGGCGAGGACGTCGCCGCGGCGCACGACGTCGCCCTTGGCGACGCGGGGCGTGAAGCCCTTGCCGTCCAGCTTGACGGTGTCCATGCCGACGTGGATGAGGACCTGGACGCCGGAGGCGGACTTGAGGCCGTAGGCGTGACCGGTCGGGAAGGCGACGGTCACGGTGCCATCGAAGGGCGCGACGACGAGGCCGTCGGCGGGCTCGATGCCGATGCCGGGGCCGAGCATGCCCTTGGCGAAGGACTCGTCCTTGACCTGCTCGAGCGGAACCACGGTGCCCGCGAGAGGCGAGGCAACAGAGAGGTCAGCCAGCGCCTCGTCGCTGAAGGACGGGGCCGGGGCGGCAGCCGGGGCAGCGGCAGGAGCAGCCACGGGCGCGGCAGCAGGGGTCGCCACGGCGGCGGCCACGGGAGCGGCAGCCTTGGCGGCGGGCGCACGGCCCTCCATGTCAGCCTTGCCGCGCGTCATGGCGTAGGCGAAGGTGAAGCCGAAGGACAGAACGAAGACGAGGACCTCGAGGGCCAGGTACGCGGGGATCGACTTGGGGATGATCGACACGAAGCCGACGAAGCCGGCGGCACCCAGGGCCTGACCGCGCACGTTCAGCAGGGCGACGCCCGCGGAGCCGATGGCGGACGCGACCATGGCGCAGTAGAAGGGCCAGCGCAGGCGCAGGTTGACGCCGAAGATGGCGGGCTCGGTGATGCCGAAGACGGCGGACACGCCACCGGCGCCGGCCAGGCCCTTGAGCTTGGCGTCGCGGGTCTTGAAGAAGACGGCCAGGGCAGCCGCGCCCTGCGCGACGTTCGCCATGGAGGCAATCGGGAAGATGAAGTCGCCGACGCCACCGTTGGAAGGAAACAGCGGGATTTCAATGGCGGGGAAGGACTGGTGCAGACCGGTGACGACGATGGCACTGTAGAAGAAACCGAAGATGAGTCCACCGAAGACACCGAGCGTCGTGTACGCCCAGTTGATGCCGTAGGTCAGGTAGTTGGAGAGCTCGCGGGTCACGGGGCCGACGATGACGAAGGCCAGGAAGCCGGTGACCAGCAGGGTGATGAGCGGGGTGAGCAGGAAGTCCGCAGTGCCCTTAAGGACCTTGTGCAGGCTCTTCTCGATGAGGCACATGATCCAGGTGACGACCAGGGTGGGGATGACCATCGCCTGGTAGCCGACCTTGGTGACTTCGAGGCCAAAGAGATTCCACACGGAAGACTGGTCCGTGTAAGCCCAGAACTTGGCGGCGGCTGCCGCGTCTGTCATGGAGTAGGCAGACAGCAGCGACGGGGATACCATCGCTGCGCCCATCGCGGCGCCCAGATAGGTGTTACCGCCAAAGCGCTTCGCAGCGGAGAATCCAACGAGGACGGGCAGGAACGCGAAGGCAGCGGAGGAGACGAGGTTGATGAGCGCGTCGTAGTCGGTCATCGCCGGGTACATCTCGATGACGGACTTCTCACCGAAGAGACCCTGGGCCGTCAGGACCGAGTGGAGGGCCATGAGAAGACCACCGGCGATCAGGGCCGGGAGGACCGGGACGAAGATGTCCGCAATCATCTTCACGAAGCGGGAGAAGATGTTGCCGCCAGCCTCGGCTTCTTCCTTGGCCTCGTCCTTGGAGACCTCACGTACGCCGTGGTTCGCAACCATCTTGGCGTAGACCTGGTCAACATCGCCGGGACCGACGATGATCTGGAACATGCCGCCGGCGGCGAATGTGCCCTTCAGATCTTCGTTGTCATCGAGGGCCTGCTGGTTGATCTTGGACTCGTCCGCGATCACCAGGCGGAGACGGGTTGCGCAGTGTGCTGCTGCGCTGATGTTGGATGCGCCGCCGACTGCTTCGACGACCTCTCCTGCCACCTTGGCGTGATCCATTGCCGACCACATTCCTTTCTCAAAACCCCACGCGCAACGCCATTGTTACGCCGCGCTGGGCGGTGTGTAGCAATCGATTGACATACTACGGGCGAAGGAGCCACGAACGCAAGGCGCGAGGTACATCGTCTCAGGTCAGATCATGAGAGACCGCCCACATACGACGAGGCCGTGGCCACTGAGAGCAGCCACGACCTCGCACGCGGGTCGCTTAGTCGGCGCGCGCGGCGCTCACGTTCGTCACGGAGGCGGCGCCCTCGAGCGTCACTCCGGCCCCCTCGCCGTTCAGGAAGCTGCGGGTCGTGAAGACGCGCGATCCGTCGCCCAGGTAGATCTCGGTGATCGAGCGGTCGTGCAGGATCTCCACGCGGCGTGCCTCCCCCGCGTCCAGGGTGACGACGCGGCGGCCACCGTGGGGGTAGCGCGTGCCCGTCAGGTCGACGGTCAGACGCCCCTCGTCAAGGGTGATCGACAGGCCGGACTCCTCACCGATGCACACGGACAGCGCACCCTCGTAGGAGGCATCGAAGGCAAGCCTCCACGAGCGCGAGCCAGCGAGCTCCACAATGCGCGCCCCGACCTCGTCCCCGGGGGTTCCCTCGAGCGTCGCAGGCGCCAGGGGCAGGCCCGGCAGGAACGGGCGAGCGATCACGCGGCCGCCGCGCAGGGTGAGGGCGCGCGGCGCGGTGAAACAGTGCACCCAGCCACCGGTCTCGATCGAGGGCTGGTCGTCCTCGCCCGCGTTGCCCGCCCACCCGAAGAGGAGGGGTGGCGCCCCCGGGGCCGAGGACGCGGAGCGCGCCATGATCTGGGGAGCGTAGAACTCGGTGCCACGGTCGAGCTCCTCGAAGGAGCCGTCGGCGCCCCGGAACTCGGTACCCACGAGCTCGCCGACGATGGCGACACACGGGAAGACATTCTCGAATCCCTCGCGCTCGGGCGAAATTCCCTGCGGGCAGAAGATGAGCACGTCGTGGGCCTCACCCGAATCCTCGTCGACGAGACGCACCAGGTTGGGGCACTCCCACATGTAGCCGAACGCCTCGAAGGCTCCACCGGCATCTGGGAAGGTCATCTCACCCTCGCACTCCCACGCGCGCAGGTCCGCGGAGCGGTAGAGGAGGGCCGCACCCGTGAGGTTCTCGCGTTGCACGCCGAGCAGCATCCGGTAGGAGCCGTCCGCGTCGCGCCAGACCTGCGGGTCGCGGAAGTGAGCGGTGTACCCCTCGGGCTGGCGGCCGATGATCGGGGGCACCTGCTTGTCGAAATGGACCATGTCGGTCGTGGTGACGACGCACTGGGTGGCCTCGCGCTCCCCCGTCTCAGGGTCCTTGTAGTTGCCGGTGTACCACAGCTCGACGTGGTCGCCGACCTCGATGGCCGTGCCCGAGTAGGCGCCGTTCGCGTCCTGGTGGGTGTCGGGCAGGATCGCGGGGGCGTGGTAGTCCCAGCGGGTCAGGTCCGAGGAGGTGGCGTGGCCCCAGTAGACGAGGCGGCGCGGATGCTCGGGCGTGTACTGGAAGAAAGCGTGGTAGGTCCCATCGATCTCAATGAGGCCGTTCGGGTCGTTCAGTCGGCCCACCGGGGGTGCGACGTGAAAGAGGGGGTAGTCGGGATCTTGCGGGGCGCGCGACGAGGCCTCGGCAGCGAGGGCGGACGCGAGAAAATCTTCGGCCATGACCTCACGGTAACACCCCGAGATAGACGAGCGCGCGGGCGGGACACATCCGTCCCGCCCGCGCGCTGTCAAACGTACGTCACACCTGTCGCAAAACGCGACAGATCAACGAAAAACCCAGATCAGGCGCCCGTCACATCATCGGGGTGAGCGTCCGCGTAGCGGGCAAGCTCCTCCTCGACAATGGACTCGTCCAGCTTCACGAACACCGGCGTGGGCTTGGCGATCGGCGTGCCAGGCGTGATCGGGTGACGCTCCCAGGTCGGCACGTTCGTGTAGTCGCCCGTGATGATCGGGTAGCCGTCGCGGCCCTCGAAGTCGGCGGGCAGGACCTGCGGGTCGAGCTCGGCGACCTCTTCGATGCGAGGCATCGGCGCGATCTCGCCGCTACCACCCATGACGCGGTCGATGTCGTTGGCCGCGTGGGGCAGGAACGGGGAGAGCATGAGGTTGAGGTCCGTGACCGCCTGGGCCAGGGTCCACAGGACCGTCGCAAGGCGCTCCTGCTGCTCCGGGGCCTTCAGCTTGAAGGGCTCGGTGTCGGTCACGTACTTGTTGGCCTCGCCGACCAGACGCATAGCCTCGGACAGCGCCGCCTTCTGACGGTGGTGGCGAATCAGGTTGCCGACGGTCTCAAAACCGGCCTCGACGGCATCCAGGAGGGCGCGGTCGATGTCCTCGAGCTCACCGGGGGTGGGGATCTCGCCGAACTTCTTGGCGATCATGGAGGCGGTGCGGTTGACCAGGTTGCCCCAGCCGGCGACGAGCTCGCCGTTGGTGCGGCGCACGAACTCGGCCCACGTGAAGTCGGAGTCCGAGGTCTCGGGGCCGGCAGCGCTGATGAAGTAGCGCAGGGCGTCGGCCTGGTAGCGCGAGAGGAAGTCGCGCACGTAGATGACGATGCCGTGCGAGGAGGAGAACTTCTTGCCCTCCATCGTGAGGAACTCGGAGGAGACGACCTCGGTGGGCAGGTTGAGGACGCCCAGGTCACCGGGGGTACCGCCCTTCGCGCCCTGACCGTTGTAGGCGAGCATCTCGGCGGGCCAGATCTGGGAGTGGAAGACGATGTTGTCCTTGCCCATGAAGTAGTAGGACAGGGCTTCGGGATCGTTCCACCACTGGCGCCACGCCTCGGGGTCACCGGTGCGGCGCGCCCATTCGATGGAGGCGCTCAGGTAGCCGATGACGGCATCGAACCACACGTACAGGCGCTTGGTGGGCTGATCCTCCCAGCCGGGGACCGGGATACCCCAGTCGATGTCGCGCGTCATGGCTCGGGGCCGGATGTCCTCAAGGAAATTCTGGGAGAACTTGATGACGTTGGGACGCCAGGTGCCGGACTTCTCACGCTCGTCGAGCCACGCGGACAGGGCCTCGGCCAGTGCAGGCAGGTCGAGGAAGTAGTGGACGGACTCCACGAAGTTGGGGGTTTCGCCGTTGATGCGCGAGTGCGGGTTGATGAGCTCGGTCGGGTCCATCTGGTTGCCGCAGTTGTCGCACTGGTCGCCGCGCGCTCCTTCGGCGCCACAGATCGGGCAGGTGCCCTCGATGTAGCGGTCGGGCAGGGTGCGGCCGGTGGACGGGGAGATGGCGGCGCGCGTGACCTGCTCGATCATGTAGCCGTTGTCGCGCACGGTGGCGAACATATCCTGGACGACGCGGTAGTGGTTGCCGGCGGTCGTGCGGGTGAAAAGGTCGTAGGACAGGCCCAGGGCCACGAGGTCCTCGACGATGAGGCGGTTGTTCTGGTCTGCGAGTTCGCGGGCGCTCACGCCGGCGCCGTCGGCGGCCACCAGGATGGGGGTTCCGTGTTCATCGGTTCCGGACACCATGAGGACGTCGTGGCCGGCCATTCGCATGTACCGGGAGAAAACGTCGGAGGGGACACCGAATCCCGCAACGTGGCCAATATGACGGGGGCCGTTGGCGTAGGGCCATGCGACGGCGGACAGAATACGACTCATAGCCCCTAACAATACTGCGTCGGTGTCATAAACGGGCAACCGGCCGCATATCGAGGATATTGAAACAGTCTTTCAACCGATGTGACCCGGGTGATACGCTTGGGGAAATTACTGATTTATCAGGGAGGTTTCATGCCCCGCGCACTCATCATCGTCGACGTTCAGCCCACATTCTGCGAAGGTGGTGCTCTCCCGGTGACCGGCGGCAACGCCATCGCCGAGGCCGTGGCCGCCTACGTGGACGCGCACCGCGACGAGTACCAGCTGATCGTCACCACGCAGGATTGGCACATCGATCCGGGCGCTCACTTCTCCGAGACGCCCGACTTCGTGGACACCTGGCCCCCGCACGGCGTCGCGGGCACGGCCGAGGCCGAGCTGCACCCGGCGCTCGCGCACGTGAACGCGGACGTGACGGTCAAGAAGGGCCAGTACGAGGCCGCCTACTCGGGCTTCGAGGGAACGACCGAGGATGGCAAGACGCTGGAGGAGGCGCTGCGCGGCGCTGGCATCACAGACGTGGATGTCGTGGGGTTGGCCGAGTCGCACTGCGTGGCGTGCACGGCCGTGGATGCTGTCCACGCCGGGTTCCGGACGCGTGTCCTGCGTGAGCTGACCGCCCCCGTCTCCGAGGAGCTGGGCGCGTCGGCCCGTCAGTGGATGACGTCGGAGCACGTCGAGATCGTCTGAGCAATTTCCCTGACGGCGCCCAGGCCTCGTCGCTGCCCGGGCCTCGTCACTTCGCGGCGAGAGCGGCCTTGTAGAGGTCGTTCTTACGCGCGCCCGTCGCTGCGGCCACCTCGGCCGCAGCGTCCTTGAGGCGCATGCCTTCCGCCGCAAGTGCGAGGACGGCGCCGACGTGGTCTTCGGCGCGTGCGCTTCGCGCGTATCCGGCGACAACGATCGTCACCTCGCCGAGCACGTCGTCGGCACCTTCCGCGAGCTGCCCGAGCGTGCCGCGGCGCACCTCCTCGTAGTCTTTCGTGAGCTCGCGGCACAGCGCGGCGGGGCGGTCGGCGCCGAAGACCTCGGCCATGCGCGTCAGTGTGGCTGCCGCGCGCCGGGGCGATTCGAAGAAGATGAGCGTGTGCGGGTCGGTGGCTAGGTCCTGCAGGTAGCGCGTGGCCTCCCCATCCTTGCGCGGCAGGAACCCCTCGAAGGCGAAGCGATCCGAGGGCAGGCCGGACAGGGCGAGGGCCACGAGCGGCGCGGAGGGGCCGGGCAGCACAGACAGAGGAACGCCCGCGTCGATGGCGGCACGCGCCAGCCGGAAGCCCGGGTCGGAGACGGTGGGCATGCCCGCGTCGGAGACAAAAACGACGCGCGCCCCTCCCCTAGCGGCCTCGACGATGCCCTCAGCCTTTTCGGCCTCGTTGTGGTCGTGCAGGGCGACGAGGCGGCCACCCAGCTTGATGCCCAGGCGCGAGGCCAGGGCGAGCGCGCGGCGCGTGTCCTCGGCGGCGACGATGTCCGCCCCCGCAAGCGCGGCGACGACGCGGGGCGAGGCGTCACGCACGTCCCCGATCGGGGTGGCTGCCAGCAGGATAGTCCCCGCCTCCTGGCGGTAGGGTTCCTGCACGCGAGCGTCCTTGGACGTCGAGGCAGCTTCGGGGGCGTTGGTCGTGTCGGTCGCTGCTTCCATGCCCGTATCGTCTCACTGGTTTCCTGCGCGCGCACGGCGCGTCCGCCTCGCACCCGCCACCCATTGGGGGACGCGCGAGGCCAGGACGCACGCGGCGCACAGGAGCGCGATGGTTCCGCCTGCGCTGAGGCGCGCGGGGACGGCGATCGCGAGGCCGACAATCCCGAGAAGCGCTCCGAGCAGAGGGCAGCCGACGAGGAAGGCACGCGAGCTGCGCACGAGGGGCGCGAGCGCGGCGGCCGGCGCGGCAATGAGCGCGATCGACAGGATCGTGCCGACCGCGGGGATCGCCACGGTGACCGACGCGAGGATGAGTCCAAGGATGACGAGCTCGTGACGCCCGGCGCGCGAGGCCGCGGCGGGGTTGGCGGGGTCGAAGCAGTGGGCGATCAGGTGGCGCCCGCCCATCATCACGACCAGCAGGGCGACCGCGAAGACGGCACCGGCCCAGGCGACGTCAGCCGGGGAGACGGTCATGACAGAGCCGGTGAGGAAGGAGTTGACCGCGAGGGGCAGGGGCTTGAACCAGGTCGCCAGGAAGTAACCGGAAGCAAAACCCGCGGTCAGCACGATGCCGGCCGCGCCTTGGCTGGAGATGCCGGGGATCGTGGCGAGCCAGCGCATAAGGGCGACAAGCGGGATGGTCCCGAGGAACGCTCCAACATAGAGCGCCGCCGACATTCCGGAGTGCCCGAATCCGAGGACGGCTGCGATGACGACGCCGAGAACCGCGCCCGGGAACGTGCCGTGCGTGACGGATTCGGCGAAGAAGATGCGCCGGTCCAGGTAGGCGAAGGCGCCGACAAGACCGCCCAGGGCCCCGATGATCGTCACGTGGAGCGCGGGGTACAGGAGGAGGCTGGCGATCATGAGGCCTCCCCTCCCTCGACGTTCACGGTCGTTTCACGCGACTTTTCACGCGCGGCGGTGACCGTGGGCGCGCGGCGGGCGCGGATCTCACGGATGGCACAGGCGACAGCAAAGCAGACGAGGACGCCCATGGCGACGCACGCCTGCGGAGAGAGCGGTCGCGGCGCGCGCAGGAGGGAAACGCCGAAGCCGGCCCATCCACCGACGAGCGCGCAGGCACCGGCCAGGAGCACCATCGCCCGCGGGCACGACGCGAGCAGCCGACCGAAGGCCCCGGGCACGACAAGATATCCGACGACGAGGAGGACCCCGACGGCCGTCGACGCCGCGACCACGATGGCTCCGAGCGCCGCGTTGAACGCGATGTCGATCCAGGTGACCGGAATGCCGCTGACGCGCGTGGCCTCGCGGTCGAAGGCCACCGCGACCTGTGCACGCCAGGTGAGGGCGAGCAGGGCGGCTGCGACCACGAGGACGAGGGCGCTCGTTGCCATGCGCGACGGGGTGATATCCAGGAGGCGGCCGAACATGAGGGATTCGAGCTGCCCGGACATGTCGCCGATGCGCAGGGAGATCACGATGCCGAGGGAGAAGAAGGCGGTGAGCAGGACTGCGGTCGTCGCCTCGGAGTGACGCTGTTTGCGAGAGGCCACGGTGAGCGCTGCCGCAATAAGAGCCGCACACACTGCGCCGCCCGGGATGATCGCGTCGCGCCCGCCAATCGCCATGCCGACGACAATGCCGGGAAAGACTCCGTGGACCATCGTTTCGGCGCTGAACTCGGCGCGACGCAGGTTGACGAGCGTCGACGCCGGTCCCACCGCGAGCGCGAGCAGGCCAAGGACGATGAGAGGGCGCAGCAGGTAGGGGGCGATCATGACAGGGCCGCAATCGCCTCGTCGGCGCTCGATCCGTATGCGCGAGCCAAGACCTCGGGCGCGAGGGCCTCATCGGTGGGCCCCAGGGCGACGAGGCGGGAGGCGAGCACGCACGCCTGGGAGCACACGTCGCGCGCAAGCGACAGGTCGTGCGTGGACACGATGACGCCGACAC
>ERZ1699239.108-NODE-108-length-22169-cov-3.045640_pt1 | contig 22169 bp, 16 predicted proteins | sample MGYA00581536_ERZ1699239 | MGnify/ENA primary metagenome ERZ1699239 (study PRJEB42319, sample SAMD00040333) | human oral metagenome | material: saliva | host: Homo sapiens | study: EMG produced TPA metagenomics assembly of PRJDB4115 data set (Metgenomic analysis of...
CATCTTCATGTGTGGTGTGGCAACTTTCCTCCAACTTCAACTCAATAAACACTTCGGTATTGGTCTTCCAGTTGTGCTTGGAGTTGCCTTCCAATCAGTGGCTCCACTCATTATGATTGGTAAGAGTCATGGCAGCGGTGCTATGTTTGGTGCCCTTATCGTTTCAGGGATTTATGTTATCCTCGTTTCTGGCGTCTTTTCAAAAGTGGCCAACCTCTTCCCTTCCATCGTTACGGGATCTGTCATCACTACTATTGGTTTGACCCTTATCCCTGTCGCTATCGGAAATATGGGGAACAACGTTGACAAACCAACTGGTCAAAGCCTCTTCCTTGCAGCTATCACGGTTCTTATCATCCTTCTGGTTAATATTTTTACCAAAGGATTTATCAAATCCATCTCAATTTTAATTGGTTTGGTTGTAGGTACTGTTATCGCAGCAAGCATGGGCTTGGTTGACTTCTCACCGGTTGCTGCGGCACCTGTTGTCCATGTGCCAACACCATTCTACTTCGGAATGCCTAAATTTGAGTTATCATCAATCATCATGATGTGTATCATCGCTACTGTGTCAATGGTTGAATCAACTGGGGTTTACTTGGCTCTTTCTGATATTACCAAAGACCCAATTGATAGCACTCGCCTCCGTAACGGTTACCGAGCTGAAGGTATGGCCGTTCTCCTTGGTGGGCTCTTCAATACCTTCCCATACACAGGTTTCTCTCAAAACGTTGGTCTTGTGAAGTTGTCAGGCATTAAGAAACGCTTGCCAATCTACTACGCAGCTGGCTTCCTTGTTCTTCTTGGACTCCTTCCTAAGTTTGGTGCCTTGGCTCAAATCATCCCAAGCCCAGTACTTGGTGGCGCTATGCTTGTTATGTTCGGTTTTGTTTCTATCCAAGGGATGCAAATCTTGGCACGTGTTGATTTCGCCAACAACGAACACAACTTCTTGATTGCTGCGGTATCCATCGCTGCAGGGGTTGGTCTTAACAATAGCAACCTCTTCAACAGCCTACCAACAGCTTTCCAAATGTTCTTCTCAAACGGTATCGTGGTCGCAAGTTTGCTTGCCATTGTCCTCAATGCCATTTTGAATCATAATAAAAAAGAAAAATAACACAAGAACACCTGAGTCGCTTGACTTAGGTGTTTTGTTTGAAATAAAATCTTCAAGTTTGTAAATCGAAAGAAAAGACTAAGCAACTACTCTGTCAAACTTTTATTGAAAGTATCTCGTGTTATTTAATTCTTACGATTGACTTATTTTCAATTCTATAAATAGCATCGTAATCTTCCAGATTGTAATGATGGGCAATTTCAATAATACTATTAGGCAACTGTTTCAAGACATTTCTTATTTCCTTTGAACTTGCTTCATCTAAAGAAGCCATCATCTCATCCGCAAGTAAAACCTGCTTTCCTCTCAAAATAGCACGCGCAATCTCCAGTTTTATGATTTGACCACCTGAAAAGTTATCTCCAGTTAATTCATAGTCTAATTGGTGACAACAAGCCTCCCATAGTCCAACCTTTTTCAGTGTTGAAATGAGCAATGAGTCAGAACAATCTTGATAAAGAGTTAGATTATGTCGCACACTTGTATGAAAGATATAGGGATTTTGATGAATAATTGCAATGTTATCTAAATTTGGAGTCAGCTCCCTTCCGTCAATGCTTTTAAAAATGATTTCCCCACTATATGCCTTATCTTGCCCTGATATTAACCTAAAAAGTGTTGTTTTCCCAATACCACTATCACCAACTATAAGATTATGCTGAGACAATGAAAAAGTAACCGTAACATCTCGAAAAATCTCTTGATTATCATAAGATTTAGTGACGTTTTTTAACTGAATTTCTTTTAAAGTATGTATGTGATGCCCTTTTGAAGGCATTTCTGCCTCGCTTCCAAATGTCAATAATTTATCTTTTATCACTTGACTTGATTGAATACTTGCAATAGCCTCCAGAATTTGTTGTAAGGGGTTAATAAGATATGTTGAAGCAGACATCATAGCAATAAGTGTAGTAATTGAATTTTGTTTCATGACAAGACCAATCACAAATGGTCCAATCAAGCCGACAGCTTTCAGAGGTCCTGTCCAAAACATAACTAAATTATGAAGTGTATAATACTTAAATTGTGTCGTCTCCATCTCACTAAGGGTTATGAGAGTTTGCTTTACATTCTCTTTTTCTGCTTGGTTGCAAATAATAGTTTCAATCCCTTTACCAAAGTCTGTAATAGCTCTTAAATTTTTCTCTTTTGAGCTACTTAGTAATTCTCCTGACTCTTTTAACTTTCTCTTAAATATAAACTGAGGCAAAATCATCAGAAAGGCACCTACAGTAAAAAGACTACCTACAATAATATTTTGTTTGAGCAGATAAATTACAGATACTAGGACAGAGGCGCCCCACACTGGCGAGATAAGAAAAGATTGAAGGAACTCCTGGTCTACGATTCCAAGATCTTGTGTCAAGAGTGAGCAAAGCTCAGAATCAGAGTTCTTTTTAGGAAAGACAGCATAATTCTTCAAAATATTCCCTGATAGTCTTACATTAAACGCCCTAATAATAGAACGAAGCAGAATATTCTCTATATACATAAAAGCGTACATAGCCACCCAAAGAGAAATGCCCGAAAATGTAAAAACTATTAAATCCCGACTATTACCGCTATCTAAATGACCTGCCATCTGGATAATTATAGGAATAACAATTCCTTGACAGGAATAAAGAAGTGCAAAAATGATATAAAGTACCATTTCCTTTTTAGGAAGTAGCTTAATAGATTTAACCATCATTGTAACACAGCAACTGATTTATTTTTTTCAATAATCATTGCTTTTACCTCCTTCCATTTGATACTATTATTTTAGTTTATTAATAGTATCAACTATTGAAATTTCGGAAATCCGATAAGGGAATTTTATATGGAACAAGGTCAAAAATTTAAACAGATTCGAAAACAGAGAAAATACACTATTCAGAGACTCGCTCAAGTAGCTGGATCTGTAGCGAGTCTTTCAGACTTTGAAAATAACAAAACATCACTCTCAAATGATACTCTTTTCAAACTTTTAAAACATCTAAAAGTCGAATATAATGAATTTTTCGGACAAGAATATCTTGTGGACGAAACCTACATAAAACTTGCTAATCAATTCAATCAAGCCTCAAATCATCTAGACTTTGAAGCACTGGAGCAAGTCGCAGAAAAGTTTCGCATTTTAGGAGAAACCAATTATAGTGATTATCTGATTAGTCTTTGTATTGACTGTCAGATTTCAAAACTTCAAAACCGTTCAGTTAACCAAGATATTGCTACAGAACTTCAAAACTACTTCTTTTCGATTGATATTTGGACACTTCTCGATATTAATTTACTGAATATGGTAAAGGATATCTTCACAGAAGATGCGCTAAAAATCTACATTAAGGAATTCCTATCAATACTCAATAAAAATCCTAGAAATAATTTAGATCGAATCACTTTAGAAGTTATCAGTCGTTGTATTTTCCAAATCATTCTTTACGGAAATCAAGAAGATAGTGACTACTATATAAACGAACTAAAAACTATTCAATTACCAGACTATTTCATGTTACAAAAACTCTATCTTAAAGAACTAAAAGCCGCATACCTTTATAAATTTATCGATAAGAATATGGGAATGACTATACATAAAGAAATTCTCCACTACTTGGCTTTTATGGGAGATGACGATAATTTGAGAGAATGGGACCAAACTTTCCGTCAATTATAGACTTTATTGGATAACAGTTGTACAATGATTATATAATTTGAAAAATTTAGAAAGGAAAACAGAATGCACGAAACACATTCTCTCCGTGAGCGATTTCTTGTTTTCTTCAAGATTTTTGTGCCCATACTGATTTATCAGTTTGCCAACTTCTCAGCAGCCTTTGTGGACACTACCATGACTGGTCAATACGATGCCCTACACTTGGCGGGGGTAGCCATGGCAACGAGTTTATGGAGTCCTTTTTTCACCTTTTTAACAGGTATCGTCTCTGCCCTAGTTCCTATTATCGGACACCATCTAGGAGCAGGTCGCAAGGACCGAGTGGCACCTGATTTCTATCAATTTCTTTATATGGCTTTGGGCCTATCACTTATCCTCTTTGCCCTCGTTTTTCTAGGGGCACCCTTGGTTTTGAATCATCTAGGTCTGGAGCCTTTGGTCAGAGAAGTCGCCCTTGGTTATCTACGATTTTTGAGTCTTGGGATTATTCCCCTTCTACTCTTTAGCGTGATTCGTTCCTTCCTTGATGCGCTTGGCCTCACGCGCCTGTCCATGTACCTCATGCTTTTGCTTCTACCTCTCAATGGTTTCTTCAATTTTCTCCTTATCTATGGCATTGCTGGTCTACCAGAGTTGGGGGGAGCCGGAGCAGGTCTGGGAACTTCATTGGCTTACTGGGCCCTTCTCCTTATTTCCATCGCAGTTATCAGAAAGCATAAGAAGGTTAAACCCTACCACATTGAAAAGGTTCAACCCCTTGATAAAAATTCTCTACTTGAGGCACTTAAACTGGGTCTCCCTATTGGTGGAACGGTTTTTGCAGAGGTCGCCATCTTCTCAGGTGTTGGTCTAGTTATGGCCAAGTATCCATCCCTTGTGATTGCTAGTCATCAGGCAGCCATGAATTTCTCAAACCTCATGTATGCCTTTCCTCTCAGTGTTTCCAGTGCTATGGCTATCATTATTTCTTACGAATTTGGAGCTAAACGCATGGATGCCGTTAAGAGCTACAGCAAGCTGGGACGGTTGACAGCCCTTGGATTTTCTATCTTTACCTTGATTTTCCTCTACTTCTTGCGCTATGATTTGGCAGAACTCTACGGACATGAGCCTGAATTTTTGAGAATGACAGCCATTTTCATGACCTATAGCCTCTTCTTCCAAGTGGCAGATGTCTTTGCGGCTCCGCTTCAAGGAATCCTCCGTGGCTATAAGGATACCAAGGTGCCTTTTTATCTCGGTGTCCTAACCTACTGGGGCATCACCTTCCCAGTAGGCTTCCTGCTTGAAAAAGTCACTGGACTCGGTCCCTATAGTTACTGGATTGGCCTGATTGCCAGCCTTATCGTCAGTGGACTCTGTTACCAATGGCGCTTAAATAGAATCGTCAAACGTTACGAATCACAACAGTGATATCCCTGAAGCAGTCTTGTCAGACTGCTTTTTCTATACTCAAATCTCGATAATACAGAAAAAAAACTCCTGCATATTGAAAACAGATAGACTGTTATCAATACACAGAAAGCTTCTTTTGATGAGTGATTAATTATATTCAGATTTTCCTAACCTATTACCAAGCTGGATTCATTAATGAAAACATAGATGTTTAATATTGAAAAAAGTATCACAGAGACCAGCTGGATCAACTAGGGCACCATAAATCATGACTAAACCACAGAGAGCTAGGAAATGATAAAAATAAACTACTTTCTCCCCTGTTTTAGGAAGTAAAAGAAAAGACCAGAACCACAAGACACAAATGGCTATTAATATGATTAGTTTATTCATACATTCCATAATAATCTCCGTCACAAAGGTTTCGCACAATAAAATAGTCCTTAGGACTATCTGAATGTTATCATAAAATCTAACAAGTGCTGTCATTACTTCTTAAGGAAATATCTTAGTATCTCTTGCTAGTCTTGTTAAGGTAAGTTAAGACATATAAAATCATATTGGGAGGTTGGGAAGACTCATTATTACACAAAGTACAATAATGTTTACAGACGCCAAAACCAGCAAAAGCTAAGGAGAAGGACACATTGACACTTGTCAGATTTCTCACTATTATAGTGTACTACTTTTTAGTTTGACACGTAAAACAATTTTGCCCAAATTGTTAAAAAATGTAATGAAAGGTCACTTTTTTATCCTGAATGGTTAGGTTACATATCATGTTAGATTTAAAAGGCTTTCATCTCACAGCTTCTTTTGTCATGTAAAAAGAGGTTAGAACCAAGGGCACCAACCTCTCTTTTAGCTTTTACTAAGTAATAACTATCTAAAAATGACTAATCAGTCCACTTGATCAAGCAAGTAAGCATAGCCCTCTTTTGCCATGTCAGCTTTAGGAACAAATCGCGTTGCTACACCATTGATACAGTAGCGTAAACCACCTCTATCACTTGGCCCATCTGGAAAGACATGACCTAGATGAGAATCACCCACACGACTACGTACCTCAATACGATCCATATTGTGCGAATGATCTTCCTTATAGTTGGCTACCTCTGGGCTTATAGGGCGAGAGAAACTTGGCCAACCACAGGCCGAATCAAACTTGTCCTTGGACGAAAAGAGTGGCTCACCAGTCGCCACATCAACATAAATCCCAGGCTCAAACTGATTCCAAAGCGGACTCGTAAAGGCCCGTTCTGTTCCATTCTCCTGAGTCACAGCGTAGGCTTCTGGACTCAAACTTTCCTTAAGCTCCTCCCGATTCGGCTTGTGATAAGCACTAGCATCAATAACAGGACTAGCTGCCTGATTGACATTGATATGACAGTAACCATTAGGATTTTTCTTGAGATAATCTTGATGATAATCTTCAGCAGGAATAAAGTGCTGAAGTGGAAACAATTCAACCGCCAAAGGCTGACCGTATTGCTCAGTCATTTCTTGGAAAACTTGCTCGATAGTCGATAAATCATTTACATCCGTGTAGTAAACACCCGTACGGTACTGGCTACCCACATCATTGCCCTGTTTGTTTTTACTCAGAGGATTGATGATACGGAAGAAATGTAGCAGAATCTCACGCAAGGACACCTTGCTAGCATCATAGGTCACCTGAACCGTTTCAGCGTGACCCGTCTGACCGATAAGCTCATAGCGAGTTGTCTCACTACGGCCATTGGCATAACCCGAAACCGCATCAAGCACACCAGGCACACGTGAAAAATACTCCTCAACACCCCAGAAACAGCCACCAGCAAGATAAATCATATGATTATTTAGATTTGACATTTTTAACACTCCCTTCAATAGATACTTTCATCTCCACGCCTTAAGTGTAACGCTTTTGAGAAGATTTCGCACTTATAGTGACTTGAGGGAGAAAAAATCCCATCACATTGTGATAGGATTAGTATTTAAATAAAGAATTTAAAAATTTCAACTTGATCAATCTACAAATAAACAGATTGACTGGTAATCAATACCTCAGGTAATAACTGGACAACAATTCCTTCATCAGGATTTTCAGAATCATCAAATAGGAATGCTAGTTCTCCAGTTCTCTCAATGTACAATTCACTTAAACTAAATCTCTGTTTACTTTCAATACCAAATTCAGCTATCAACAGGGCTTGAAGCTTTTCTAACTGTTTATCTTTTTCCTCTAAAAACTGAGAATATACCGACTCTTGCTGTTCTGTAATACCATCATTTTCATAATACGCAGAAAAATCAACTGGCACAATTTGAGACTGTGAAAACAAATTTACTTCAAGCTTGGTGTAATACCCAAAATCAAATTCTAATTCACCAAATTTTGACTCTATCATGATTCATTACCTTTCTTCTCAATTAATTCTTTACATTTCGCAATTCCACCTTTATGTGGAATTGCACCGTGGGCATCTATAGGTACTAGATCTAAGGTTTTCATGTCACTTCTTTCATGATAGGTTAGCCTATGTTCTTTTCTATAAGCTTTTGCCTCTTCGGGACTGACTCCCATTTTGATAGCTAATTGTAAATCACCTTGTTTAAAATTTTTATTCCTTTTTTCTGAAAAGTTTTTTATTTTAAAGCTTTCTTTAGCTATAGGTGTAAAATCTGGTTCAAAATTTTTAAAGGTAATTCCATCAATACCATATGGTTGAAATATTTCCTTAATCGTTTTCTGTTCTGGATTAGTTTGTGTATTCTGCGGGACATAGTTTGGATCAGGAATCCATTTCGAATTTCCAGGCTCACCAGTCCAGTTACCATTTGTGCTAGGAATAAATTGCTTTTCAAAATTATTGTCATTTATTTTAAAAAGTGATTTTGTAAAATTTTTAATGTCTTGTCCAGACAATTTATCCTTTGGGAGAATACTTTTAAAATTATCGGCAGTATTTTTTACAGCTTCAAGATTTTTTCCTTCCATTAGTATACGCCCCCTTCTTTTGTTTGAACTTCTACAAAACGTTTAAATAGATTTTCGTAAGAGGAATCTCGAAACTGATGTTCTTCAATTACCAATGCCAAGATGATATTAATCGTTTCTTTAGGGTAAGATTCGATAGGTAGTTGGAAGTTATGTACAACAGTGTCAACCCAATCATGAATATCGTCTTCATCCTTTGATTTCTCGATTGCCCTATTGGCATCTAGCAATTCATACACAAGTTCTCTCAAACTCTTCAAATTAACGTCCCCGCTAGAATCTTTGACTTCCATAAGAAGCCTTTTAATCTTTGAGCTGATATTTGAATTTAATATCAATTCACTTACACTAGAATAATCTACATGCTTACCTTTTGTCATCCAATTTGTTATAAGAAAATCTAAAATAACTGATTTGACATTGTTGGCTTTGAAACTTTTAGGCATAGCACTTCCTACAAATGTATTCTGAAATGTATTAGAATCATGCCCAACTTTTTCAACCTTACATAAAACTGGTTGAATCCATTCATTTTGATAGACTGCTGCAACGCCCTTTGGTAATTTGGCGAGTTCTATGATTTGGTCATCGTTTAGATTGGCTGACTTACCTACTAATTCACGATCTGAAAAATCAGGTAATCGCATGATAATCTTAGTATTAGTATTTCGGATAACTGACAAATCCATTAGACCTGGTGCTTGATCAGCAATAATAAATCCTTCCCCATAGGTACGCATTTCAGCAATGGCATTTGCCAACATCTCAACACTCTTACCTAAGAGATTAGCTGATTCAGACATTTGTTCTGTTGATGTGCGTTTTAAGAGATTATGCGCTTCTTCAAGCACCGTGATGTGTTTTAATTCTGCATTCATATCCCCATTAGTCATGCGATACTCTTGCAATTTCAATACCAAAATACCCATTAGCAATGATTTAGTCTCAGTGGAACCAACTCTACTGAGATCAACAATAACATTCGTATCAAATAGATGCTCATTTGTGAGTTCATCATTTGAAAAGATAAGTCCATTAATACCGTTTGTCAGAGATTCGATTCGAGTTAGTAAGGCTCCTTTATAAGCACCTTTATTCTCATCATCATATTCACTGGAATCAATAATCGTCTTAATATTATCTGCTATATCATTGAAATTTGGATAGAGTCTACCATAAGGGTTGTTTGATTCAAGAAGATCCCATCCACAATCTTGATAAGATTGTTCTACAGCTTTTTTTAAAACAGCTGGCATAGCCGCATACATCGGCCAACATACATTGAAAATTTCAACTAGTCTATCTAGATGCTCTAAAATATGAATTTCTTTAGGGAAACTAAACGGATTCAACCTCAGCAATGGTGTTAACTGAGGATTCGTTCCATAAACTGAAACATCGTCGTGATTACCAAAGACATGCTTATATTCTCCTTTTGCAGGTTCAACAACTAGGAATTTCAAGCCATTCTTTCTGCCTTCATTAAGGAGTTGATAAATCGTATTACTTTTACCAGATCCCGTACTACCTGTCACAAAAACATGAGAGGCTAAAGAGTTTTGGTTCAGATTTACTGGTACATCTTCCTTATGATACATATGGAAAATATCACCTAAATGAAGCATCTTATCAGTAACATCTTCTTCATCAAATTTAGCAATATTTCGGCCGAATTCTGCACACTCTAAAATCGGTAGTCCTGGAATAGATTTTCTAGGAAAGTTCAATGAAAAGGCTAATTCTTGACCAGTAAGAGGTACTGTTGATGTCACGATAGATGGGTAGACACTAAAGGTTGGATCAGCTAATAGCAAATTAGGGTTCAATCCAAATAAAGGGTGACGTAATTCTCTAAGGTACGCTACAATCTCCTCTGCGTCACCACTGCTCTCACCTAAATCTCCCCGCCATAAATTAACAGAAGACTGACTCATAAAGGACTCTTCTCCTTGAGTCAAAGCTAAGTAAGTGTGAGCAACATTATTCGCAATATTTTGATCCTCACTGAGTACATAGGCAGCGAACTCCCACATGCCCATAGCCGTTCCTTTTTCAAAACGTTTCATCTGTTCTTCAAGGACCTTAAGGGCGTGAGAAATATTATGATTGGTAAAGGACTGAGTGATTCCCTCATTCTTACCGACTGTCGCAGTCACATTTGAGGCACGCGCAAAATTAGCACCGATATTAGAACCTAAGTTAACACCACTTGAAGACCCCAAGGTTTGTCCAACCGTTTGTGATAGGGCACGACTAGCAATTTTAGCAAGGGCACGGCTAACAGTTTTTGCAGTCGATTGACCAACAGAATCTGCAGTACTTGTTCCATGATTTTTAGAGTAATGGTAATCAACAGTTGCTCCCACTCCAAATGGCGTCCTCCCTTCAAGACTGCCACCACTAGTATGTGATGATCCTTTATTTGTACCATCTGTATGGGAAGTATTGGTACCATCAGTCTGACCAGACGAATCCGTTTGAGATTGACCACTAGTTTGGGTATCCCCAGCAGATTGGTTAACTGATTGATTCTTACCATGTTGGATACCAGCACTGGCTCCAACATTGACTCCAAAAGTAGCCATGGAAGTCGTTGCATCTGAAGCTGTGAAAGTATAGTTGGTTTGCCATTTTTCATAAGGCGCTAAGGCTGAAAATAGCTCAGATAAACGTAACTTTCTGTTCTCTATATCTTGAATAGGACTTGCTAAAAGGATTAAGGTATAGTTTTCGGATGGTTGTGACGGAATGACGCCATCAATCAATTTTTCGATGGTTTGACTGATAAATTTTTCAGATTTGGCAGTTGGTAAATTAGACACCGTTGCCACTGAATAAGGCTTAGAGTTTGCTAGACAAGGAATCCTACCGATTCCCTTTTCATTCTGGACTGTAGATCCAGGAAAGTTACCTTTAATGGCTTCTAACAATCTCTTACGATAATTTTCGACATTGACATTATCAGAATCATTCTTGGTATTTACTACAGCCAGATAAACTTCTGTATTGGTTTCAGTTCGATTGAAGACGAGAGCAATATTACAGTCCTCGTTAGAAAGTACTTCATAAACATTAACCAGTTTTTCTAAACTATTTTCTTTTTTATCAACGACCCATTTTGTGATATTGAAATACCTGATATTATATGATTCCTGAAAGTCTGTACCAAATTCTACCTTATTTTCTATAGGAACATAGAGTTCTTTTATTTGTTCCAAATACGAATTAAAAATTTCTACTCCACATGAAGCTAATAAACGGTTCGTTAATTCCTCATCGCTAATATTAGGTTGATCTGCCAGATACTTCTCTCTTTGCTCCTCAACTTGTTTGAGCTGCTCAGGGCTCAAAGCTGAAAGTTTCGCAACCTTGTCTGCAGCCTTAGCTCCTGCCTTATTAATAATGTTTTTTATTCCCATACGATTCACCTACAAAAAGCTATTTCCAAGTAATCATTTGTTTAATCTGGTTAGTATAATTTTCAATTTGTTGCTGTTGCTCCTCTAAGCTTGCAACTTCATTTCTTGTTTTCTGAATTTTCGTATTTAAAGCACTCAATTCTGGACTAAATTCAATTATATTTTGAACAATTATACTTGTAAGATTTACTAGCCAAATTTTAAAAGCTTTCTCGTGTTCCGAACAAATACTTCCTGCAAATTCTGTCATCTTTGATTTAAATAAATCATTATAGGTCTTCTTAAGGCCAGATGCGTTAACTTTACTTGATTTCAAAGTAAAGTCTCCCAATCTAAATACATAACTAAGTTCTTCTTTACTAAACTTTTCAAGATTTAATTGAGTAAAATCTATCTCTTCATAAGATAAAATCAATTGAGAAAGCTTTTGACGTTTTTCTGGTTCAAGTCCCAAATCACCTGAAATAATACGCTCAAAATGAGATTTTATCTCAGAAGCATGATTAGACCAAAAACTGCTAGAAATACGTTCAAAGTCTACCCTTGAAAAATAAAGTTCTTCTACAAATTTATTTCTAAAATAGTCGACTGTTTGTGCAGAAGCTAGATTCTCTAAATTGATTTTCTTTGTCTTGTTCTCACGTGTAACACCGAAATAGTTACTAACCTCGTTACTGATATTTCCTATTTTTAGATTACTAATATCTATTTGTTGATGCTCAGTTAAATTTAAAGTTGGATTTAATGAGAGTATCTCAGTCTGTATGTCATTGAAACGGTTTAGAACATCATCTTTATTAATTTGTTTCATGAGATCTTCTTGGAAAATCTTCATTTCTTTTGGATACTGAATCAAAAGATCATTTCCCATTGACAACGAAGTGGATTTCAAACTTTCAACAATGACGAGTTTTTGGTCATCAAGATTAGCCTCCAATTCAGCCTCTCTGCTATGTAAATCTGCATTTTTCTCAGTAATTACAGCATTAGTTTTTAACAAAAGTTTATCTAATAAAGCTTTTGCCTGCTGGCACTTATTATAGTGTGAATAGCGGTCAACAAAAGTTTTTATGGTATCTTCAATAGTCAACAAACCACTGTTTGCATAGATGAGGTCTGAGCTTTTTTCAGCAGTTTCTCGAACTGTACTAGACATTTGTCTTGGAAGGATATCGAACTCATACAATTTCTTATAGTATTTCGTTTCAGGATTTGAATATTTTTCTCTATAAGTATCAAATTGCTCAGAGTAAAATTCACCCTCAAGATGACCTTTTAATTTCGCTCCAAGTCCTAAAATTGAAGACACGTAATAAATGCCTTGGGCATATAATTTACTTGGAATGGCTTGTTTCATGATTCTATCTCTAAAAGAATCACTTTTAAGATTAGTCGAGCTTAGATCCGCTGCCTCGGCCTTATTAACCACAATCATGGTGAACCGTTCATCTAAGCCTTCTACTGAAATAAGCTTTTCTTTTAATTTACTGTTATCTGTGCTATCCAAGGAACTACTGTCAGTTACAAAAACTGGTAATCCATTTGACATACCAGCCATGGCATTAGCAAGTACTTCTGAATGTTGACTATTGGTTGATGAATTAGAACCCGGGGTGTCGAATATTGTAATTTTTGAACCTACATCTCCTAAAATACCTTTCGAAAATGGGACAAGTACTTCGATTAAATCTCCAACACCTTGGTCAGCAGAATCATTGATAACTTCTAATACTGCATGTAGCTTTGAAATGATTGAATCAAAAGAAGTATTCAAGATACCATCGACTTTCTTACCAAATGAATCAGTGACATTCAATCCATCATAAAATACTTGATTATCATGGAAAGTGAGAACGACTCTTTCATCTTTATATACAAAAGAGATTTTGGCACGATCTTCATAAGAACTAGCCGTAACTTTATAGATTTTAGCGGTCACAGGAGTCTCAGCGCTTGGGAGTAATTCCTGCCCAATCAAGGCATTGATAAAAGTTGACTTCCCTGCACTATAGGTTCCTAATACACAGATAGGAACTGTATCTCCGGAGGCATCCGAAAAGCGTTTTAACTGTGTTTCAATCTCCTTGTTGCTCTCCCCAATATTCTTTATAATCAGTGGCTCAAGATTTTTAAAAATACGATTAATTTCTGGCAGAACATCGCGTGCGTTCTCTAAATAGCTTGTAGATGATGATAAAATAATATTTGAAAAGCGCTCATCTTTCAATGCTTCTTCTAACTGTTGCTTCTCATCATTTGGCCCCTCAAAAATTAATTCAAGTTTTTCATCTGGAACAGAATACTCATTTTCAATTTCTTTTAAAATATCGTATACCTTAAAAGGAAAAAAGCCACGTTGAAAAACGGCTGAAACCAACTTACTATTTGAGTTATTTTCACTATTTATTGTTATCCAACTTTCACTAGATAAATCGTAACGGCTAAAAGTTACTGTCTTTTCGTAAGGATTACTTACAACTTTAATTTTATTCATAATTACTCCGATTATTTAATAATACAAGTGTATTATATCACAGCAAACGGTTTTCTGTATGCGCTTTCTATAAAATCTAACTATTTTTATTTATCTAATGTTTAGCTCATTTTTCACCCCACACAAAAAATCCCATCACATTGTGATAGGATTTTATTTTTATTCCATTTCAAAGCTTTCGCTCTTAATCTTATCTGGTAAGATGAGAGACAAGAGGATGCACAAGATGGCTGGTATCAACCATGGTAAGGAAGCTCCTGACAATGGTAGGAAGTTAATGAGGGCATTCAGTCCTGCAAGCTTGAACTGGCTGCCAAGCACGCTAAGCAAGGCAATCAGCGTTACTACCGCAACTGTAACCTGCATACCAGGTTTAGACAAGGCCACGAACTTGTTGGCAATCACAATCATGACAATCGTAATCGTGATTGGGTAGAGAATCAAAAGCACTGGCACTGAGAAAGCAATGATATTATTAAGTCCCAAGTTGGCAATCGCAAACCCAATCAAGGTAAAGAGAATGGCGTAAGCCTTGTAGGATACTTTCGGAAATGCCTTGTGGAAGAATTCCCCAGTCGCAACGATAAGTCCTGCGGTTGTTGTGAAACAAGTCACTGTCACCATGATAGCTAGGAAAATCTGAGCAGCTGGTCCAAAGATAGCTTGTGTGGCTTGTGACAAGACGCTAGCACCAATATTGGCATCTTTTGGTAGGCCTGCCACTTGGAGTGGGAAATGATTGCCCAAAAAGGCTAGTCCCAAATACAAAGCACCAAAGAGAAGCGTCACTACAAAACCAACGACCCAAATGGTAGAGATATACTCTTTCTTAGATTTAAAGCCTAGTTGGTTGAGAGTGACTACTGCCACTACACTGAAGGCCACAGAAGCCAAGGCATCCAAGGTGTTGTATCCTTCCAAGAAGCCTTTACCAAAAGCAGAAGCCTGATAGGCTTGACTTGCATCCTGAGGATTGTGACCACCATATTTAAATGCTCCTGCCACGATAACGACAACAATCATGATGGCAAAGATAGGCGTCAATATACGTCCAATACTATCTAGAATTTTAGATGGGTTCATGGCAATCCAAAGCGCTAGAGCAAAGTAGATTACGGTAAAGACAAAGAGCCAAAGGCTAGTATGCCCACTACCAATCAAAGGCGAGAAGCCAATCGAAAAGGCTGCTGCTGCCGTTCTAGGAATGGCAAAGAAAGGACCAATAGACAGATAAAGGACTGCCAAATAGACTAGGGCAAACTTAGGCGAGATTTTTTGTGAAATCTCATGAATGTACCCCTTAGGATTTAGGGTCCCAATCACCAGCGTTAGGATGGCAATACCAATACCTGATAGGACAAACCCTGCAATCGCAGGCCAAAAATGACCTCCAGATTCAAAGCCTAGCTGAGGCGGAAAGGTCAGATTTCCGGCTCCAAAGAACATACCAAACAACAATAAAGCTGTAAGGCCTCCTTTTTTTAACATAAGTTTCTCCGATCTAAGACAAACAAGATATCATCTCAAAAAAGATAACTTGTTTATTACTATTTTAGTCAACTTACTTAGTATGACATGATTAGTTTGGAACTTCAAGCTATTCAGACTTATTAGGAAAGGTTTTTAAAATTGCAAATTTTCTGTATCATTGTACGAAAAAACTAGACAAGATTCTTATCTCGTCTAGTTTGATAGTTTAATTAAGGATGACTAACAATCAATTCAAGCTCTCCCTGAATTTCCCAAGCTTGAACATCGCTTGGTAGAATGAAGTGGCTTCCTTTTGCAATTGGATATTCTTGACCATCAACAAGGAGACTTCCTTGACCGTCAAGTACACTAAACAAACTGTAATCTGCAGTCTTTTCAAAATAAGCCTTACCTGAAATCTCCCATTTATAAACGGCGAAGAAATCACTTGCTACTAAAAGCGTTGATTTGAGGTCATCTACTTTTGTTGTGACTGGGCGACTGTTGGCAGGTTCACCAATATTTAGGACATCGATAGATTTTTCCAGATGGAGCTCACGCAGGTTGCCCTGGTCATCCTTACGGTCAAAGTCATACACACGGTAGGTTGTGTCACTTGACTGTTGGGTTTCAAGAACTAAGATTCCTGCACCAATGGCATGCATGGTACCACTTGGCACATAGAAGAAATCACCTGCTTTAACTGGAACCTTAGTCAAAAGATTTTCCCAATCCTTACTTTCAATTTGCTGACGCAGTTCTTCTTTTGATTTGGCATTGTGGCCATAAATAATTTCAGCACCTGGTTCAGCAGCAATGATATACCAACACTCTGTTTTACCAAGTTCACCTTCATGTTCAAGTCCATAAGCATCATCTGGATGGACCTGCACACTAAGCCAATCATTGGCATCCAAAATCTTAGTCAAAAGTGGGAAGACAGGTTCTTGACGATTGCCAAATAATTCACGATGCTCTGCATAAAGAACATCTATAGTTTGACCGGCATAACGACCATTCTTAATAGTAGAAACACCATTTGGGTGAGCAGAAATAGCCCAGTACTCTCCGACATGGTCGCTTGGAATGTCGTAGCCAAAGACATCACGCAAATGCGTGCCACCCCAAATTTTCTCTTGCATGACAGATTGTAAAAATAATGGTTCAGACATAATTACTCCTTTTTCTAGGAACGAGAGGCCTTAACATTTTTTGGAATTCAAGAAAAGGTGTTGACTCTCTTAGAGATTAACAGTGAAGTCTTACATAAAATAACCAATCTCTTTAAGTTACCAGACTTCTGATTCTCGAAAAATTTAGGCAAGTTCTTATGATTGTTTACCTCAATTATAAGCATAATTTGTGAAAAATTCAACAAACTTATAGAGAAAAGAACAGAATTAGCAGGCCAACTTTCCAGATCACTAACCTTAATAGAACACCTAAAAAAATATGTCCAGTTAAACGTTTTCCTAAATTCATCTATTTGAATTACACAAATTTTTAACCTATAATGTTATTGATATTATGAAAGGAAATCTCTCAATGAAATTCTATTCCTATGACTATGTGCTAAGTCAGATTAGCCAACAAAACTGGGTTATGGTTGCCATTACTGCAGGACTTATTTTAGTGACCGGTGTATTTGCTTTTAAAGCCTTCAAAGAACGCCATGATACTAAGTTTCGTGAACTCTCTATTATTTCTATTTTAACCTTAGTTGCCGTGGTTCTAATTGCTATCAGTAATTTCCAAAGCAATCAATCTAACAACGACCAATTTAGAGCATCTCTTCACTTTATCGAGGTTGTGTCTAAAAATCTTGACGTTGATAAGAGCAAGGTTTATGTCAATACTTCTACTACTACAGATGGCGCTATCCTCAAAGTTGGAAACAAGTACTATCGTGCCATCTCAGGTTCAGAACCTGACAGCTACTTGCTAGAACAAATAAAACTTTACAAGTCTGATGTTGAACTCGTGGAGGTTAAAAAATGACATCTTTTTATCTTACTGTTGCAATTAAACTAGCTTTGGGGCTTATTTCACTCGTCTTTGTTATCAATTTAACAGGTAAAGGAAACCTAGCACCTAGCTCAGCTACTGACCAAGTACAGAACTTTGTTCTTGGTGCAATCCTCGGTGGTACAATTTATAGTAGTACCGTTTCAATCCTCCAATATATCGTGATTTTGATTATTTGGACGATTTTGATTTTACTTCTAAAATGGCTAATTACCAATATTCTCTTTATCAAACATTTGATTGACGGTAAACCAACTGTCATCATCAAACATGGTCAACTAGATCCTGAAGCTTGTCGCTCTAAAGGACTTTCAGCCTCTGATGTCGCTTTAAAATTACGTTCCCAAGGAATTTTTCAACTTAAAGAGGTTAAACGTGCAGTTATTGAACAGAACGGCCAATTGATTGTGGTTCGTGCGGGTGATGAAAATCCGAAATACCCAATCGTTACTGATGGGGTCATTCAAACAGAAATTCTTGATACTATTGGTAAAACGGAGGATTGGTTAAATGAAGAGCTTCAAAAAATGGGATATGACAACATTTCAGATATCTTCATCGCTGAATATGATAAAGGAAAGATTAATGTTGTCACTTATTAAACAAAATACTTGCATTACCGTTTAATATTGTCTACAATGGTCTCATCATAAAAAGGAGGTTCTATCATGGGAATCGAAGATAAATTGAATCAAGCTAAAGGTGCTCTTAAAGAGGGTGCTGGTAAACTGACTGGCGACAAAAAGACTGAAATTGAAGGTGCTGTTGAAAAAGTTGTAGCAAAAGCAAAAGACGGTCTCGAAGATGTTAAAGAAGGCATTGAAGGTGCTGTTGAAGGCCTTAAAAATAACTTTAAAAAATAAGACAAAAAAGAAGTTTTCAAGCCATTTGGCAAGAGAACTTCTTTTTTTATTTGTTTTCTAAACTAAAATTACTAACGAGAATGCTTGCTTCCTTTAAGTGCAAATGATGCTGTCATAAGTACAGCCCCTAATGCACCTAATCCCAAGCTACTCACATCACCAGTATCTGGTAACGTTGATTGGTTTGCTTGGCTACTTTGTGAACTTTTAGCAGACTGATTAGCCTTAGAGCTTGTATGTTGTTTCTGAGCAAAATTAGTTTGTACAACTGAGCTAACATTTTCCTTTTGACTTAAGACTGACTGACCTTTTGATGCTTCAGAAGTTTGATTTTGAGTAGGAATCTTATTCAACTTCTCAGCAGTCTCTTGATTTTGTTGTTGGGTGCTACTTGTCTTATCTGTCCTTGCCTGTGCGGGCTGTACTTCTGCTGACTGATTTGCAACTGTTGTTTGTGATTCAAGAGACGACACTTTAGGGATTGTAGTTTTTGAAGTTGACGTGTTTTGACTTGACAAGGCTGTGTTTGTCGCTGTCAGTGCTGAAGCATTGGTAGCTGGTTGACTAGCACTATTGCCTGTCGTAATGCTAGTATTTGTAGAGCTTGAACTACTTGTTTGACTAGCAAAGTTTGGTGGGGTAGGACGTCCTGTATTAGTCGTTTGACTTGTTGAACTTGTAGTACTTGTGCTAGACGTATTCTCAGAACTTATTGAACCAGATTGGCCCCATGGTGTGTTAATGCTACCAGTATTAGTTGAGCTTCCGCCATAGCTAGTCGGTCCCCCATAGCCTCCGAAATTATCAGACATTGAGGTATTGTCAAAGCTTCCACCTGGGAATCCACCCATTCCACCTGCACCAGGACCGTTGTTTGTGCCTTCTTCAGTAGCTGTTGCAGTGGCACTTGAACCACTTGAGGTCGTGATGGTATAGGTTTCACCCGAAGTTAGACTCTCGGTACTAAAGACCACATTTCCAAATGAAGACGTCGCTGTCGTTGTGGCAATAACATTTCCAGAACTATCAGTGACTGTGATAGTGTCTCCTGCACTACCTGAAATGTTAGCCATGATATAAGATTGGCTTGAACCTGTTGTAAAGGCCTGAGCCATTCCTTGGTTACCAATGGCCCAAACGGTACCGCCCGAGATAATGCCTGTTCCATCGTAGTCGATAGCGGCATTATCTGCACTTGTCTGAGCGACATAGAGAGAACCACTTTTAACAGTCACATTCCCGTTACTGTCGATACCGTCACCGTCTGCTACGATTGTAACCGTTGCACCGTCAATATTGATGGCAACTTCATTTTCCAAATCAGAAGTCGAGTTGGTTAGGCTTGAAGTATCAGCACTGTCCTTGGTCGTCCACTCAGTGGCGTTAATACCGTCATCTCCAGCAGTGATGTCAACGGTTCCACCTGTCAAATTGATATAACGTCCTTCAAGGCCTTCGTCACCTGCCACGACTGTTACTTTAGAATTGCCTTCAATGGTCAATTCATCCGTAACCGTGATACCTTTATCAGTCGCATTAATGGTTACCGTTGAGTCGGTAATTGTCAAATCACCACTATTCACATCTGTTTCGTCTTCGACTTGAATACCATCATCAGTTGCTGTGATGTTAACTGTGGCATTTTTAATGGTTACAGCTGTCGTCGCATTGATGCCATCCTTGGCCTCAGAAGTCAAATCAAGCGTTACAGAGTCAACCGTTACACTGTCAGCCTTAATGGCGTGCTTTTCAGTACTTGAAAGGGTCAAGCTACTTCCAGTACCGCTGGTGATAGTCAAAGCTCCCGCTGCTTCGATGGCATTAGCAGAAGTCGAAGAAATGGAACTGTCTGAAAGGACATTCACCGTCAATTCTGCTGAGGAATTAGAAGTGATTGACGAATCTGTTAAGGTCACTCCATACAAGTAGATTGTCACCGGATCCGTCACGCTACCAGACACAATAATAGTATAACTTGAGCCATTACCTGTTAGTGTATATGAACCTGATTGATTAATGGTAACGGTAGTGCCATCAACTGTTACTGTGCTACTATCACTCGTTACCACAGTTGTCCCATTAAAGGTAATCGTGGTCGTCGTGCTTTCTGAATCATCACTGCTAGACTCAGTTGTTGTTGTCTCAGATGTAGTATCTGAAGCATTGTTGGTTAAAACTGAAGCTGTCTCTGAAGCAGTCGCTTCAGTGGAGCTTGTGCTTGTATGAGTGCTACTGTTTTCATCTGTAGTAGTTGTAGCCGTTTCTGAAGTTTCATTAGTTGTTGTTGCAGCAGTTTCAGAAGAACTTGCTTCTGAAGTTGAGGATGTGCTTGACTGATTAGATATTTCACTACTTGACGATGTATCTGTTGTGTCGGATGTTGAACTTGTTGCTGACGAAGCCGTGTCGGAAGTTGTAGTTGTAGTACTTGTATCAGTGTCTGTACTTGTTTCAGTAGTATTTGACGCATCTTCTGTCTGCACACTTTCTTCAATCAAATCGGCAGTGGTTTCACCCGTCGTAACCGTTGAGAGTGTTGATTCGGTGTTAGTCTCATCGGCTGAAGCCTTATTTTCATTTAAGACGACCGAGCTACCAAAAATTAAGCTCGCTACTAGTACTGAACCCGCTGTTTTCCATTTTGATGATTTTTTAATGGCGTAACGTTCTTGTGTTTGTTTCGTATCTTTGTATGTCATATGTTAGACCTCTTTCTTACTTTTGAGATGCCTCTATTAAACACAAGAAACCTAAGACAAGACTTAAAGAAAGGTTAATCTTTCCTTAAAGTAAAAAGTCCCCAAGATATTGGGAACTTTCAATCTATAGGATAAACTACTCTAAATTCTTCCAACACAACTAGACTGTCCTGACTAAAATGTAGTCCAACCTCATGCAACCATTTGCTAAAGAGGTCTCATGAAGCTCTCGCCAATAGGTTAACCTACGGTCTCCTTCACCTTCCTTGTAGGCATGGTCTTCAGAAACCTCTTTAAATGGGATGACCTCAACTTTCGTCGTTTCAATAATACAAATAGCATTCTCATTACTATCAAGAATGACGCTCAGTTCATTTTCCTTGGGCAATGGTTCATCCCCCACTGCATACAAGTCAAAAGCTGAACTGGTTGCTGTCTTTTGCCCCATCAATACGAGTTCTGCCAAATAATCTGCTTCCACGCCAAAGGCCCAGGCATCAATCTTATCTCCGATTGTCTGATTTAAAATTTTATAGGCTTGCCACATCTGGTCTGATTTCATCAATCTACTCCTGCTTTTACTTTCCTTTCATTATACCAAAAAACGCTAGGCCTTCTGACCTAACGTTTTCATCTTAATACTTAGAATGTTTGTAACCGTAAAAGGCATAGATAACTGAACCGATTAGCACTGCCAAACCAAAGGCTAACCATGTCTGCCAACTGTACTGACTCATAAAGGAGAGGCAGACGATAATTGAAATAATAGGCAAGACCGGAACAAATGGAACCTTGAACTCGTCCTTCTGTGGCAAGCCCTTGTCCTTACGAAGAATAATGAGGGCAATAGCCAAGAGGACCAAGTAAGCCAAGGTCGCAATGTTAACCAAGGATGCCATATTGGCCAAGGAGAAGATACCTGCTGAGATAGCTGACAAAACTCCTGTTAAAAGTGTCGCATGATGTGGAACCTTATTAGTCTTTGAAACCTTTTGGAAGGTTTGAGGAAGGAAACCATCACGCGCCAGGCTATAAACCATACGGCTAAGAG
>ERZ1699239.116-NODE-116-length-21688-cov-3.270488_pt1 | contig 21688 bp, 15 predicted proteins | sample MGYA00581536_ERZ1699239 | MGnify/ENA primary metagenome ERZ1699239 (study PRJEB42319, sample SAMD00040333) | human oral metagenome | material: saliva | host: Homo sapiens | study: EMG produced TPA metagenomics assembly of PRJDB4115 data set (Metgenomic analysis of...
CCGATCAGCAGGGAGCCGGGGAGGCCCTGAAGCGCGGTGAGAACCCCGAGGTGAATCCCGCCTACACGCAGGCCCTCGCCGAGGCCACGAGCGCCCACGCCACCCTGACGAGCTGCATGCCTCACTGGCCCGTCGTTTTCTAGCCGCTGGGCGGGCTCGCACCCGCCGGGCCGCGCCCGGACTCGTGTACATTAGACGTATCTATCCCGGACAGATTGGCTCATTTCATGGCACGTGCGCTCGTCGACCAGCTCGCCTCCGCGCGGGATCGTTTCGTCTCTACCGCAGCGCGGCCCCTGGCCTTCGTCTTCCTTGCCCTGGGCATCCTCGCCGTAGCCGTGGGCTGGATCTTCGCCTCTCCTCCGGGCGCTTCCCCCGATGATGACTACCACCTCGTCTCCACGTGGTGCCCGCGTCCCATCGAGTCCACGGGCTGCGGGACGACCACAATTGACGGCGACCTGTACGTCTTGGCCCCCGTGACCACCTCCCACGCGCAGTGCGAGGCCTTCAGCCCCGACAAATCGCACAAGTGCATCAGGAAATACTCGGACGACACGATGGCCCCGTCGTACCGATACAACGACGGCCAGTACCCCTACGGCTTCTACCAGTTCCACCACCTCTTCGCGGGCCACAGCGTGGAGCACTCCGTGTGGATCATGCGTTCGATCAACGTCGGCATCGCCATGGCGCTCATCGGAGCGGTCTGCGCGCTGTCAACCCGCGAGGTACGCCGCGCGACCGCGCTGGCCGCGCTCATCGCGTGGACACCGATGGGCCTGTACTTCATCGCCTCCAACAACCCCTCGTCCTGGGCGATTACGGGTGTGTTCACCTACGGCGCGGCTCTCTACGGCGCACTGAACGCGCAGGGCTGGCGTCGCTGGACGCTCCTGGGCGTGGCGACCCTTGCCTCCCTCCTGTGCTACGGCTCGCGTGGCGACGCGGCCTTCTACGTCTTCGTAGCATCGCTCGGCATTCTCATCCTGGCAGCCCACCGCCGTCACCTGCCAGAGATCGCTATCGCGGCGGTCCTGAGCGCCATCGGCATCTGGTGCATGCTCGGATCCGGCCAGTCCGGCCAGATCGCACGCTCCGAGGCCTCGGTGACCCTGAGTGATCGCATCGAGGTCGCGATCATGAACATCCGCTACCTGCCGGAGTACTTCGCGGGCTTCATCGGATTGAACTCCGGCCCCGGCTGGCGCGACACTCCCCTGCCCGGATACACGACGATCCTCGGCCTCCTCGTCCTGGGCGCGGTCCTCTTCTACGGCGCGCGCACCGTGAGCCTGCGCAAAGCCCTGGCAGCCTTCATGGTCTTCGGCGCAATGGCCGGCATCCCGCTGCTGATCGCGACCCCGCCGACGTTCCCCAACCTCGGCGGATACCACTCCCGCTATGCCCTGCCGCTGCTGGGTACGTGGCTGCTCATCTGGCTCTCCTCCGCCTTCAAGAAGTCCTCGCTGACCCGTGGCCAGATCGTCATGTTCGTGTTCTTCCTGAGCGTCGTCGACGCCGTCGCGATGCACACGACGATCGCCCGCTACGTCCGAGGACTCCTCGAGATTCGCCACATCGGATGGATCGCACCGGGTAACCTGAATGGTGACATCCAGTGGTGGTGGGCCGACATGCCGCTCAGCCCGATGGCCCTGTGGGGCCTGGCCTCGCTGGGATATGCACTTGCCCTGGCGAGCGCCATCTACCTGCTGCGGAACCGCCAGGTGGAGGCGTCCGCCTCGACCGCTCCGACCGAAGAGGAAGAAACTGCATGAGCGCAACAGTCACCGTCGTCGTGCGCACGCGTAATCGCCCGGCGATGCTTACCCGTGCCCTCGCATCGATTGCTTCTCAGACCTTCGACGACTACGAGGTCGTCATCGTTAACGACGCCGGCGACGAGGCCGAGGTTCGTTCGATCGTCAAGAAGCAGAAGAGCGCCGTTCGTTCGAAGATCACGATCGTCACGAACAAGGTCTCGAAGGGCCGCGAGGCCGCACTCGAGTCGGGCCTGGCGGCATCGCACAACCGCTACTACGCGGTCCATGACGATGACGACTCGTGGCACCCGCACTTCCTGAAGAAGACGGTCGCCTACCTCGATGAGCATCCGAAGGCGGGCGGCGTCGCCACCCGCTGCGAGATCGTCCGCGAGCGCGTGCGCGCCGACGGCACCTGCATCGAGATCGAGCGCGAGGTCCTGTCAACGGATAACTACGGCTTGTCCCTCGTGGACATGATGGTGGAAAACTACACGCCGCCGATCTCGCAGCTGATCCGCCGCGAGGTTGCCGACCGCGTGGGCCACTGGGACGGTTCGCTGCAGACGCAGGCGGACTGGGACTTCAACCTGCGCCTGCTGGCGGACTCGCCGGTCGGCTTCATCGACGGGGAGCCTCTGGCCTACTGGCATCACCGCGACACGATGGATGCATCCCTGGGTAACTCCGTCGTCACGGACGCGTACCTGCACAAGTGGGACAACCTGCACATCCGCGACCGCTACCTGCGCGCCATGCTGGCCACCGAGGATCCCTCGTCCCCACACCTGGGTCAGGCCCTGCTGTCGGCGGAGTACTACCGACGGATGCGCGAGGAACTCGCACGCGTGGATGGGGGTTTCCATTCGTCGCTCAACCTCGTGCACGTCGACATGCTCAATACGATGACGGCCCTGCACCAGCAGGTGCATGAGTTGCGCGAGGAGGTGACGTCGCTGCGCGCGGAGCTCGCGGCAGGCTCGCAGATCAAGCGTTCGGTGAGGAGCGCGGCGTCGAAGTCGAAGCGTGCCGCCAAGAAGCTAATGGGTCGCGGCTAGACATCGGTGCGCGCGTTGTTGCGCATGAGGCCGGGCCGGTCGCGGGTGTTCCCGTGGCCGGCCCGGCCTCATTGACGCAATGCCCGTTAGGGCAGCGGGCGCACGACGTCTGGCGTCATGCGGTCCCATCCGTATCCGGCGGTGATGTGCTGCATGCGGGCGGGGCGCCCCATCCAGTCGGTGTGAACGATCATGTCGTCGCCCAGGTAGATGGCGACGTGCGTGACGGTGCCGCTCGTCGTGTAGAAGATGAGGTCACCGCGTTGACGCTGAGCGAGGGGCACGTGCTGGAAGCGCGGGTATGCGTAGAGCTCCTGCGACGTGCGGTAGGACGGCCACGCGTGCTTGATCACATCGATGGGCTGGGGATCCAGGCCCGCGGAGTAAAGGGATTGAAGGACCAGGCCCGAGCAGTCGAATCCCTGGTCGTAGGGGCCTGCCCCTCCCCACGTGTAGGAGGAGCCGGTCTGGTTCCACGCGTACCCGATCATGGCCTCGATGCGCTCGGAGCGGGTGGCCGTCAGGGGCAGGGGCGTGGCCTGGTACTGGTCGACGGTCCACGGGTAGCCGGTGTCCATGGCATCCCAGGTGGCCTTGTCGACGACGCCGGTGACGGGTAGGCCTGCACGCTGCTGGAAGTTTTTGACGGCGGCGACGAAGGGCGCGTCGACGGAGGCGAGTTTGTTTGCATGCCACAGGCCGAGGCGTACCTGGACGATACGCACCTTGGTGCCGTTCATACCCCAGGTGAGCGTGTTGGTCGCATCCCCGAGGCTCGTGATGTGGTCGGTGGGCTGCAGGTAGCCAGCCGGGGCCTCGTATCCGCGCCACGCGCCCGAGGCGTCGAATTCGTAGCGGCGGCCGTTCAGTTCCAGGGGCGCGGTGCGCATGATGCCGGTGTCGGGGTCGAGGTAGTACCACTCTCCCCCGTCGCGCAGCCAGCCTCCCATCTGGGCGCCGTTGGACGCGAAGAAGTGCCAGCCGTCGGCCAGGCGTTCCCAGCCGGTGCGCATCGCGCCCGACGATCCCAGGTAATACCACGTACCGTCCACGGGCGTCAGGCCCGTGCGCATCACGCCCGTATCGGGGTCGAGGTAGTACCACTGGCCCCCGTCGCGCAGCCAGCCTCCCATCTGGGCGCCGCTGGAGGCGAAGTAATGCCACCCGTCGGCCAGAGCCACCCAGCCGGTACGCATCGCACCCGAGGAGTCCAGGTAGTACCATGTGCCGTCCACGCCGGTCATACCCGTACGCATGACGCCGGTGGCGGGGTCAAGGTAGTACCAGGAGCCGCCGTCGTGCAGCCACCCACCGACGAGCGCTCCGGAGGGAGCCAGGAAGAACCAATCGGCACCGTCACGAAACCAGCCGGTGGCCATGTAGCCACTGTCGTAGAAGAAGTAGCGCGCACCCCCAATCCGCACCCACTCGGAAGCCGGGTACGATCCATCGACGCGCCGCCACCACCAGCCGACCGAGTCACGCATCCACGTGCCCCGTCCGGTCTCATCGGGCGCGCCCATCGTCGGGGGTTCGTCACTCTCCGACGAGGCCGGGGCCGCCCGGTCCTCGTCGCTCGCGCTGGGGGTGGCGGGCTCGAGCGCGTCCGTGGTCTCGGGGCTAGGCAAGGCCGACGGCGCGGCGGGAGAGCCGGACTGGGCCGCGGTGGAGCTCTCTGCTGCGGACTGCGGCGCGGCCTCGTCCCCGGCGTCGGCGCGGGCCTGCGCGGGCAGGGCGATGAGCGCGAGGGTTAAGACGGCGGTGAGGGCGCGAGCGATCGCGCGGCGGGCGAGTGTGGGCGTCGGTGCCATGACAGTGCCTTGTCGCTGGAGAACAGTTCTCCTATAAGTGTAGGGCACTCATCACACTGCGCGGGTGCCTTTGAGTCGTCAACTCGACAAAAAGCCGGGGCCCGGCGGCATCACACCGCTGGGCCCCGGCCTCGAACGTTGATGCGTCCGTCAGTCCTCGTTCTCGAGCGCGTCGGCCTGCTGGGCCTGCATGCGCGCGAGGTGCTCGTAGTCGGCGGCGCCGCGCCTGGGCACGTCGCGCATGGGGCGCGCGGGCGTCAGGTCCATGAACGACGCTCCCAGGTTCACCAGGCCGCCGGACTCCATGCCAGGGCCGGGCAGGACGTCGAAGCGGCGGGCCTTTTGCAGCGCGTCGATAACGCTGGTCATGTCCTGGTTCTGGATGGCCGCAGAAATCGTGTACGCGCCCGGGTTGAAGGTCAGACGCGGAATGTCGATGTCGAGGTGACCGGTGCCCGGCTCGATCGAGGTCGGGACGTAGCAGGCGTCCATACCGTGCAGGCCCCACACGAAGACGCCCTCGCGGGTGTCGATGGAGGCGCCGAAGACCGGGGACTCGATACGCTCATTCGCGCGGTAGTGCAGGCGCAGGCGCACGGGATCACCCGGGTACACGAGCGACGTAGGCTCGCCGGAGGCGTTCAGCAGCTCGATGCGTTCGATCATGGCCTCGCCGCTGCCGAATCGCGTGCCTCCGCCCTCGACCTCGACGGCGTGGTGGGCGACGTCGGAGTAGGTGTCGATGACCTCGGCGGCAGCGCCCACGTCAACGAGCGTGCCGTGGTCCAGCCAGGCGGCCTGGTCGCAGAAGGTGCGCATCTGCTCGAGGCCGTGGGACACGACGACGACCGTGCGCCCCTGGTCCTTGAGCTGGGCGAACTTGTCCATGCACTTGTTCTGGAATTCCATGTCGCCCACGGCCAGGACCTCGTCGACGAGGAGGATGTCCGGCTCAACGTGGATGGACACGGAGAAGCCCAGGCGCACGTACATGCCGGAGGAGTAGTTCTTCACGGGCTGGTCGATGAAGCGCTCGACGCCGGAGAAGTCGATGATCGCATCCAGCTTGGAGTCGATCTCCTTCTTGCTCATGCCCAGGATCGCGCCGTTGAGGTAGATGTTCTCGCGGCCCGACAGCTCGGGGTGGAAGCCGGAGCCGACCTCGAGCATGGCGGCCATGCGTCCCGTCGAGGAGATCGTTCCTCTGTCCGGAGTGAGGATCTTCGCGATGCACTTGAGCAGCGTCGACTTGCCCGAACCGTTGTGTCCGAGCAGGCCGAAGGTCTTGCCCTGCGGGATCTCGAAGGAGACGTCGTCGAGAGCCCAGAACTCCTCGAACTGTGCGCGCGAACGCTGCAGGAACGCGCCCTTGAGGGACTGGTTGCGGTTCTTGTAGATGCGGAAGCGCTTGGAGACGCCCTCCACCGAAATCGCGTTCGTCATCAGAGTTCCTCCACGATTCGTGCCGAGAAGCGGCGGAAGATCAGCGAGCCGAGGCCAAAGATGCCGAAGGCCCAGGCGGCGCAGCCGAGCCACACCTGCCAGGACGGCATCGCGAAGCCGTACAGCGTCGAGCGGTAGGCCTCAAGGAAGAGCTCGGCGGGGTTGAGGCGGAAGATCGTGACGATTGGAAGCGGCTCGCCGCCCCACGTCCAGCCCTTGGCTGCCAGGTCGGTCTGGACCTTGTTGAGCATCGACAGGGAGAAGACGACGCCGGAGGCGTACATCCAGATCTGGTTGAAGATCTGCCACAGGTGCGAGATGTCGCGGAAGTAGACCGAGGCAACCGACAGGATGAGGCCCATGCCGATCACGAAGAGCATCGCGAGCAGCGTGATGACGATGACCGCGGGGATCATGAGCAGCACGCCGGGGCCGCCGGCGATGCACATGATGAGGATGATGACGCCCAGCTCGAAGGCAAAGTCGTAGGCCAGGGCCAGCACCGAGGAGTAGATGAGGACCTGACGCGGGAAGTAGACCTTGGTGAGCAGGCCGGAATTACCCACGAGAGAATCCATGCCGCGCTGGATACCGCTCGACATGAAGTTCCAGGCGATGACGCCCACGCCGATCCACAGCGCGAAGGAGGACAGCCCCGAGTTCACGCCCTTGTCGGCCTCGCCGCGGAAGACGACACCGAAGATCAGCGCGTACACGGCGATCGTGGCGATCGGGTTGATGAAGGACCACAGGCGGCCGAGCGCGGTGCCCTTGAACTCCGAGGAGATCGAGCGCTGCGCCATGCGCACCGTCAGGTCAATGACCCGTTTCGTCTCAGACACGGCTACTCCCATCGCTTCTGTCGTGGTCAGGAAATCTATTCTACTTGGCGGCGGCCGGCGTGAGCGCGAGGTAGCGCTGCGTGAACTCTACGATCACGACGCTGGGCTTATAGGCCTCGATGAGGGCGGCGACGTCCGTCGGCTGCTCAGAGTCGAGACCATGGCCGACCTGGATCGTGTACTCGAAGGTCGCGGCCACGTCGGGTCCCAGGTTGTTGCCCTGGGAGTCACGCACGATGAGCGCGGTGCCGCGTCCGTTCGGGTTATAGGTGAGCGCCGGCTTGTTCTGGAAGTCGACGGGGCTGGCCAGGGACACCTCGGGGGCACCTGTGACCTCGGCCAGGCGCGCGGCGGTGTCGGCCAGCTCATCGCGGCTCTCCAGCTGCAGAAGGTGGACGCTACCCGGGTCCTGCTCGTAGGTGGGCACCGCCCACGGCCCCGTCTGGGCGGGGGCTCCCAGGGCCTCGTACTCGTTGGGGGCGTCCACGCCGCTCACGCCGGACGGCGTCAGGGAGGGCAGGCCCTCAAGCTGCGGGTTGACCGCGGCCAGGCAGGACAGCGTCTGGTTCCACGCGACGTGCGCGGCGTAGGGCGACCAGTGGGGGTTGACCGCCGAGTACAGCGGCGCCTCGCTCCCCTCGCGGGCCTCGCGCAGGCCCTCACGCACGTCCACCCACGCGTGAGTGGGCAGCGCCGAACGCATGAGATCCAGGGAGGTCGTGCCCATCAGCGGGTCGGCCCACTGGGGCAGCTTGTCGGAGTAGACGTCCCACGTAGCCGGGGCGGGCATGAACAGCGCGGTCGCGCCCTGTTCACTCGCGGCGGCCTCGATGCCGCTCATATAGCGGTCCCACGCGCTCACCTGCTCGGGGGTGGGGCGCGCGCGGCCCACCGCCTGCGAGAAGTTCGCGTTGAAGACGTCGGAGAGGAACAGGTAGCCATCGCGACCCTGAACGTAGGTGGTCACGCCGGTCATGGAGTGCTCGAACGAGGCCTGGGCGGCATCGGTGGGCAGGTATCCCGCCGTACCGGCGACGCCGGGCGTCCACGGGCCCACGTCGGCGCGCGGGGTGGGCGCGCAGACCTCGGGCAGGGACTGGGGCGTGGTGCGCGCGAAGGACGAGGCCTGGGCGGCGGGGGCCGCAGCCGGCTGAGGCGAGGGATGGGTGGCCTTGTACCACGTGCCCACGCCGGTGGCCGCGCACGCGCCCGCAAGGAGAATGGCAAGAGGCACGTAGTGGAGGCGATGCTTCCACGAGCCCGCGGGCACGCCCTCGTCGAAGGAGACGTCGCGCAGACCGGACTCGGATTCCTTGAACTGGCCGGCGGCCTTCTTCTCGCTCACTTGGTCTCCTCCTCGCTGCGGGCGGCCGCCGCTTCGGCCTCCATGACCGTCGCGATCCTGGTCGAGGACAGGGCCGGCGTGACAATGCGGCGAGCCACGGCCTCGTACGTGGGACGGAAGTGCTCGATGAGCTTGTCCATCCAGCGCGGCAGGTAGTTCTTCTGGCTCATCGCGGGCTTCTCAATGAGGTGCCACGACAGGTAGGCCAGGATGTGCACGGTCACGACGACCGTCAGGTGGTAGGCGATCCAGCCGCGATCTTGCAGGTGGAAGTAGGCGGCGAACGCCATGATCGGCCACGCGTAGATGTAGATGCCGTAGGACAGGTCGCCGTGCTTCTCCCAGTTCTGCAGGGGCAGGCGAATCGCCAGGTACATGAGGAAGTACAGGAAGCCGTACTGGCCGACGATGTTCCAGCCGCCCGACGCGTAGGAGAGCACGCCGAAGATGAGCCCGCCCCACGCCAGGCGCGAGTCCATGGGAATCTTGTCGCCGTAGAGCGTGAAGAGCATGCCGAAGGCGAAGGGGCCCATGAACATCAGCATGTAGGGGTCGCGCAGCAGGTAGTTGACGTTGGCGACCTGGCCCGCGCCCATCCACTGCAGCGCATTGAGGGCGATCAGCACGAGGGCGAACGCGCCGCCCACCTTGCGGTTCGCGAGCGCACCGAACAGGCCAAGGATCGCCACCAGGATGTAGGCCTTGAACTCGTAGATGAGAGTCCAGGCCGAGCCGTTCCAGTCGCGCGCGCCGTGCAGGATGAAGTAGGGCAGGTTCTCGCCCATGCCGGCAATATTGCGCTGGCCCAGATGCAGCCACATGTTGTTCACGAAATACGTGAGCGGCGACTCAGTGGCCGGGTGCAGGTAGCCGGAGATGTTATGGAAGGTGTGCCAGTAGGCGATCGGCGCGAGGATACCGACCGTGAAGAGCAGGGCCGCCCAGAAGGCCGGGAAAATACGCAGGACACGGCGCCACATGTAGCGCCAGATCGTCGCACGCCCCATGCGCGAGCGCGTGATCAGGAATCCCGAGAAAAAGAAGAAACCCGCGACGGCGACGCCACCGATGGACTGCTCCTTGGAGATCTGCACGCCCAGGTCCTCGCCGCCGTAGAAACCGGCAATCGGGCCAGCGTGCGAGAAGATGACCATGAAGGCCATCAGCCAGCGCAAAAACCCGATCGAGTTGGACCTGGAGTTGAATGCCTGCGCGACGGACTGGGGCGTGTGGGGGGCCGCAGCCCGAATCGTGGAGGCCAGGCTCATCGCTCACCCTTCATGGATCGGATCTTGTGGGCGACTCCGCGGGCCGCGCGGTACGCCGGCTTGAGCGCGTTCCCCAGTCCGGGCGTGCGCACCATGATGTTGGTCTTGACGGCGCCCAGCAGGTTCGGAACCGTGCCCATGCGCGCCTTGAGGAAGGGCACCTGGTCGATCGCGAAGGCCGGCATCATCGACGAGGTCGCTGCCAGCTTGTACTCGAGGTAGCCGTAGTACACGCCCGCCCACTTCGGGGTCATGACGGGGCGCACGTAGTAGCCGCGCGACAGGACCGCGTAGGACAGGAGGCGCTCGATGACGTGCGCCAGGGAGCCGTCCTTGTAGCCGCCTTCCTCGGGGAAGTCCTCGGGGACGAGGCCCGCGCCGGTCAGCAGGGACAGGGCCTCCGGGCGCGCGATGAACATGGAGCCGTAGGGGGCCAGCGGCTGGTGGTCGTCGAAGGGGACGGTGATGCCGACCTTCTTGGCGAACTCGCGGGCGGGGGCGCGGTTCGCGAACCACGCGTGGCCCATCGTCGGGTAGCCCATGTGCGGCATGGGTGCAATCGCCATGCCCAGGCCCGGATGGGCGGCAAACTCGGCGAGGATGCCGGCCACGTGATCGGAGGAGGCCAGCAGGTTGTCGTAGAGGTGCTCCTTGAAGAGCTGGGCGGCGTTGTAGTCGTCCTGGACGGACTTCTTGGAGTGGATCTTCACAACGATGTCGTACTCGCCGGAGGTGAGCACGTCGTTGCAATCCACCAGGAACGCGCCAATGTCGCGGCCGCGGTTGGAGGACACGACGCGTACGTCGGCGTCCACGCCTCGTTCCTGGGCGCGCGCCTCGATGAGGGCCTTGTTCTCCTCGTTCGAGGTCGTGGCCACCAGGTGGTAGCCCTTCGGCAGGACGCTCAGGCGGTCGAGGATCTCGTCGGCCATGTCGGCGTAGAAGATGTGTGCGACCGCGAGGACCTTCAGGGAGGCGGCGGCATCCAGGGTGGCCTGGTCGGCGCGCGGAGAGATGACGGTCGTCAGGCCCGCGTTGGTCACGAGGTCACGCGGACGCGAGGTGCGCGCGAGGTTCGTGAGGATCAGGTCGGTGTCGTAGCCGGCCTTTTCCGCCAGCTCCAGCATGTCCGCGCCGATGATCGCGTGGCGGTCCAGGTAGAGCGGGTCGTGGAAGAGGTTGCGGCGCTTGAGAATCGGGCAGCCGTCCGCGAGCAGCATCGACGCGTTGTCGAAGACGGGGTTGCGCGAGGGGTAGTCCTCGCGCGGGTAGGCCACGACGTGCGTGTAGCCGAGGTTGCCGAAGTACTCCGTGAAGCGCGACTCGTGCCACTGGATCGAGTCGTTGTAGGAACGGATCGGCGGCATCTCGTCCCAGTACTTGCGGAAGTCCGGGGAGCTGAGCAGCGGGTTGCGCACGGCGATCCAGTGGGACTGGATGTGGCGCGGCATGCGGGTGGCTGCCAGGAAGGGGTGGGGGCGCACCTCGTCGTGTTCGGTGATGCCCCAGAAGTCCACCGCTCCGGCGGCGTCCACGCGGTCGAAGAGGTTCTTCCACGGGTTGACGGGCGCGAAGAAGGTGTAGTTGAAGAGGATCAGCTCGTCGATCTGGCCGAGGCGATCCCAGCCGAAGCGGGCGATGCCGTCGCGGTAGCCGCCCACGTCGAAGCCGGTGTTTTCGCGCTCGAAGACCTCGGTGGCGCCCGTGAGGAGGCGCTCACGAGCGGTGTCGTCCAGGGCAGAGTTGGAGACGACGAGGATCTCGTCGAGGTACTCGCGCAGCGAGGTCAGGCACTCCACGATGTAGTCGTCGACGAGGCCCTGGGGATCAAAGAACAGGAAAATACCGGCGCGCTTCACGGCCTTACTCCCCCGTGCCGTCGACGGTGGCCAGGATCTGGCGGATCTTCGTGGCGTCGCCCCACACGCCGGGCGAATCGTAGGGACGATCCGGGAAAGCCCCGTACTCGAGGGTGATGTCCAGGTTGTTCTCGCGGATGTAGGCTTCGACGCGGTCGGCGAGGCTCATGGGTTCGCCGCTGCAGATGTTGATGATGCCGTTGACCTCGTCCTGGGAGACGGCGGCCGCGATCTGATAGGCCAGTCCCTGGATGGAGATGAAGTCGTAGAGGTTCTTGCCCGTGGTGAAGGGGAAGGTCTTCTTACCTTCCTGGGCGGCGGCCAGGAGCTTGGAGAAGATCGAGGAGCCGTGCGCGTCGTCGCCGACGATGTAGTAGCCGCGCAGCCACTGCATCGTCGCGCCGTGCTTGGCGGTCAGCAGCGACGTGATCTGTCGCAGCGCGTTCTTGGAGATGCCGTACAGCGAGGCGGGGTTGCACGGGGAGTTTTCGTCGATGGCGCCCTCCCAGTAGCCGACCTCGTGCATGGAACCCATGACGGCCAGGTGGGTGCAGCCGCCCTCGAGGAGGTTCTCGATGAAGCGGTAGTGCGCAGGCAGGTCCTCGATGTGGGCCGGCGAGTTGTGCACAAAGCCGTCGCGCCACGCGAGGTGCAGGACCACGTCCGGGCGTCCGAGCTGGTCGTAAATATCAGCGTCACCGCTGAAAATCTGGGTGTCGATGCGGCGCGCGCGCTCGTCGACACCGTCGAGGCGGAAGTCCACGACACTGACGTCGAGGCCGCGCTCCAGCAGGGCGTGAACAATGTGGCGGCCAATGTAGCCACCGGCTCCGGTAACGAGGACAGTCTTCACCATGTCAGCCAGTCTATCAAGGCGTAGGCGCTACGCAGCTCCGCCCCGCGTTGTGTGCCGTGACGCACCCACCGGCCCCGACCTTGTCCACGAGGCCGACTCCCCTATCGTCGGGGACGCTGCGCGGTGCGGTGGCGCAGCGCGCGAGGCAGGGCGAGGAGCCCCTGAAAGACTCCGCGGGCGACCGGCCCCCGTCCGCCCGAGCGCACCGCCCGAGCAATTGAGCGGGTGATGGCGCGTGCAACGACGCCCCAGGGGGCGTGCTGGGCGGCGACGATGATGCGGTTGCGCGCGTTGACCCGCAGGAACATGGGCGAGGACGTGCCCGAGGAGGCAGCGTGCTCGTGGTCAACGACGGCGCCGGCGACGAAGCGCACCTCGTACCCGGCCTCGCGCAGCTTGTAGGACAGGTCGGTGTCCTCGTAGTACATGAACAGGTCGGTGCGTACTCCCCCGACGGCTCGCCACGCGTCGGCGTCGATCGCGCAGGCGCCGCCGCACAGGCCGAAGACCTCGGGCGCGGGCATCGGGGAGTCAGCGGGGTCCAGCCAGGAACGGTCATAGCCGTTGCCGGCGTGATCGACCTCGTTGCCGGTGGAGTTGATGAGTACCTGCCCGCCGCTATCTCCGTCGGCGACGCGCGTCCAGCGGCTGCCGTCGCGGGCGACGAGGAACTGCGTGTCGGAGGGGGTGGAGGGACGCCAGGTGCCGGTCAGGAGGATGAGCGCGGTCGTAGCACCCACGGCCTCGCTCAGGGGCGCCAGGAGCGCGTCGAGGAATCCGTCGCGCACGGTCGCGTCGTTGTTGAGCAGGACGACGGCATCCTCGCTCAGGCCGGCCGCTCCTGCCATGACACCGGCGCCGAAGCCGTCGTTCGTCCCGGCGTTGACGAGGGAGACGCGCGCGGGATCGGCAGCGCCGCGCAGCTCGTCAAGCCCCTCGCGCAGGACGATGAGCGAGTCGTCGTCGGATCCGTTGTCGACGACGACGAGGTGATCCCCCTCCCCCATCTGCGGGGCGATCGAGTGGGCGGCGCGCAGGGTCAGCGGCGCGTTCTTCCAGTTGACGAGGATGACCCTCGCGCTGCGCGCCCTCATTGGCCACCCGCCAGGGACGCGTAGATGGCTGCGTGGGCGGCGGCGGAGGCTTCCCACGTGTAGTCGCGGGCGCGCTCGATACCGGCGGCGGCGAGACGGTCGTGCTCGCTTCCGGCGGCAGTCTCGAGGGCCTCGGCGAGGGCCGAGGCGTCGGTGGCCGGCACGAGAAGGCCAGCATCGGTGCCCGTAATCTCCGCCATGCAGGTGTCCACGCTGGTCACGACGGGTGTTCCGTGCGCCATGGCCTCGAGGACGGGCAGCCCGAAGCCCTCCCAGATCGAGGGGAAGGTGAAGACGCGGGCGCCCGCGTACGCGCAGGCCAGGTCGGTGTCGTCCAGGCGTCCGAGGACGTGGACTCGCTCGGGCGGCAGCGGCGCGTCGGTGGGGTCGGTTCCCCACCCGGCAGGTCCCACGAGGACGAGGTCGAGGTCGGTGCTCTGCAGCTTCTCGTAGGCCGCCAGCAGGGTGGGCAGGTTCTTGCGGGGCTCTCGGGTGCCCACCCACAGGATGTAGGGGCGTTCGAGTCCGTGGCGGGAGCGGAACTCGTCGACCTGCGCGTCGGTGACGGGCGTGTGGCTCAGGCCGTGCGGAATGACGGTGATGCGCGAGGCGTCCAAGCCCGCTTCGATGCAGTCGTCGGCGGTGGCCTGCGAGGGCACGATAATCGCGTCGGCGCGCTTCCTCGTAATCTCGAGGGCGCGGTGGAAGTACGCGGATCCGTGGGCCGTGAAGTGGTCGGGGTCGCGCAGGAAGGCGACGTCGTGGACGGTGACAGCCAGGGGGCGCGAGGTCGGCGGAATCGCCCAGGTGGTCGCGTGCACGACATCCGCTCCCCCGCCCGATCCGACGCCGAGCATCCGATCCACGCTGGGGATACCCAGCCGATCCCAGGCGGCGTACAAGGCGCGGCGAGGCAGCGCCGAGTTAAGCACGGGGATGGTCAGGCCCACCTCGTCCGGGGTGGGTTCGTCCTTGCTGCGGCGCGCGGCAATGCCGATAGCACGCACGCCCTGGTCTGCCAGGTGGGCTGCGACCTCGACGATGTACCGGCCGGACCCTCCTGGCACCGGCTGCCACATTTGCTCGACGACCATTCCAACGTTGACGCTCATGTGTCCAGGGTAGTTCACGGGCGCGCGGGGGCGGTAACAAAAGTATGAGCAGCCGCAAAATGGCATACGATAAGGGGAATAGTTGTTGCTCCCGACCCAATGGGGATGATCGTGGCCTACTCCGTTTCTCACTCGCATCCAATCCGCGTCCTGCTGGACGGCACCGCGATCCCCGCAGACCTGGGCGGCGTCGGCCGCTACGTGGATGACCTGGTGCCGGAGCTGGTCGAGCAGGGCGTGGACCTGACGATGGCTGTCCAGGAGCGCGACGCCGAGCACTTCGCGACACGCCTGCCCTCTGCGCGCATCATCCCGATTGCGCAGCGCTTCGAGTCCCGTCCCGCGCGCATGGCATGGGAGCAGACGGGCCTGCCCAAGCTCATCCGCAAGGTACGCCCCGACGTCCTGCACTCCCCTCACTACACGTCCCCGCAGTTCCCGGGCGTTCCGGTCGTTATCACGCTGCACGACGCGACGTTCTTCTCGCACCCGCAGGCGCACTCGCGTCTCAAGCAGCGCTTCTTCACCGCGGCGATCCGCCGCGCGATCCGCCGGGCGGACGCCCTCGTGGTGCCCTCTCTGGCCACACGCGACGAGACGATCAAGTACGCGGGCGGGGACCCCTCGCAGTTCTACGTGGCCTACCACGGCGTGGATCGCTCGATCTTCCACCCGGTCTCCGACGCCGAGCGCGAGCGCGTCAAGGCCTCCCTGGGCTTGGAGGGCCGCGACTACATCGGTTTCCTGGGCACGCTGGAGCCCCGTAAGAACGTGCCGAACCTGGTGCGCGGATGGGTGAAGGCTGTCTCGGACCGTCCGAATCCGCCGGCCCTCGTGCTGGCCGGTGGCAAGGGGTGGGACGAGGACATCGACCCAGCCCTGGCCTCGGTTCCCGAACACCTGACGGTCCTGCGCCCCGGCTACCTGCCCCTCGAGGATCTGCCCGGTTTCCTGTCGGGCTGCCTCATTTTGGCCTACCCCTCGATCGCGGAGGGCTTCGGCCTGCCGGTCCTGGAGGCAATGAGCTGCGGCGCAGCAACGCTGACGACCCGCCTGACCTCCCTGCCGGAGGTCGGCGGCGACGCCGTCGCCTACTGCGACATCGACCCGGACTCCATTGCCTCGGCCCTGACGGAGCTGCTGGACGACCCGGCTCGCCGCGAGGCGCTCGGGGCCGCCGCGATTCCGCGCGCCGACGAGTTCACGTGGGCCCGCGCCGCTTCCGTCCACATCGAGGCATTCCGCGCCGCTGCCCGTTCCTGAGTCGACCGCACCCGAAGGAGGCCGCCGCATGCCCACGTCAGCGTCGCAGCGCCGCACGTTTGTCGCCGCGCTCATCCTTGTCGCCGCGGCGATTGTGGCCTCGCTGGCGTGGGTCGTGGCATCCCCTGTCGGTTCTTCCCCGGACGAGGACTTCCACGTTGGCTCCATGTGGTGCCCTCCCCCGGTGGACGAGACCGGCTGCCAGATTTCCACCAAAGACGGCGAGAAGGCCGTCATGGTGCCACAGTCATTGGCCAAGGAATACGTCACCTGCTACGCCTTCGACCACAATAATTCCGCGCAGTGCGCCCTCAACGCCTCGGACGAGGAGCTGGCGCCGACACTGCGCTGGGACGACGGGAACTACCCGTGGGGCTACTACCAGTTCGCCCACCTCTTCGTTCAGCACTCGACGAGCCACGCGGTGCTGGCGCTGCGAACGGTGAACACGCTGCTGGCGATCGGTCTGATCGGCGCGATCATCGCCCTGGCTGATTCGGGTCTCAAGCGCGCGATCAGCGTCGCCGTGACGGTCGCGTGGCTGCCGATGGGCTTCTACTTCGTCGCCGGCATGAACCCGTCGTCGTGGGCGATGACGGGAACCTTTGTGTTCGCGGCCGGCCTGCTGGCGGCCACGCGCTCGGTGGGGGCGCACCGGGTGGGCCTGATCGCCTGCGCTGTGGCAGGCGCAGTCATGGCCTGCACGTCGCGCGGTGACAGCGCCTTCTTCCTCTTCGTCATCACGGTCGCCCTGGCCTTCGCGGTGCCGCTGAGTAAGCGCATCATTCCCGAGGCCGTGGTGGCCTGCGCGGCATCGGTCATCGGTGTGCGAGTGATGTCCTCGACGAACGTTTCAGCAAACCTGGCGACGGCACAGGAGGGTGTCGTGACCGCAGGTCGGCGCGAGATTCTCATGCAGAACCTGGATGCGCTGCCCAACTACCTGCGTGGCTTCGTCGGCCATTTGCTGGGGCCGGGGTGGAACGACGTGTCCTACCAGGGCACCGTGTCCTACGGCGCCTCCGTCGTGGTCGTCGCGGTCCTGTGCTGGTCGCTGCGCTCACTGTCCTGGCGCAAGGCTCTGTCGGCGATCACGGTGGCCGGCGCAATTACGGGTGTTCCCGTGGTGATCGGCCTGCGCGGACACTTCAACAACGTCCTCACTTACCAGCCGCGCTACATGCTGCCGCTCTTCGCGGTATTCCTCCTCATGCTTCTGGCTCCCTCCCCCGCCCGCGCGGACGAGGCGGGGCGGCGCGTGGGCAGCGAGGAATTCCGCCTCCCCACCAGCATCACCGGGCGCGTAGGCACGGGCCTCGTGGCGGCGCTGTGGGCACTCACCAACGCCCGGGCTCTCTACCTCGTCATCGAGCGCTACGCGTTCGGGCGCACGGCTCACGCAATGCCCATCGACCTGTCGACGCGCAACCTGAGCGCCGGGAACGAGTGGTGGTGGCCAACGGCTCCGATCGGCCCAATGGCCGCATGGATCCTTGGTTCTGTCGCTGGCGCAATCGCGATTGGCCTAGCCGTTGTCCTATGGCAACGCTCCCCCGAAAAGACGCCCGAGCCTCGCCGATAGACACTTCACACCGAAACTGTTCACAAATCAACTCAATAGTGCTACGCTCGAACATGTAGCACTTAGGTGACCTCCGTGAACGAAAGGTGATCGCATGCCCACGACCAACGTCGGCACGCTCAGCGAGCCCCAATTCAACGTCCTGACCGCCCTGGCGAAGGCCGACGCTCCCCTCACGCAGCGGGCGCTGTCGGAGGCCACCGGCATGAGCCTGGGGCGCGTCAACACCGCCACCCGCGAATGCGAGGCCGCCGGCTACATCGACGAGCGCGCGATCACCGACGCGGGCCGCGAGGCCCTCGAGCCCTACCGCGTCACGGGCGCCGTCATCATGGCCGCGGGCCTGTCCTCGCGCTTTGCTCCCATCAGCTACGAGCGCCCCAAGGGCACGCTCAAGGTGCGCGGCGAGATCCTCGTCGAGCGTCAGATCCGCCAGCTCCACGAAGCCGGCATCACCAACATCGCGCTGGTCGTCGGCTACAAGAAGGAATACTTCTTCTACCTGGCCGACAAGTACGGCGTCGACATCGTCGTCAACCGCGAGTACGCCACCCGCAACAACAACGGCTCCCTCTGGCTCGTCAAGGACCGCCTCGACAACACCTACGTGTGTTCTTCGGACGACTACTTCACAACCAACCCCTTCGAGCCCTACGTCTACAAGGCCTACTACTCGGCGAACTACGTCGAGGGCCCCACCGACGAGTGGTGCATCAAGACGGGTCCGGGCGACCGCATCACGGGCGCGACCGTTGGCGGCGCCGACGCGTGGGTCATGCTCGGCCACGTCTACTTCGACCGCGTCTTTTCCGCCAAGTTCCGCGAGATCCTCGAACAGGTCTATCACCTGCCCGAGACTGTCTCGAAGCTGTGGGAGTCCATCTACCTGGACCACATCAAGTCGTTCGACATGGTGATCCGCCGCTACCCGGACGGGGTCATTCACGAGTTCGACTCGGTCGACGAGCTGCGCAGCTTCGACCCCCTGTTCATGGAGAACGTGGATTCGGAGGTCTTCGACCACATTGTGGCCACCCTGGGCTGTCAGAAGTCGGACATCCGCGACTTCTACCCGCTCAAGCAGGGCATCACGAACCTGTCGTGCCACTTCACGGTGGGCGATGACGAATATGTCTACCGTCACCCCGGCATCGGCACGGACAAGATCGTGGACCGCAGCGCAGAGTTCGCCGGCTTGCACCTGGCCGCCGAACTCGGCATCGACGATACCTTCATCACGGGCGACCCGGCAGCGGGATGGAAGCTCTCACGCTTCGTGCGCGACGTGCGCAACCTGGACGTAACCCGCCCTGAGGAACTGAAAGCGGCCATGGAGATGGACCGCGCCCTGCACAACTCCGGACGAGTCCTGGACCGCTCCTTCGACTTTGTCACCGAAGGCTTGCGCTACGAGGGCCTCCTCAAGGCCTTCGGCCCCATCGACGTGCCCGGATACTTTGAGCTGCGCGACAAGGTCCTGCGCCTGAAGGCCTTCGCTGACGCGGATGGCTTCGATAAAGTCCCCTCGCACAACGACTTCTTCCCGCCGAACTTCCTGGTGGATAAGGACGGAAAGATCAGCCTCATCGACTGGGAGTACGCAGGCATGTCGGACATGGCCGCCGACTTCGGCACGATGACCGTGTGCACGGCGGAGATGACCCGCGAGCGCGCGGCCGCCGCCCTCGAGTACTACCTGGGCCACGCCCCCTCCGAGCGCGAGGCGCGCCACTTCTTCGCCTACGAGGTGTTCGCCGGCTGGTGCTGGTACCTGTGGGCGCTGGTCAAGGAGGCCGAAGGCGACGACGTCGGCGAATGGCTCTACATCTACTACTCGCACGCGACACGCACGCTCGATTCCCTGCTCGCAGCCTACGAGGCCGCCTCGAGCACTCAGATCTCCACGGAAGGTGAACTGGCATGAAAACTCAGCACGGAGGCAAGCGCTACGGCTTCTTCTCGGGCGTCCTGTGGGGCCTCGACACGGTCGTGCTGGCGATCGCACTGGCCATGATCCCATTTGCCGACTTCGGCCAGTCGGCGCTCGCCGGCGCGGTCCTGCACGACGTCGCGTGCGCCGTGATTCTGCTCGTGTACATGGCGGTTCGTGGTCGTCTGAAGGACACCTGGGCGGCGCTGCGCACGCGCCCGGGCAAGTCGGTGATTGCGGCGGCTCTGCTGGGCGGCCCGATCGGCATGAGCGGTTACCTGATCGCTATCGACAACATCGGCCCTGGCCTGACCGCGATCATCTCGACATTCTACCCGGCGCTCGGCACCCTGTTGGCTTTCATCCTCTTGAAGGAGCGCATGGCGCCCCGCCAGATCGCAGCGCTCCTGGTCGCCCTCGCGGCCATCGTCGCGACGGGTTGGTCGGCGACGTCGGAGCCGATCGAGGGCGGCAATGCGGTGCTCGGCGTGATCGGCGCGCTGGCCTGCGTGATTGGCTGGGGTTCCGAGGCCGTGATCCTCACGTGGGGCATGCGCGACGAGGCCGTGGATAACGAGGTGGCCCTCCAGATCCGCGAGACGACCTCGGCGGTCGTGTACCTGTTCATCGTGGCCCCCATCGCCGGCGTCTTTGGCTTCACGCTGCATTCGCTGGCTCACCTGTCGGCGGGCGTCGTGGCGCTGGCCGGCTTGGCGGGCACTGCCTCGTATCTCTTCTACTACAAGGCCCTGTCGGCGATCGGTGCGTCGCGCGGCATGGCCCTGAACATCTCCTACTCGGCGTGGGCGATCATCTTCGCTCTCGTCCTGCAGGGCACGGTGCCCACGGCCACCCAGGTGGTGTGCTGCGTCGTGATCCTCGTGGGCACGGTCCTGGCGGCCACGTCCAACTGGGGTGACCTGCTTCCCAGGCGCGCGGAGAAGGTCAGCGGCCAGTAGCCGTGAGACAATGGCGGGTGAGCGCACGTGCGCCCACCCGCTTTGTCACATTCGGAGGACTGCTGACGACACCCGATTACGACCTGCGCAAGGTCCAGAAGCTCCTGACGCTGATCCTGGCCGAGCTGGACCGGGTGTGCCGACAGATCGGGGTCTCCTATGCGGTCTACGGCGGCACGGCGATCGGCGCGATTCGCCACGGCGGCTTCGTTCCGTGGGACGATGACATCGACGTGATGATGACGCGCGCAGACTACGAGCGTTTCCTCGTCGAAGCACCCAAGCACATGGATGAGCGTTTCCGCCTGGATAACACCCGCACGTGCCCGGACTTTCCGTTCATGTTCACGAAGATGGTGATGCCGGGGACGCTTCTCGTCCCGGAGGCGGCGCGCGATTCGACGTACCGCATGCCGTTCTTCCTCGACATTTTGCCCCTGGATGAGATTCCCGAGGACGAGAAGGCGTTCCGTCAGATGTCGCGCGCCTCGTGGTGGTGGGGGCGCCTCCTGTTCCTGCAGGGCACGCCCCGCCCGTACCTGATCAATCCCCCGGCGTGGAAGAAGGCGCTGATCTATTCGGCGACGACCGCGGCGCACCTGGGCCTCAAGGCATTCCGTGCCACTCCGCGCAGCCTCCAGGCCCGCTGGGAGAAGGCGGTTCGCCGCTACGAGGGGACTGGTACGGGCGTGTACGCCGACTTCACGATGCGCGACCCGCAGAACTGGATCGTTCGCGAGGAGGAGTTTTTCCCGACCCGCGACGTGCCCTTCGAGGACATCACGGTCATGATCCAGAATGAGTACGACACGCTGCTGCGGCGCGGATACGGCGACTACATGCAGTTGCCGCCGGAGGACAAGCGCTACAACCACGCGCCCGCGTTTATCGACTTTGGCCCCTACGACTCTCTCCTGTAGTTCTCTAGTACCTCTTTGATGATCGGACCCTCATGAGCGAAGCTGATTCCGCAACCCTGGCAGCCATTCAGCGCGTGACCAAGCGGTGCCTGGCCGAGATCGACCGCGTCTGCACACTCCTGGACATTCGTTACGTCGCCTACGGTGGGACGGCAATCGGGGCCGTACGCCATCAGGGCTTTATCCCATGGGACGATGACGGGGACGTGTGCATGCCCCGCCCGGACTATGAACGCTTCATTTCCGAGGCACCCACCCTCCTGCGAGACGAGTTCGTCATCGTGTCCCCCGAGTCCCACTCGGATTACCCGATTAGCTTCGGGGTGCTGGGCCTGAAAGGCTCGGAATTCATCTCCAAGGTGGCCAAGGACAGGCCATTCCGCATGCCGATCGGCGTCGACTTGTTCGTCCTGGACGAGATCGCCGAGGACCCGGCTCGTTTCCGCGCGCAGCTGCGCGGCACGTGGCTGTGGGCGCGCCTCATGTTCCTGCGCTCCATCCCCACCCCGCCCACCGGCCTGCCCACCCCCGCCAAGCAGCTTGCCGCAGCGGCGATGGCATGCACACACTGGGGGATGCG
>ERZ1699239.127-NODE-127-length-20929-cov-3.525815_pt1 | contig 20929 bp, 19 predicted proteins | sample MGYA00581536_ERZ1699239 | MGnify/ENA primary metagenome ERZ1699239 (study PRJEB42319, sample SAMD00040333) | human oral metagenome | material: saliva | host: Homo sapiens | study: EMG produced TPA metagenomics assembly of PRJDB4115 data set (Metgenomic analysis of...
AGGCCGTCACCCGCGTACTGACCATGGCTGTGGAGGCGGTGAACGTATGAGGTTCGGGTGGCTTATTCCCGTCGTGCTGCTGGTTGTCGTGGCGACGACCGTCGCCGGATGGATGCTCGCGCGCCGCGCCGGTGAGCGTTCGGGCAAGAAGGGCTGGGTGGCCAACACTGGCTTCCTGCGCGACCTGCCCAAGTATCAGGCCCTCGTGCGCCGTACTCGTTCGTCGCTGGCGATGGCCGTCGTGTGCTTCCTCATCGCGGTCATCGCGACGTCGGTGTCGGCCGGGGCGCCCGTCGACCGCTACATGAAGCACGACAAGTCCTCGAGTCGTGACATCGTCCTGTGCCTGGATGCCTCCGGATCGATGCTTCCCTACGACTCCAAGATCGGCGACTCTTTCAAGCAGATCATCTCGCACTTCGAGGGCGAGCGAATCTCGCTGCAGCTGTGGAACGCCTACTCGATGACGATGTTCCCGCTCACGGACGACTACGAGATGGCCAACGAGGTGCTCACCGAGATGGCTGACAAGATCGATCGCGGCTTCAATCAGATCGGCAACAAGATCTACCTGACGAGGGAACTCGAGGCCTACCTGCAACCGACGTTTAGCGGGCCGGATGACCGCCGTGGCTCCCTGGTGGGCGATGGCCTCGCATCCTGTGTGCTCGGCTTCGACCACACCGATAAGAAGCGTTCCCGCACGATCCTTCTAGCGACCGACAACGAGGTGTTCGGCGAGGGCATCTACAACCTCGCCGAATCCATCGAGTTCGCTAAGAGCCAGGGCGTGACCGTCTCGGTTCTCTATCCAGGCTCCTCGTACTCGCTGAAGGCCGAGGGCGCGGAGCTGCAGGACCAGGTCAAGTCCACCGGCGGCAGCTTCTACGATGCCTCATCGCCCTCCGCGGTCGATGAGGTCGTCCGACAGATCGAATCCGAGCAAAAGGAAGAGCTCGATTCTGCGGGCAAGCTCGTGGAAACCGACCGCCCGGGCGCCGCCCTCGGCTGGACCATCGTCGGTGTCCTGTCCCTGCTCGGTCTGCTTGCTTTCGGGAGGCTCTGACATGATTTTCCGCCCCGTCGTCCACCCGGTGCTGCTGGTCCTCATCGTGGTCGTGGCAGCGACCTTCGTGTTCCTGTCCGCTAAGCGCGCCGCGCGCAAGCGCGTCATGGACATCATCCGACGCTCGTTCATCGTTGTTACCGTCATCATCATGGGTGCCGGTCCGTCGATCCCCGGCCAGGCCCTCGAAGTTTCGTCGGCCCTCGAGGTCTACCTCGTCATCGACCGCACGGGCTCCATGGCCGCGGAAGACTGGGATGGCACCAAGCCTCGCATTGACGGCGTGCGCAACGACGTTGGGCTCATCATGAACACCCTGGCGGGATCACGTTTCTCGATCCTCACCTGGGACTCTTCGGTGCACACGGACATGCCGCTCACGACCGACGCCTCCGCCGTGGCCTCGTACATGGACAGCTTCAACCGAGAACTGTCCGCGTCCTCCCAGGGCTCCTCGCTGAACCGACCGGCGGCGGAGCTGGCCGACCTCCTCGCGAAGAACAAGGAACGTCACCCGCAGAACCTCCGCGCGGTTTTCATCTTCTCCGACGGTGAGACCTCGAACCAGGAGCATTGGAAGACCGCGCCGACGGGCTCCGAGGAAGACTGGGATCGCGTCAAGGAGTACGTCGACGGCGGCCTTGTCATCGGATACGGCACCCCGGAGGGTGCCCCGATGAAGGTGCTGCGCCTGGGCAATAGCGAGGCGCAGAGCGGCGATGATGACGGCTACATTCACGACCTCTCCCAGCCTGGTAACCCGATCGCCATCTCGAAGATCGACGAGGCGGCCCTCCAGTCGGTCGCATCGCGCATCGGCGTCGACTACGTGCACTCGCCCGATAAGTCGGCGATCGAATCCCACGCGCACACCATCTTGGAAGGCGCGACGGAGATTGCCGAACAGCGCAACATGAAAGACACGTACCGCTACATCATCTGGCCGTTTGCGCTCCTGCTCGGGGGACTCCTCGCGTGGGAGGGCGCCAACCTGGCGCTGCGCGCTCAACAGCTGAGGAACTCGCATGCCCTCTAACAACAACCTGCCCGAAGAGGACCTCCTGCCTTTCGGTGCCCTTCAGGGTGGTCCGGTCGACGCGTCGGTCCGCGAACAGCTGGGGCAGGCCACGAACGGCAAGCCGAAGGTGCAGCGCTCCCCGCGGGCTCTGCGACCTCTGTGGTACTCCATTCCGATTCTCGTGATCGCCCTGGTGATCGCCGGGTACCTGATTGGTCTGACGCTCTGGTCGCAGTCGTCGTTGAATCACTGGAAGGCTGGCGACTACGAGTCCGCTCAGGCGGGCTACGAGGGCCAGCGGACATGGACGGGCATCGGTATCGAGGCCTGGGTCGCGCACTACAACCTCGGCACGACCCTGGTGCGCCAGGACCGCGTCGATGAGGGCGTGGAGGAACTGCGCACCGCGTTTGAGCTTGTTCCGAAGGCTCGCGAGGTGCAGCCTGGTCGCCTCGAGCCCTTCTCCTACGAGTGCCGTGTGCGCGTCAATCTCGCCATCGGACTGGAGATTCAGGGCGATAAGCTGCGCTCCTCGGGTTCGACCGGTAACGCTGTGAGCGTCTACCAGGAAGCCCAAGACACGATCTCGCCGTGCCAGACCGCGTCTGGTGGTTCCGGTCAGTCCGGCGACCAGAACCAGTCGGGCGGACAGTCCGGTCAGCAGTCCGGCAGCGAATCCAATAACCCCGCTGACGAAAATAAGGAACGCGTCGAGGACAAGAAGCAGCAGACCGAGGAGGAGTCTGAGGGGCAGAGCGGTTCGCAGGACCAGCAGCAACAGCAGGACCAGCAGACGGATCCGACGCCCACGCCCAGCCCGACCGAGGACCCCTTCGAGGGTGAGGATCAGGAGCAAAAGGAGCGCCGCGAGCAGCTGCAGGACCAGAACAAGGAACGGCAGCAGAACCAGCGCGATGCCCAGGACGGGAAACGCGACGGCATGCCGAACGGCGCCTGGTGAGGGTTGCAAGTTCGTCTCAACTTTGCTGTGACGTGCACCCATAAAACCCCGCGGCGGCCCGGGAGGGCCCCAAACACAGATAGGCTTGAATTGTGAAGGTCCTTCTCGTTGGTAACGGGGGTCGCGAACACGCGATCGCCCGTGCGCTTGTGCGAACGTCCACCCCCGAGCATCCCGTGGAGCTTGTCGTCCAGGCGGGTAACCCCGCGTTGGAGCAGCTGGGCCGCTCCCTGACCATGGATCCCCTCGATCCGAAGGACGTTGTCCGTCGCGCCACGTCCGAGAACGTCGACCTCGTGGTCGTCGGCCCCGAGGCCCCGCTCGTCGCGGGCGTCGCGGATGCCGTGCTGGACTACGGAATCCCCGTTTTCGGCCCGACGAAGGATGCGGCGCGCCTCGAGGCCTCCAAGTCTTTCGCGAAGCAGGTCATGGCCGATGCCGGCGTGGCCACGGCTCGTGCCTTCACGTGCACCACGATGGACGAGGTCGAGGCCGCGTTCGACGATCTGGGTGCCCCCTACGTCGTGAAGGACGACGCGCTTGCCGCCGGTAAGGGCGTCGTCGTGACCACCGACCGCGCCCAGGCCTCGGAGCATGCGCGCGCCTGCCTGTCGCGCGACGGGGGAGCGGTCGTCATCGAGGACTACCTCGACGGCCCCGAGGTCTCCCTCTTCTGCTTCGCCGACGGTTCTACCGTCGTGCCGCTGCAGCCCGCGCAGGACTTCAAGCGCGTGGGCGACGGCAACGAGGGCCCGAACACGGGCGGCATGGGCGCCTACAGCCCCCTGCCGTGGCTCCCCGAAGAGGCCACGCAGCGCATCGTCGACGAGGTGGCCCAGCCCGTCATCACCGAGATGGCCCGTCGCGGCACCCCCTTCCGTGGCCTCCTGTACTGCGGCCTCGCGATGACCTCGAAGGGTATCCGCGTCGTCGAGTTCAACGTGCGTTTCGGCGACCCGGAGACCCAGGCGGTCCTCGAGCGCCTCGACTCCCCGCTGGCCCCCATCCTGTACGCGGCCGCGACCGGCACACTGGCGAAGGTCCCCGCCCCCGTGTGGAGCGAGGATGCCGCCGTCACGGTCGTCATGGCCTCGGGCGGCTACCCGGGCCCCACGGATACCGGACATGAGATCACCGGTATCGAAGCGGCCGAGGAGCTCGACGGCGTCCACGTCATCCACGCCGGCACCTCCGAGGAGATTACCGACGACCCGACCGACGTTGCGGCTGGATGCTGCGGCTTCGAACCGACCTACGCGCTGGTGAACTCCGGCGGCCGAGTCCTCGACGTCGTCGCCCGCGCGGCCACGCTCGACGAGGCCCGCGCCCTGGCCTACCGGGGCGTCGACCTCATCCACTTCGACGGGGAGCACCACCGCAGCGACATCGCGACGTGGCCCGCCGACCTGGTCGTCAGCCTCGACTGAGAAATCCCTGAGGAGCATCATGACCGCCACCCTCCACGGCTGGACCCCGCTGAGCGCGGGCAAGGTTCGCGACATCTACGCTCCCGACGAGGCCGTGGTTGGCCCCGCGCCGCAGAGCGCCACCCCGGCGGGCCGCCCGCGCCACGCGAAGGCTGGCCCGGAGGCGCTCCTCATGGTGACCTCGGATCGCATCAGCGCCTACGACTACGTGCTGCCCACGCTGATCCCCGGCAAGGGCGCGGTCCTCAACCAGCTTGCCATCTGGTGGATGGGCCAGCTGCGTCCCCTCGTGGAAAACCACCTGCTGGCCGTCGGCACGAAGGCCCCGGCCGAGGCCTCGCGCGCCCTGGAGGGCGCCCAGCCCACGCGCTTCACGGTTCCCGCCGAGGTTGACGGTCGCGCGGTCGTGTGCCGCAGCCTGCACATGATCCCCATTGAGTGCGTCGTGCGCGGCTACCTGACGGGCTCCGGCCTGGCCGAGTACCGCGAGTCCGGATCCGTGTGCGGCATCACGTTGCCCGAGGGCCTGACCGAGGCCTCGCGCCTCGAGGAGCCGATCTTCACGCCCGCCGCGAAGGCCGAGCTGGGCGAGCACGACGAAAACATCACCTTCGAGCAGACCGTCGAGCGCATCGGCGAGGAGCTCGCGGTCGCGATCCGCGACCTGTCGATCGCCCTGTACCGGGCCGCCCGCGACATCGCCGCGCAGCGCGGCATCATCATCGCGGACACCAAGTTCGAGTTCGGCATCGACGTGACCACGGGTGCGCTCGTGCTCGCGGACGAGATCCTCACGCCGGACTCCTCGCGATTCTGGCCCGCCGACCAGTGGGTGGAGGGCCAGGTCGCGCCCAGCTTCGACAAGCAGTACGTGCGCGACTGGCTGGTCTCCGAGCAGTCCGGCTGGGACCGCTCCTCGGGCGCCAACCCGCCCGCGCTGCCCGACTCCGTGGCCGCCGCGACCGCCGCGCGCTACGTCGAGGCATACCGCCGACTCACCGGGTCGGACCCCATCCTGTAAACAGACTTGCCCGCCGGGCAAGATGCACGGCGGGATCCTCACCAACAACACAAGGAGGAACGCCGTGGGGCGAATCATCGTGGAAGTGATGCCGAAGCCGGAGATCCTGGATCCCCAGGGTAAGGCTGTCGGTTCGGCGCTGCCCAGGCTCGGAATCACGAGCTTCGAGGCGGTGCGCCAGGGTAAGTGCTTCCACCTGAGCGTGGACGGTCCCGTCACCGACGAGCTCCTGGACCAGGCCCGCAAGGCCGCCGAAGAGGTCCTGTCCAACCCGATCATCGAGGACGTCGTGCGCGTCGAGGCCATCGACGAGGCCGACGCCCGTTACGCGGGAGGCGTGCAGTGACCCGCGTCGGAGTCGTCACCTTCCCCGGCACCCTCGACGACCGCGACGCCGCCCGCGCGGTTGAAATCGCGGGCGCGCAGGCCGTGTCGCTGTGGCACAAGGACGCCGACCTGCACGGCGTCGACGCGGTCGTCATCCCCGGCGGCTTCTCCTACGGCGACTACCTGCGCTGCGGCGCGATCGCGGCGACAGCCCCCGTCATGAGCGAGATCGTGCGCGAAGCCGGACGAGGCCTGCCCGTCCTGGGCATCTGCAACGGCTTCCAGGTCCTGTGCGAGTCGCACCTGCTGCCCGGCGCGCTCATCCGCAACGACCACCAGAAGTTCCTGTGCCGCGACCAGGTGCTGCGCATCGAGAACGCGGACACCGCGTGGACGCGCGCCTACAGCGCCGGCGACACCATCACGGTTCCCCTCAAGAACGGCGAAGGCAACTTCCAGGCGTCCCCCGCCGAGCTCGAACGGCTCGAGGGTGAAGGCCGCGTCGTGTTCCGCTACGTCGACTTCAACCCCAACGGCTCCGCCAATGACATCGCGGGCGTCACCAACGCCGCGGGCAACGTCGTCGGCCTCATGCCCCATCCCGAGCACGCGACCGAGGCCGGCTTCGGCCCCCTCTCCCTCGGCCCCGACGGCGCCAGCCACCACGGCGGAACCGACGGCCTGGGCATCTTCCGTTCCGTCCTCGCATCCCTCGTCGGCTGACGACGCCACCGCACCCTCACCCGTGAGGGAGCCCCGGCCTCGTCCCAGACCTTTCGAATGGAAACACGAATGACCTCCGAAAACACCCGCGAGCTGCCCGACACCGTCGAGAACGCCGCCGCGACCCCCGGCCAGGACATGCCCTGGAAGGAACTCGGCCTCAAAGAGGACGAATACCAGCGCATCTGCGACATCCTCGGGCGCCGACCCACCAACGCTGAGCTCGCCATGTACTCCGTCATGTGGTCCGAGCACTGCTCCTACAAGTCCTCCAAGAAGCACCTCGCTGAGCAGTTCGGCGCGCGCACGACCGACGCCATGAGGAAGAACCTCCTCGTCGGCATGGGCCAGAACGCCGGCGTCGTCGACATCGGCGGCGGCTGGGCCGTCACCTTCAAGGTCGAGTCCCATAACCACCCGTCCTTCGTCGAGCCCTACCAGGGCGCGGCCACCGGCGTGGGCGGCATCGTCCGTGACATCATCTCCATGGGCGCACGCCCGATCGCCGTCATGGACCAGCTGCGCTTCGGTGCCGTCGACCACCCCGACACGGCGCGCGTCGTCCACGGCGTCGTCTCCGGCGTCGGCGGCTACGGCAACTGCCTGGGCCTGCCCAACATCGGCGGCGAAACCGAGTTTGACCCCTCCTACCAGGGCAACCCCCTCGTCAACGCGCTGTGCATCGGCAAGCTGCGCCACGACGACATCCACCTGGCCAACGCGACCGGCGAAGGCAACCTCGTCGTCCTCTTCGGCGCGCGCACCGGCGGCGACGGCATCGGCGGCGCCTCCATCCTCGCCTCCGAGACCTTCGAAGACGGCATGCCCGCCAAGCGCCCCTCCGTCCAGGTGGGCGACCCCTTCATGGAGAAGGTCCTCATCGAGTGCTGCCTCGACCTGTTCGAGGCCGACGTCGTCCAGGGCATCCAGGACCTCGGCGCCGCGGGCATCTCGTGCGCGACCTCCGAGCTGGCCTCCAACGGCGACTCCGGCATGCACGTCGACCTCGAGAACGTGCTCCTGCGCGACCCCACGCTCACCGCGGGCGAGATCCTCATGAGCGAGTCCCAGGAACGCATGATGGCGATCGTGACCCCTGAGGATCGCGAGCGCTTCTTCGAGATCATCGACAAGTGGGACGTCGAGGCAGCGGTCATCGGCCACCTGACCGGCGACGGACGCCTCACGATCGACCACCACGGCCACCGCATCGTCGACGTCGACCCGAAGACCGTCGCCCACGAGGGCCCCGTCTACGACCGCCCCTACGCGCGCCCCGCGTGGCAGGACGAGCTGCAGGCCGCCACCTCCGAGGACCTCTCGCGCCCCGCCACGCGCGAGGAACTCATCGCCGACGTGCGCGCCGTGCTCTCCGACGTCAACCAGGCCTCCAAGGCGTGGGTCACCGACCAGTACGACCGCTACGTGCAGGGCAACACCGCCCTCGCCCAGCCCGACGACGCGGGTGTCATCCGCATCGACGAGACCACTGGGCTGGGTGTCGCGCTCTCCACCGACGCGAACGGCTGGTACACCAAGCTCGACCCGGCAACGGGAGCCCGCCAGGCCCTCGCCGAGTCCTACCGTAACGTCGCCGTCGTCGGCGCCGAGCCCGTCGCCATCACGGACTGCCTGAACTTCGGCAACCCCGAAGACACGGACGCCATGTGGCAGCTGGTGACCGCCATGACCGCGCTCGCGGACGGCTGCATCGAGCTCGAGATCCCCGTGACCGGCGGCAACGTGTCGCTGTACAACTCGTCCGGCACCGAGAAGGGCCTGCCGAACTCGTCGATCAACCCGACGCCCGTCATCGGCATGCTCGGCATCCTCCCCGACGTCACGCGCGCCAACCCCTCCGGCTTCACCGAAGAGGGCCTCGCCGTCATCCTCCTGGGCACCACCCGCGAGGAGTTCGACGGCTCCGCGTGGGCGCGCATCGCCCGCTCGCACCTCGGTGGCCTGCCGCCCGAGGTCGACCTGAAGGCCGAGGTCGCCCTCGGTAACGTCGTGCGCGCGCTGAGCGCCGCCGATGGCCCCGACGGCCGGCCCCTCGTGCGCGCCGCGCACGACCTGTCGAACGGCGGCCTCGTGCAGTCCCTCGTGGACTCCGCGCTGCGCTTCGGCATCGGCGGCGTCTTCGACGTGGCCGGGGCCGCCCGCCGCGACTGCGTCGGCGACCACGAGATGCTCCTGTCCGAGTCCCAGGCACGCGCCTTCGTCGCGGTGCCCGAGGCGGCCGTCAAGGCCGTGTTCGCGGCCGCCGAGGCCGAGGGCGTGGATGCCGTGCGCATCGGCACCACGGGCGGCGACATGCTCGCGATCAGCGGTGTGGACCTGCTCGCCGCCGAAGGCGAGGGCTGCGGCTGGATCGCCTCCATCGACGAGCTGCGCGAGCTGAGCGAGACCGGACGCACGTACTTCTGAGCGTTCGCGTCTGAGTCGTAGCGTCTAGGGGCGCGGGCCTGCGGGCCCGCGCCCCTGTGCTGTGTTTCTTGTGGCGCCGCTGGTGTTCTGGGCGCCGTCGGGCCCGGCCGCTGTGTGTGCCGGTGGGCGGCGGCCTGCCTGCTTGTTGTTGCTTGTTGCCCCACGGGTGTTCCGGGCGCCGGAGGGCCCGGCCGCCCGCGAGATCGCCACACGCGAGCCTGGCGGCTCGGAGTGGTCGATCTCGAAGCCCGCCCGTGCCCTCCGGTCCCTCCGGCGCCCTCCACACCAGTGGGGCTGGGTCGCTGATTGGTGCGTCGTCTCGAAGCCCGGCCAGGCCCGCCGCCGCCCACGAGCACCGCACCCTTGCCCTGCCGGCCTCGCTGCCAGTCCCACTTCACCCCGGGGCGTGCACCCTCATTGCTGAGTCCACAATCAATTTCGCATGCAATTCCCCCACGACTCTTTCAAACCATGAATTTAGATTGTTGGTATTCCAACGTTTTCAGACGTTGTTGAAACTTCTTCCAATCGAATTGCATGCGAAATTGGGGGATGGTGGCCTTGTTGGGCTGAGGTGGGGTCTTGGGGCGTGACTTTTTTCGCCCTGCGTGGCCTGTTGTCGGCCTGAGCGTGACAAAATTCGCCCAGCGCTCGAAAAATGGCCCAAAATTGGCGGTTTGTGGCTTGCTGGGCGAGTTTTGTACCGGGTTGACCCAAGAATGCCCCGTGCTGGGCGAGTTTTGTACCGGGTTGGCCCGCAAGGTAGCGAGTGGGGATAGTTATGGACCTGTCGGTACCAGGAAGGACGCCTATTTGGCAGTCGTTGTCCCAGGGGTGACCCGCACAGAGGCAGGCAGAACTACTGTTGTGCCTCCTCAGCCACCACCTACCAGCCGCGCACCAGCTCTGCGAGAGAGGGGGAAGCCAGCCACTGCCTCGTGCCAAAAGAGGACACGGACACCGCGGCGACGGCCGACGCGAAGCGAATGAGGTGCTCCGGGTCCGCGTCCTCGCCACGCCGGGGGTGCTTCGAGGGGTTGTATGAAAGAAATATCGCCCCTGCGTAGCATCGTGTGGTCGTGTGGGGTGTCTCTGTGAAAGAAATATCGCCCCAGCACGGTGAAAATGGTCGGAAATTGGGCATTTTGGGTGTGTGTGGGCGATAAAAATTTCATGATGGCCCGATCCATGCCGTGCAGGGGTGGAAAATGTTTCATCTGGGGTGCCGGATCCCCGTGCAGGGGTGGAAAATGTTTCATCTGGGGTGCCGGATCCCCGTGCAGGGGTGGAAAATGTTTCATCTGGGGTGCCAGATCCCCGTGCAGGGGCGGTTTTTCTTTCGCTTCTTGGTTCTGTGAGGTAGCACTGACGCCCACTATGCAGGACGCTACTCCACCGTGTTCTGTGAGAACGCCCCAAACGTGTGTCATTTGATTGAAGTCCTACCAATAGCGCACCATTCTTTGGCATACTGAGGGGCGGAAATAATCCGCCATCATAGGAGCCGTCCGTGCCTCAGCAAAACGTCCCCACTACAACTGAGCAGGCCCCGGCCTCGTCTGCGGGTGCTGCCAAACCCAGCCTCGGTCGCGTGATTGCCGCGTGGGCGGTGCATGCGTTCACCATCTCGGGCCTAGCGTGGGCGACGCTCGCGCTGTTCGCGATGCTCGATAACAACATCCCCATGATGTGGCTGTGGTTTGTCATCGCGCTCATCGTTGATGGCGTCGATGGCACGCTGGCGCGTAAGGTCGGCGTTCGCCAGGTGATCCCCTGGTTTGACGGCGGTGTCGTCGACAATCTCGTCGACTACCTGACGTGGACGTTCCTGCCCGCGCTCTTCATGGCGATGTACCTGCCCTTCGGACCCAAGCCGATCCCTGTCATCATGATGGTGGTCATCATCGTGTCCTCCGTGTTCTGCTACGCGAACGACGGAGAAAAATCGAACGACAACTACTTCGTAGGCTTCCCGGCTGCGTGGAACTGCGTCGCGATCGTCATGTACGTGCTTCAAACACCCGCGTGGGTGAACATTGCGGCGACGATCTTCCTGGCGATCATGACGCTGGTCCCGCTGCACTACACGCACCCGGCCCGCGTGAAGCGTTTCCAGATTCTGAACATCATCGGTGCGGCCGCGTGGATCGTGGCCTGCGCGTACATGGTGGTCTTTTACCCGGTCCAGCCCCTGTGGACTCTGATCATGTTCTGGGTTGGTGGAGGCTGGTTCCTCATCGCCGGCTTCATCCGTACGGCGACCGGCGAGGACAAGTAGTCGCCGCATCACGAACGGATACGAACGTCCCCCGGGCACTGCGCTCGGGGGACGTCGTTATGCGAGCCCGATAAACACATTCGCGGTCACGTCACGTGAGGGCAGGGGCGGACCTCAGAGGAACGAGGCCGGGGCTTCCGGCGCTCGGAACACACTGGGATGCAGCAGTAACGGCGTGCCTACAGCAGCTCTGCGAGGCCCTTCTTGACGGCGCGGTCGCGCTGGTAGCGGAAGACTTCGAGGAAGATGCCGCCGAAGAAGATCAGCGCGATGGCGGTCCATACGCCCGGGGGAGCGTGGCGCCCGTACATGAGGAAGTACACGTAGGGTGCGAGGAAGGTGATGGCGGCAGTGATGGCGCCGACGACGCGGTGCCAGAGCTTTTGCCCGGCGACCATCTCGATGAGGCCCCACGTGTAGGGGATGGCGGTGATCATGTCGATGGCCCACAGGACGCGCCAGTCGCCCCGGAAGTGGGGGACGTACATGACGGGCACGGCCCGCGCCATCGAGTACACGAGGACGACGACGTAGGCGATGAACTTGGGGTTGCGGCACAGCCGCAGGAATGCGGCGCGTTCGATGATGGAGGCGCCGACGGCCCGGGATGCGTGGGTGGCGTGCGACGAGGTTGTGAGCGTGTCGAGTCCGGCCATGGCGACGCGCATGAATTCGCGTTGCTCGTCGCTGCCGGCTGCCCAGCGCTCTAGCAGCTCGAGGGGGGACAGAGCGATGGGGGTGTAGCCGTCGCGTGGCTGGCCGGCCTCGTGGATGATGTCGTCGCCGAGGGCCTCGTGTAGGCGAGGGAGGTCCTGCGTGGGGATTTCGGCGATCCACAGGCGCACACGGCGTTGGATGGCGTCGTGGAGTTCGTGGGAGAGTGCGTGCCCTGCGGCGGAGTGCGGGGAGAATCCTTCCGCGGCGATGTCTGTGAGGGCGCCGGGAACTTCGACGATCCGGGTTGTCAGGTCGCCGGCCCGGTCGACGCCCGAGATGGCGATGATGGTGGCAGCGTCCCACTCGTAGCTGCGTGCGATCTCGATGTCGAGGATCGAACGCAGTGTAATGAGGGAAGCGGTGTCACTCACGTGGGGCCTCTCGTCGGGAGTCGGACACATCCATTGTGCCTGACAAAGTGGTCGGAATGCACGCTCGAGGCTGGCGTGGCCTCGCCGCGTAGAATCGGGGTATGGCGAAACGACGGATTGATCCGGGCGAGGGAATGGTGGCGCTGCGCTCGTGGCGCGAGTCGGTGGAGCGCGGCGAGGAGCCGGCGCGTGCGGTCGTGCTCACTGCCGTGCGCTTCACCCTCGAGGAACTGGGAGTTCTGCATCCGGGCCGTGCAGTCGAAGTGCGTGTGCCTCCCGCGGGTGCGGTGCAGATCCTGCCGGGTACGACTCATCGGCGTGGTACGCCGCCCGCCGTGGTCGAAACCGACGCCGTGACGTGGCTGTCGCTCGCGTGCGGACTTCTCACGTGGGACGAGGCCGTGGCTGGCTTGCGCGTGAGCGCATCGGGTGAGCGCACCGACCTGGGGCCCCTCCTGCCGCTCGTGTGAGCGGCGGGAAAGGGGAAGGAATGCTCAGGCCTCCAGCTGGGGCACGCCGAAGCGGGCCTCGAGCTTGGGGGCGAGCCACTTCTGGGAACCCTTGTATGCGTAGCGCTGGGCAACGGCGGCGATGGCCGCGGAGGTCGAGGCGAAGAGCACCAGGGAGGCGATGGTGACGTCGTCGGAGTCTTCGGCGGGGATGGGGCGTCCGGTGGCGACCTTCCAGCCGACTTCGAAGAGCTTGGAGGCGGCGAAGGCCGCTCCGGCGATGACGACGGTCGTGGCGACCTTTTCGATGGTGGCTGAGTCCATGGTTGCCTCCTGGCGTGGGGGGTGGTTGTCCCTGTGCGCGTGCGCACGATTCCATGATGCCCCACGCGGCGCTCTTGCGCGAGGCCCACGGGCACGCTGTCCTATGCTTGAACGGTAGTGTTCCCGTCTGAAGGATTCCTCATGGCTCGCGCCCGCTCTGTTTTTGCGCTCTCGGCCCTCGTTGTTGCGGCGTCGACGATTGCGGCTTGTACGCCGTCCGTGTCGTCGAGCGCGCCCCGGGATCCGTTCGCCTCTCCGATTGTGCCGGGTCAGAGCGCCCGCGCCTCGTCGGCCGCGACCACGGCTGGCACGATTGATGCTCCGACGCCGCGCAGTGGTTCGGGGACGGTGACGGTCGCTCTGGTGGGTGGCGCGCAGCTGCCGATGGTGACGGCGCAGGAGTTCACGAAGGCGACGGGTTTCACGGTGGCCGCGGTGCCCGTCGATAGCGTTGCGGGCCTGGCGAAGACGAACGCGGATGTTGTTGTGGGGCTTGACGGCGCGGATGCACTGCAGGCGAGCGCGGCCGGTTCGATTGCGGCCGTGGCGCCCCAGGATACGGTGACACTGTCGGGCACGGCTGTGGAGGGCGCGGCTGCTGCCGTCGCCTACGGTCGTGACGACGTCTGCGTCATTGCCGACAAGTCGTGGATGAGCGCGAATGGACGCCCGCTGCCGACCTCGTTCGGTGATCTGACGTCTCCGCGTATCCGCGCGCTGCTCGCGGTCCCGGACCCGGCCTCGTCGTCGGTGGGGCGCGCGTTCGTGCAGGAAGCTGCCCCGCAGACGGTCGACGGACTGGGCTCCTTCGCGCAGTCTCTGAACCCGCGTGTGGACGCCTCCTTGGGGGCGACGTTCGGCGCGTGGACCGCGGGCGCGCATGTGTCCGAGGAATACCTCTCTGAGATCGCGGGGGCCTCCGCCGCCACGTCGGGAGCGTACCCGCTGGTTGTGGCCCCGCGTTCGCTGGCCGCTGCCGCAGCGACGAATACGGGCGCGGATTCCTACGGTACGCCGATCTCGTCGACGTGCATCGCCCGCATCATGTACGTGGCCGCGACGGGCTCGTCGGCCTCCGATGGCGCCGAGTCGCTGATTGCCTGGCTGCAGGGGGAGACCGCTCAGCGCTCCCTGGCGACGACCGGTGCGGCGTACCCGATTGACGGTGTGCTTGCCGCCGACACGAAGGCCGGCTGGCTCATGGGTATTACGGGCGAGGCGGTCGTCGCTGACGAGACGATCGGCTCCCTGGACGCGCTCGATGCCTTCCTGGCTACGTGGTCCTCGGCGCTGGCTTCCCCGGCGCCGACCACGCCGAGTACGCCCGACCCCGCGACCGACCCGGGCACGCAGGACACTGGACAGGATCCGGCGCCCGCGGATGATGCGGCGACCGATCCGGGCCTCGACGATTCGGGTGACGAGGAGTAATCCCCGCCGGACGCCCCTGAAGAGTCAGCCTCGCAGCATTGCGGGGCTGACTTTGCATTCTTCGCCGATGCGCATGGGGGCGATGAGGCCCGCTTCGCGCAGCTCGAGGAGGCGCGGCACGGTGCGCTCGACGACCTTCCACGGGTCGATCGTGTTGAGGTAGATGCGCGTGCCGCCTTCGAAACCCGCGAGCGTCGAGATGCGCCACTTGAGCAGGATGCGCCAGCGCATGGGCGTGGACACGGTGGGCGGGCGGTGGTACCACTCCTCGTTGGCGGGCACCTCCACGCCCGTTGCAGCGTGCGCGGCGTGGAGGATGTCGGAGATCCCCCGCATGGCCTCGGGGCTGACCTCCCACGGGTTCTTCGGCTCGCCCAGGGGCCAGATCGCGATGCCGGGGAAACGGTGCCCAAACCCGGCCAGGGCGACGGCGTGCTCGTTCTGGGCGATGAGGAGCTTGCGCGTGGCCGCGACGGTGAAGATCTGGTCGTAGATGTCGGGCTGGGCGCGCAGGCGCTCGAGTTCAGCTTCGGTCTGGACGGACAGGTCGTCGATTGCGACGAGCTGCTTGTGGAGGTGGTCGAAGGACGCGCCCGCGGGGCGCAGCCAGTTCTGGAACGTTGCCACGTAGCGGACCGCGGGATCCAGGTCGTACAGGTCGCGCATCGAGCGGGCCGTGTAGGCCGTGTACTGCTCGTGCTCCTCGGGGGTGAGGGTGCCGGACCCGGCGAGCTGGTGCGCTTCGGTGGCGCCGTCGACGTAGTGGCGCTTGCCGATGATGAGGTCGTGCCCGCCGGAGAAGAAGCCGTTGGCGTACTGCAGGCGCGCGGTCTCGCTGGTTGCCGCAAACTCGCCCTCGCTCATGCCCGAGGCCAGCATGCGGGCGCGCACGACGTTCATGACGTGCTCGTAGCCGGCGTCCGAGGCGAGGTAGTGCGCCATGCGGCGGCGGTCATTCTCGGAGGGGACGTGCCCGTGGTTGAGGTGCCAGTAGTTGTAGGAGACGATCTCAAACAGGTTGGGGATGCGTCGGAATTCGGCGACCGTGTCGCCGAGCTGATCGGCGCCGAGGGCGTCCAGCTGCTCCCAGGACCCGTCCTCGTGGCGCACCAGGCGCGACTTCTCGGGCGGGGTCTCGAGGTATCGGCCGGAACAGAACGCGCAGTGGTGTCCGTCGGCCTCGTGGTTGATCGGGTTGTGGTCCGAATGTGGCGCGGTCAGGGGGCGGTTGCTGCGACCGGGGACGGTCCACACCTCTGTGCCCGTGAGGAGGTTTTGCTGTTTGACAGTGCCGTCGGCCAGTCGGACGATGGCGCGGTCGGCGCGCGTGAGCTTGGAAGCCATGTCTGTATCGTACCCGTCCTCAGAGTCGGTCCATCGTGGCCGGATGCGACCCCATGCGACCGGCTTCGCCCGCGTCGAGGGCATCGATGCGGGCGGTCTGTTCGGGATCCAGCGAGAAGGAGAACACGTCGAAGTTGGCGGCCATGCGCTCGCGGCTCAGGGTCTTGGGGAAGACGACGTGGCCGCGATCCAGTGCCCAGCGTAGCGCGACCTGCGTCGGGCCCACCCCGAGCTGCGCGCCGATTTCGATGAGCGTTGGGTCGGTGACCGCGCGTCCGCGCGCCAAGGGGGACCATGCCTCGAACACCATGCCGAGTCCCTGTGCGTAGGTGCGCAGGTCGGCGTTGGGGAAGAAGGGGTGGGATTCAACTTGGAGGACGTGCGGGGCGACTGTTGCGACCGCGCGGACGGCCTCGACGTGCTCGCGCTCGTAGTTCGACAGGCCGATCGCGCGTGCGCCGCCTGCGTTGAAGGCGTCCTCGAGGGCGGGCCAGGGCAGGGCGACGTCGCCTCCGTAGAGCGTGGGCAGCGGCCAGTGCACGAGGAGGAGGTCCACGTAGTCGGTGCGCAGGTCCTCGAGGGAGCGCTGGATGGACGCGGCTGCCCGATCGGGCTCGTGGTTGGAGTTGTCGACCTTCGTCGTGACGAACAGGTCTTCGCGCGCGATGCCCGATGCCTCGAGCGCTGCCCCGACCTCGGCCTCGTTGCCGTACATCTGAGCGGTGTCGATATGACGGTACCCGACCTCGAGGGCGCGGCTCACCGCGTCGTACGTGTCCTCGGGTGCGACCTTGTAGGTGCCGAATCCGAGCACGGGGATGGGTGATCCTGTCGGGAGTATGAGGGTCGGAATCGGGGACGAGGCCGGGGTGGGGCCAGCGGGAAGCGGGGTGTTCATCGGTGAATCCTCCTAGTCGTTCCCAGTGTAGCCTCCCGCACACGCTGCGGTCGCCGTCGTCCGCGGGCGCGGTCGGTGCGCATGTCGTAGCGTTGTCCTCGTTTAACGCCGTGCGCGGCGACGACCTGAGAGCGCAGGAGGAATCATGATTAATGCCTACGAGACGGAGGACGGCGTCGTCTTCGACATGAGCAACCTGGAGTGCGAGGCGCTGCGCTCATACGCCGACGGACTCCTGACTGACCCCGAGCATCCGTTCGTTGACCTGCTGCGCGGCCAGGGTCTCGTCGTTGGTGATACTCCCGTCCCGCGCCTCGCTGCTCTCCTTCAGGCGTTCTCGCAGGCAACGAAGGTGCTGACCGCCTGGGTCGTCGCTCCGGCTGGGTGCCGCCGATCCACCTTCTTCGTTGGCCCGCACTCCTCTGTGGTGTCACGGTGCGAGGACGGGATGCTACTTCCCGGCGAGGATGACCCGTTGTCGGTGTGGGTGGTTGACTCCGCGCAGCTGCGCGACACGTTCTTCGAGCTCAGCGCCATCGGCGAGCCTTCCGGCGAGGGGGTGTTGCCGACGGCGGTGCCGGCGACGCTCTTCGGTGCCCTCGAACGGGCGGAGGTGACGGAGATACTCGTGGAGGTGCCGAAGGTGGCCCGTGAGATCGCCGAGCTCATCGACACCGAGGTGGACGAGGCGACGGGAGGCTTCTGGGCGGACCTCGCGGATGACTCGTGGGTGGGACTTTCCGTGCGGGTCGTTGATGCGGTGTCGTACCCGAGTCTGTCGGGCGAGAGCTGGCGTTTGCTCGCCACCAGCGAGGAGGTCTGCGAGGTGCTGGCCGGCGTTGAATTCACCGAGCTGTATCCCGACGAGGTGCCCCTGCTGGCGAGCGCAGATGGTGAGTTCTGGGCGGTTGCTGCCCCTTCATCGACGGGGGTGCTCTGGGAAGATATCGAGGATGTTCTCTCCGAGTAGTCCAACTCCTGAACCGCAGATCTCACAGTCTGAGAACGTCGGGTGACAAATTATTTCTGTCCCGATGGTCAGTCGGCCTGTTTGCGGCGTTTTTCCCGGCTTTGGACGCTCGTGGTCCTCTCTTTTGAGGAGGCTGACCGCGTGAGTAGAGAAGTGCTGAAATGTCGCTGAAAAACCCTTGAATGGCGTCTGCAATGTGGTTGACACTTAAATTGGTATGACGGTCAATATCTGTGATATAGCGCGAAAATTCGGGGACTCCTGTCTAACCAGACGGTAGGCTTTATGTTAGGTAACCCACCGTGAATTCCCCGCTCTAAGAGCAAAATTCGCGTACGATAGATACTGTTCAACCACAGATCGTCTACACGTCCAGACAATGAACGGAGAGTTATGTCGGTTCGCAATGCACTGCTGGCGCTTGTTGCGCAGCAGCCCGCCGGTGTCTACCGCCTGAAGCAGATGTTCGAGGAGCAGACGTGCGGAGCATGGCCGCTGAATATCGGCCAGGTCTACCAGACGATGCAGCGCCTCGAGCGCGATGGTCAGGTTGTGTCTCACGCTGAGACCAACGCGGGCCGTGATTCTGAGGTCTTCGAGCTGACCGATGCTGGTCGCGACGTCCTCGCCGCCTGGTGGTCCACCCCCGTTCCCCGCGAGCACCCCGAACGTGATGAGCTCGTCATGAAGCTTGCCGTGGCTGCCGCCGACCCGACGGTCGACGTCGAGGCCATGATTCAGACTCAGCGTCGCTCGACCCTGGGTTCCCTGCGTGACGTCACCCGCCTGAAGGCTTCGGCCGATGAGGGTGAGCTCGCATGGAAGCTCATCCTGGAGCGCCACATCTTCGACCTTGAGGCCGAGCTCAACTGGCTCGACCACATCGAGTCCGGTGCGGTCTCCGAGGCCGCGCGTCGTGCCGCCTTCGCTGCCGCGAAGGGTCGCTCGATGAGCTGGGCTCAGGCTGAGGCCAGTATTTCGGAGCGTGCCGGGGTGCGATGAGCCAGCCTGTGCCACTACCGATCCGGATGGTTGGCGTCGGACATGAGTTCGGCGCGGACGGTGTCCGAGTGAGAGCGCTCGACGGGATCGACCTTGAGGTCGCCCCCGGCGAGCTTCTCGCTGTTATGGGACCCTCTGGCTCCGGTAAGTCGACGCTCCTGTCGATCGCCGGTGGTCTCGAGCGTCCGACCCGTGGAAGTGTCTTCATTAACGGGGTTGACCTGGCGTCGCTGGACAGCGTGCACCGCGCCGAGGTGCGTCGCCGCTCAATTGGGTACGTCTTCCAGGACTACAACCTGATCCCGTCTCTGTCGGCTCTTGAAAACGTTGAGATGCCGCTGCAGCTCGATGGTGTGAGCCCGTCGAAGGTCCGCTCGGCCGCGATGGCTGCGCTGGAGGAGGTGGGCGTTGCCGACCTGGCAGACCGCTTCCCTGAGCTGCTCTCCGGTGGTCAGCGACAGCGCGTCGCGATCGCCCGCGGGCTCGTGGGTAACCGCTCGGTCATTCTTGCGGATGAACCGACGGGTGCGCTCGATTCTCACACTGGCGAACAGATCATGTTGGTGTTGCGTGATCACATTGATGCCGGTGCAGCCGGTATCCTCGTGACTCATGAGGCCAGAATGGCCGCATGGGCAGATCGAACTGTCTTCCTACGCGACGGTCGCATCGTCGACCGCTCGAGGGGAGACTCGCTGAGGGATCTGCTGGCAGACACAGCACCAAGGATCTAATGAGCAGGCTCAACACACGGATGAGGCGATGGGGAGTAGTACTCCGCATCGCCTCTCGTGATGCGCGCCAAAGCTTGGGGCGCACGCTCACGGCGGTGTTTCTGATCTCGCTGCCGATCATTATCGCGATCGCGGCGATCACCTTCTGGGATGTGACGACCTCGCAGCGCTACCATGCCTCGTCGTGGCTCGGACACCGCAGCGACGTGCAGGCGGTGACGCTGCATCGCTCATCGAGCGCCCTCGAACAGGACTTTACGGTCGATCGTCTGGCGTCGACGGCCTCGAGCGACGAGGTATCGGTCTCGATGGAGACCCTCAACAGCTGGGTGCCAGCAGGCGACCATCTGATCGCCGTTGACACTCTCTACCAGCTGCGTCTGGAAACGGCTGAGGGCGCGGGCTTCACGGTTGACAACGGCACGCAGACGGCCTCACTCGAAGCTCCGCGTGTCAATGCTGGAGGCAAGACCGGGCCCCTGGCCGCCGGCCACGCCGTTATTTCTCAGGATGTTGCCCGAGCGCTCTCGGTCTCGGTCGGAGACAGCGTCAACCTGTCCCTGACGATCGCTAAGGAACGCGCAACGCAGACCCTTAAGGGAACCGTCGTTATCGATGCACTCATCGGTGGCACCGAGCGCGCCATTATCGGCGACGGAACGCTTCCCATCGATCGCCTTGCCGTCGCGGGGCGCACGCAGACGGCCTGGTACGTGATCGGACCTGTGCCCATCACCTGGGAAAAGGTCCGTGAGCTCAACGCGTCCGGCTTCTCTGTCCTGTCTCGCCAGGTGTTGGCGAACCCGCCCGACGCCTCTGTGCTCTCCCCGCGCCTCGAACAGTACGAGGTATCCCAAAACGCTCGTCGTGCGAACCCCGGCCAGTACCTTCTCCTCGTTGCGGGTATCCTCCTGATCCTCACGGAGATGGTCCTGCTGATCTCGCCGCTGTACACCGTCGCTCAGCGCTCGGTGATGCGCACAGCCGCCATGATCGTTGCGAACGGCGGCGACCGCACGGACGGACGCAGGCTCACTATTGCCCACGGCGTCATCATCGGCATCTACTCGGCGTTTTTTTCTGCCGCCTTGTCTGCGGCCTCCATGGTCGGCATCGGCATGTGGTCGGGCCTGGGCATCGGCATCGTCCCCTGGTGGCCTCTCGCGCTGTCTGTGCTCCTGCCGGTTCTCCTCTCGCTGATGGCGTCCGTGTCCCCGGCGCACACGACCTCCCATATCGACACCTCCGCCGTTATCGGCGGGCGCGTGTGGGGACCAACCCGCCTGGTGCGACGCCGCATGATCTACCCGCTAGCCCTCCTTGACGGCCCGCCGCTGCCCGGCCATGCCGCCTGGCCACGCGCGCGTCTGGTGCCCGTCGTCCGTAACGGTCCGCACGAGACGGGGCTGCACCGAATGATCCCCTACACCCTCACCCGGTG
>ERZ1699239.139-NODE-139-length-20417-cov-4.837358_pt1 | contig 20417 bp, 18 predicted proteins | sample MGYA00581536_ERZ1699239 | MGnify/ENA primary metagenome ERZ1699239 (study PRJEB42319, sample SAMD00040333) | human oral metagenome | material: saliva | host: Homo sapiens | study: EMG produced TPA metagenomics assembly of PRJDB4115 data set (Metgenomic analysis of...
TTACCCAAGGAAGAACTTGGACTTGGGCGCGTGAAAACTGGGATTGGATCAAGAAAGCCCTCGGTGGTGATATGAGCTTTGATAAGTTTGTCATCTACCCAGCTAACTGTTTCAAGACCCGTGAACGGTTGAATGAATACAAGGCCTTCTTTGAGCCTCAATTGGATGATATGGCGATCAGCCGCAATATCAAGATGGGAATCAAAGAAATTGCTGCTCGTATTGATCTCATCGAGCGGGAGAAAGCAGCAGTAGAAGCCGCTATCCTTGCGACAAAATAGATTTAAAAAAATCGATACAGAAATTTCTGTATCGATTTTTTAGTGGACTTTGTATCTTATTTGAAATACCAGTGGTGTTTGAGGCTGGCGAAAATCGCCTTGCTGGTGATCGTAATGATGATCAATTTGATGAGGTCAGCAAGGATAAAGGGAGCAACGACCAAAGCAAATGCTTTTTGGAGATCAGTATGCGTAACCAGCATAAAGCCGATAGCTCCTGATACAAAGAGGAGAGCACTACTGAGGAGATTGGCCAAAAAGATAGTGAAAATGCTGGATTTAGCATTGGTAAATAGAGACGTGATCCATGCTCGGAATGGGAAGAAGAGGAGGAAACCAGCAGTAGGACCAAGGAAATGCGAAGCACCACCAGCACCTCCGGCAAATACTGGAAAACCTAAGAAGCCTAAAAGCAGGTAAAGACAGACTGTGACAAAGGCATGGCTGGGTTTATAGATGGTCCCGATGATCCCGATCATGAGTGTCTGTAGGGTCAAAGGAATTGGTCCAAAGGGAATGGTGAATTGAGATAGGACGGAGATCATGGCCACTCCAATGGAGATGAGAACTAAGGGAAAGATTTTCTTCATAACAGTTAACCTCTGATTTATTTTATGGTAACTATTCTACAATAAGGAGCTCAACCTGTCAATAGCCACGCTTGTTTTAGGTTTTTTTAAGTAAAAATTTAGTCAGGCTTAAGACTCCTGAAGTATAATCGCCTTACTAAAGGATCGAGCTCCCTTTAAATTTTAAAAGACAAGTACTTGTACAAAAAGATAAAAGGTAAAAAGATGAATCAAAAAGAAACAAAACAAGTTGTTGAAACGCAAGAATCAAAAGAAAAAATGGTTGTCCTCAAACGAAGCCCTAAGTGGTGGATTGGCATGGCAGCAGTTGGTGGATTGTTGGTCGGTGCTGGAAGTGGCTTTGGTGTCGGTGTCATCGCCTCTCAATCTTCCAATAACCAACAATTTTCTCAACCGGTCCAAACGGGTCAAAACCAAGGATCCAATCAGCAACAAAATAGTCAAAATGGCCATGCTTCACAAGGAAACCAGCAAAATGGTGGCCCACAGGATGGCGGCCCTCAAGGCGGTGGTCCACAAGGTGGTGGCCAAGGACAAGGCGGCCCACAAGGCAGCGGACCTGGTCAGATGCCACAAGAAGGCAATGGTGGCCCACAAGGGAATGGTCCAGATAATGGCATGAACCAATCTGGCGGACAAGAAGGGAACCAGGGTTCCTCTAAAAAGTCCAATAAGAAGAATTCAAAAAATAAAAACAAGACGAGTGACAGTCAAAGTAACAAAGAAAACACGACAAACTCATAGAATTAGCCTTCCTCAGGCAGGCTGAATTTGATCATAAAACCAGGTTCTAAACTATAGGAAATGAAGGCAAGTCGTGTTATAATGGTTAAGAATAGATTAGAAAGACTCACTCACGAAAGAGAAGAGGATACGACGATGATTAAAATTCTATTGGTCGAAGATGACCTTGGTTTATCAAATTCAGTATTTGATTTTTTAGATGATTTTGCGGATGTCATGCAGGTCTTTGACGGAGAAGAAGGTCTTTATGAAGCAGAAAGTGGGATCTATGATTTGATTTTGCTGGACCTTATGCTTCCTGAAAAAGACGGCTTCCATGTCTTGAAAGAATTGCGTGAAAAAGGCGTGACAACCCCTGTTCTGATCATGACAGCCAAAGAAAGTCTGGATGACAAGGGACACGGCTTTGAGCTGGGGGCAGACGATTACCTCACCAAGCCTTTCTATCTAGAAGAGCTTAAGATGCGGATTCAAGCCCTCTTGAAGCGCTCAGGAAAGGTCAATGAAAACACCCTCAATTATGGCAATTTGAAGGTCAATTTATCCACTAATTCGACTTACGTGGACGATAAGGAAGTGGAACTTCTTGGGAAGGAATTTGATCTTTTGGTCTATTTCCTTCAAAACCAAAATGTCATCCTTCCAAAGACCCAGATCTTCGATCGTCTCTGGGGCTTTGATAGTGACACAACCATCTCAGTGGTTGAAGTCTATGTTTCAAAAATCCGTAAGAAATTAAAAGGTACTGATTTCGTTGAGAACTTGCAAACATTGCGCAGTGTGGGGTATATCTTAAAAGATGCTAACCAGAATTAAGAAAACCGTCGGAGAAGATGATTTTTCCTACTTCATCCGATATTTTGGGCTCTTTACTTTGATATTCTCAGCCATGACCTTGATTATCATTCAGGTCATGCGCTCGAGTCTTTATACAACTGTTGATGAAAACCTCAAGACTCTCAGTCAGGATCCCTACTCGCTTGTAGCGATTGCTTATCGAGACCAGCGACAGTCAAATACCAAAGGAGATGATAATGATCATGAGATGATGATCCCAGATCATGATAAATCAGAACCTAAAGGGGATGTCACATCCAATACCACTGTTGTTTTGCTCAATAAAAAATATGAAAACTTGACAACCGGTAATGGGTTTTTAAACTTTAAAACGGTGACGTTTGGTCGAAAGCTCCTCAACAAGGTTTCCCAGCTTCAAATTACAAATAGCTATGGGAAAAAAGAAAGTTACCGGGCCTATATGGCAGAGTTGAGTTTATCTGATGATGAAAGTGATAGTGACATCAAGTATGCGGTTGTCATGACCAATATCAGTCAGCTAGAGCAGACCAGTGAAGAGCACGAAAGTCAAATTGCCCTTGTCATGATCTGCTTCTGGGGAATCTCTTTATTCGCTAGTCTCTTCTTAGCACGTCTCAGCGTCAAGCCCCTTCTTGAGAGTATGCAAAAGCAAAAGGCTTTCGTGGAAAATGCTTCCCATGAGTTGAGGACGCCTTTAGCAGTTCTGCAAAATCGCCTCGAAACGCTTTTTAGAAAGCCTGAAGCGACCATTATGGAATCGAGTGAGAATATTGCATCCAGCTTGGATGAAGTTCGAAATATGAAGCTCTTGACTACCAACCTTCTCAATATTGCCCGGAGAGATGACGGCTTGAAGCCAGAGATGGAAGATATCGAACCAAGCTTTTTCGATCAGACCTTCTCGAATTTTGAGATCATTGCAGAAGAAAATGGCAAAATCTTTCGAGGAGACAATCAGGTGGACAAAGTCATTTGTTCTGATAGAACGCTCCTCAAGCAATTGATGACCATTCTCTATGACAATGCCTTGAAGTATACCGATGAAGATGGTGAGATCCAGTTTGAAGTTCAATTGAAGGATAAAAATCTTCTTTTGAGAGTGCTGGATAATGGTCCAGGGATTCGAGATGAGGATAAGAAACGGATCTTTGATCGTTTTTACCGGGTCGACAAGGCCAGAACCCGTCAAAAAGGTGGATTTGGCTTGGGATTATCCCTCGCTAAGCAGATCGTAGAAGCCTTTAAAGGGACTATTCAAGTCAAAGATAATAAACCAAAAGGGACTATCTTTGAAGTGAAATTATCCATTAAGACGGAAAGTCGTAAAAAAAATCGTTCATAATCTTTAAAAGATAGAAAAGAGGAAAACCTATGAGTTCAAAAATGTTGCACACTTGCCTTCGTGTGGAAAACTTAGAAAAATCAATCGCTTTTTACCAAGATGCTTTTGGTTTTGAAGAAAAACGTCGGAAAGATTTCCCAGACTATAAGTTTACGATTGTTTATTTGGCCTTGCCTGGAGATGACTATGAGTTGGAATTGACTTACAATTATGATCATGGTCCATATGTGATCGGAGATGGCTATGCTCACGTCGCCTTGAGTACTCCTGATCTAGAAGGTTTGAATGCGGAACACAAGGCTAAAGGCTATGAAGTGACGGAACCAAAAGGTCTTCCAGGAACGCAACCGAATTATTATTTCGTTGTAGATCCGGATGGGTATAAAGTAGAAGTCATTCGCGAAAAATAAGAGGGATTAACAATAAGGGCCGCTGTCGGCTACGACAGTCGCCCTCTTTTTTATGAAACCATTTACAAAAAAGGAATGTTTTTTCGAGAGAAATTTGCTATAATAAAGTTATGAGATTCAAACACACGAAAACTATTTTATTAATCATTACAAATCTCCTTTTATTGAGTCTTTTGTATATCGGCTATCAAAAGATTCAAAGGGTTCGTGAACAAAAAGCCTATCAGGATCAGTTTGCTAAGGTTACCCAACTTGAGAAAAGCTCTGAAAAAGGGAAAGATGTTCAAGTTCAGGAAGGGATTTTAGGAACTTCTTATGTGACGGCTTATTATCCTACTAAGGATGGACAGCCTGTTGAGATTATTAAAGAGAAGATCCAAAAAGACCTTCAGCGTCTAGGATCCGATGAAAAAACCAAAGAACCAAAGCATTTGACCTTCTACCATAGTGAAGAAGCAGAAGCGCCTTTTGTTGGTTATCACCCTATCCAAATCAAACGGGCTGAATACCAGTACAAAAAAGGGAAATTCATCAAAGATGAGACGGTGAAGTTGCCCCTCTTTTACTTGGATGATGAGAACAATCCTCTGACCCTGAGCCAAGTTTTTGCGGATCCAGATGGAGCCAAGCAGATCTTTTTGGAGGAATTACGAGGGAATCTAGCCTTTCGTCAGTTGGACGAGGAAAGCATTGATCAAATGGTTGCCCACTTCTCAGAGTTGGATTTGAGCCAATGGGAATTCCAATATGAAAAAGGAAATTTCACCATTCCATTTCCAACCAAGGTTAAGGGAGATGATACCTTCACTGTTCCTTTGTCTAAATTCTACGACGTGATTGATACAGAGCGCTTGCTTCCTGATGATCTAGCTTCTTACCAATCCTATATTGAAGAACGCCACCGTAAGATGATTGCTTTGACCTTTGATGATGGACCAGATCCAACGACGACCCCTCAGGCGCTGGCCATCTTAAAGAAATACAATGCTAAAGCTACCTTCTTTATGGTTGGAAAAAATGTCAGTGCGAATCCGGATATTGCTAAGCAAGTTCGCAAAGAAGGTCATCAAATCGGGAACCATACCTGGGATCACCCTCAATTGCCAAAATTGAGCTTGGATAATGCCAAAAAGGAGATCTTGGATACCCAAGAAGCTATTCAAAAAGCGACAGGTGTGCAGACCAAGATTACCCGTCCTCCATATGGAGCCATCAATAGTGCCATCCAATACGGTGTCGACCAATCTTTCATCATGTGGGATGTGGATAGCCTAGATTGGAAGACACACAATACGACGGCCATTCTCAATGAAGTGAAAAAAGAAGTCAAACCGGGTTCGATTATCCTCATGCATGATATCCATCAAACCACGATTGACGCTCTACCGACCGTCCTTGACTACCTCAAATCACAAGGCTATACTTTTGTAACGGTGGATGAATTGTTGGATTATCAACTTGAAAGCCATCGCATCTATTACAATGGAAATTAACGTAAAAATCCTCTGCAGTTCATTCACTAGCAGAGGATTTTCTTATTCATTTAAAAAGAGTTCTGAATTTTTTAAAACCAGTTCACGGACAGAAGCGTATTTTTTTAAGGATTTGAGTTCTTCTGGGTGAGTGATAAAGGTGATTACATAGCCCTCACGCCCCATTCGTCCTGTTCGACCGGCACGGTGGGTATAGGTCTCCACATCACGAGGAATATCGTAGTTAATCACACACTCAAGATGTTCAATATCGATTCCACGAGCGACCAAATCGGTGGACAGCAAGAGGGTTAGCTGATGGTCTTTGAAGCGCTCCAAAATGACCTTGCGGTATTTGACATTGACATCGCTGGCGAGCGATACGGCTTCGACCCCACGGTATTGTAGTTTTTCTTCAGCACTACCCAGATCAGATAGGCTGTTGAAAAAAGCCAGACCACGAAAATCTTCGACGTAGGCGAGTTTGCGGAGCAATTCGACCTTGTCCCGCTTATCCACTTGCATATAAAAATGTTGGATATTGTCCAAAGAAACTCCATCAACCGTAATGCGAAGAGTATTTTCCTCTAATTGGTCTGGATCGACCTTAGCTGTGGCGCTCATGTAGATATGTTGGTGGTCGCGGGGAGCATAGTGGCTGATCTTGTCGACGAAGTGGTACTGAGAATCGCTCAGTAATTGGTCGAATTCATCTAAAATGATGGTTTCTACATTCATCATTTTGATCTTTTTCAGCTTGATCAGTTCAAAGATCCGACCAGGCGTCCCAACCAGGATTTCGGGTCCTTTTTTGAGGCGTTCAATCTGTCGTTTTTGACTAGATCCTGAAAGGAAGAGTTGGGTTTGGAGACCGAGAGGCTCTGCCCATTGTTTGGTGACATCAAAAATCTGTCCTGCTAACTCTGTGTTAGGAGCCAAAATCAAGAGTTGTTGGGCCTTCTTCGGTTTGAGTTTGAGCAAGCTCGGAAAGAGGTAGGCGAGTGTCTTACCAGTACCGGTAGGACTGATCCCGAGGACATTTTCTCCTTCATAGATAGGGGAGAAGATCTGTTCCTGAATTTCAGTGAATGTATCAAATCCGAGTGTTTCTAACTGGTCTTTCCAGCTTTGTGGAAATTTTTCTTTCATTCTTTTTCATCCTTAAATTGTATTCCAGCGCTTTGACGCATCTGGTAGAGGGTTTCATGGACCTGCTCAGCTGTTTGTAACCATTCAAGATAAGCAGCTGGCTTTTGATGAGCGATGGCAAGGGCAAAGGCTTCCGCCTCTTCTTGCATTTGGTGTGGGCAGGGCTGGAACGGAAGGTCGATGACCTCTCCAGAATGGCTGACGAAGCGGGCCTGGTTGATGGCTGCTACAGCATTGAGAGTTAGTGTTCCAGTCTTGGTGTAGATTTCAACAGGTAGATGGCTGGTGATATTTTTCCCTGCTTGAATGGCAACCTGAAAATCTGGATAAATCAAGACACCTTGACCATAGAGATCAACCGAATTGGGTAATTGCTGAGCGGTGTAGTGACTGGAGATCGGTTCTCCAAAGAAGCCAATGGCCAGGTAGAGGCAGTAGACTCCCAGATCCATCAAAGCTCCACCTGCATAGACATCTGAGAAAATATTGGGCATCTCACCTGCAAGAAGGGCTGGCAATTTGGAAGAATATTTGGCAAAGGTGAAGTTGGCGCCCAGTATTTCCTGGTTAGAGAGGAAGTCTTTAACTACTTGAAAGGCTGCTTCTTGGTAATTTCTGGCAGCTTCAAAGAGATAGACCTGGTGCTCCTTAGCGAGCTTGACCAGTTCCTTCCATTCAGAAGGCTTGGTCACAGCCGGTTTTTCAATGATGACATGCTTCTTTGCTAGAATAGCAAGCTTGGCCTGAGCGAAATGAAGAGAATTAGGGCTAGCAATGTAGATCACATCCAGTTCACTGTCTAAGAAGTCGATGAAATCCGTGTAGCAAGAGATCGCTCCATAAGGCTCACAAAACTCTTGAGCAGTCTTCATCTTTCTCGAATACACAGCCTGCAAGTGATAGTGACCTGTCTGATGAGCAGCTGTAATAAATTCGTGTGAAATCCAACTCGTACCAATAATTCCCAGCTTTAACATAAGGTGTCCTTCCGTCATCGATTCACTCTATTATACCATGAAAAGGGGGAGGGGACAGTATAAAGTAGAAAATATGCACTGATTATTGTATAATGAAGTGATATGCTTAGAAGGGAAAACAATAGGATTGAGAAATTCAGAATTATTGATCATTATTCCTGCTTATAATGAGAGTGGAAATATTGAAAAAACAATCAAGATGATTGAAGAACATACACCTGAATTTGATTATGTCATTATCAATGATTGTTCTACAGATCATACACTTGAAATTTGTCGCAATAACAACTTTAACGTTATCGATTTACCGATTAATTTAGGAATTGGTGGTGCTGTCCAGACTGGTTATCAATATGCAGTTAAAAATGGCTATCAATATGCTGTTCAAGTGGATGGAGATGGTCAGCATAATCCTGAATTTATCAGAAAGATGCTTCAAGTCCTTCAAGAGAAGAATGTGAACATGGTGATTGGCTCTCGTTTCATTGAAAATCAAGGTTTCCAATCCTCCTTCGCGCGACGGATTGGAATTTCATTTTTTGAAAAATTAATTAAGATTTTAACTGGTCAAAAGGTAACAGATCCAACCTCAGGATTGCGGGTGGCTGATCGAAAAGTGATTGAAGAATTTGCTAAACAATATCCAAGTGATTATCCAGAACCAGAGACGATTGTGTCCCTCTTAACCTCAGGCTATTCCGTTGCAGAAGTACCGGTCTTGATGAACGAGCGAGAACACGGAGAATCATCGATTACATTCAGTAAGTCTGTTTACTATATGATCAAAGTGACAATGGCAATGCTATTGGCTAGAATTGGTGGAGGATATAAGAAATAACATGTTAAATATTTGGTTAACCCTTATTGTAATTATTTTTATTATTTATATTCTACGCCTAGTTGCAAAGAAAGTCGTTGAAATGAGAAATGTCATTTCTTGGCTTATTCTTTGTTTACTCTCGCTTCCAGTCATTTGGTTTCCTAATTTGATTGGACAGGTGTCAAAAATGTTAGGAATTCAAGTTCCAAGCAATCTAATCTTTTTCTTAGGCTTCTGTTTACTTGTCTATTTAAACTTCTCTTTAACTCGGATTACCTCAAAACAATCCGTTCAAATTCGACAATTGTCTCAGAAGATTGCATTACAGGTAAAAGAGCATGAAGAATAATCAACCTGTTTCAACGGAGAAGGTGTATTTTTGGAATCTGTTAGGGAATTTGGCATTTGCTGGATCATCTGTACTATTTACATTGATCGTTACACGCATGACCTCGCCAATGGAAGCAGATTCTTTTAGTCTTGCCTATGGGATTGCTGCGATTCTAGTAGTAGTAGGCATGTTTCAAGTTCGAAGCTACCAAGGGACAGATGTTCTCTTTAGACACTCCTTTACCAGTTACATTATTGCCAGATGTCTCTCTCTCCTACTCATGATGGCGATCTTTTTTCCTTACCTTTTTGTTTCAGGAATTGATCTACATGAGAGTTCAAAAATTGCGATTATTGGCTTATACGTTCTATTTCGTATGTGTGAGGCAATTTCAGATCTTTTCCAAGGATTGTTTCAACGTCACGAACGATTAGATATCGCTGGCAAATCAATGACCATTCGTTATTCTTTCAGCACGATTCTTTTGTTGGCATTTTTGCTTATTACAAAGTCATTAACACAATCATTGCTTTACTTAGTTGTTTTAAACTTTATCTTTGTATTTTGTTATGATTATGTAAAATCAAAAGAATTTGAAACAATTGATTTCTCAGTAAAAAATCTCAAAAGAGACCTATTTGATGCGATCACTATTTTAAAGAATTGTATTCCTCTCTTCATTAGTGGATTTTTACTAGCTTATATTTTCAATGAGCCTAGAATCGCGATTGACTCTGAAATTAGACTGGGACACTTTATTGCAGGGACACAACGGGACTTTAATATTTTGTTTATGCCTGTGTTTTTTATGAGTCTCTTTATTTTAATTCTTAGACCCTTAACAACGCAATTAGCGATCTTATGGAAGAATAAAGAATTGAAAAAATTTGATGCCATCATTGCGAAGATGTTTGTCATTGTTTTGGGTGTCGGCTTGGTATTAACTGTGCTAGCTTATTTGATCGGGACGCCGATATTAAGTCTTGTTTTTGGTTTACCTTTAAACCAGCATAGTACTACCCTAGCCATCCTTGTTTTTTCTGGAATTCTGTATTCTATTGGGATTGTTTTTGGGGATGTCATGACGGTTATTCGAAAACAAACGTATCTATTGCCTGTGTATTTATTCATGTTTATAGCTTCCAAATTGACAAATAATGATTTGGTACAAAAAATGGGACTTCTAGGTGCGTCTTTAAGCTTTTTCATCGTGATGTCTGTTTATTTTAGTGGAAGTTTACTTGCTTATTTTATTGCAAGAAAAATAGAAAGGAAGGACTATGCTCATTAATCAACAACATACTTGGGTGATTTGTGCTTATGGTGAGAGCGAATACTTGGAAGCTTGTATTCAATCCTTGAAGAATCAAACTCTCCAATCACAGATTATCTGTTACAGTTCAACACCACTGGATTCGATCAAGGAACTTTGTCAGCGTTATGCTATTCCATTTTACACCAAGCAAGGTGGTGGGATTGGTAAGGATTGGAACAATGCCATGTCTTTTGTAGAGACGAAGTATGCTACCATCGCCCATCAGGATGATTATTATGAGCCGGACTATGCTGAGAAAGTTTTGGCTAAGATGGAAAAAAATCAAGATGTGTTGATTGGGTATTCTGATTATTTTGAAGAAAAAGATGGCCATAAAATTCCTGCGAATACAAATCTGAAGATCAAAACCTTGATGTTAAAAACCATGAATCTTTTTCCTGCTAGTCATTTTTGGCGAAACCGTGTGATGGCTTTTGGGAATCCGATTTGTTGTCCAGCTGTTACCTATAATCGTGAAAATTTGAAGAATTTCTATTTTGATGAAGGAATGAGAGTGAGTTTGGATTGGTACGCATGGTATAAGATCAGCGAGTATAAAGGTCGTTTCGCTTATGTATCTGACAAGCTCATGTGCCACCGTATCCATGGAGAATCTGAAACATCAAAAACCATTGCAGACAACACTCGAAGTAAAGAAGATCTATACATGTACCAACTCTTCTGGCCCAAATGGATGGCCAAGTTGTTGATGAGACAATATGTGAAGAGTCAAAATTCGAATAAGTAGGAGAAACTGATGGGATATTTTGTTGATAGTTATGAGCGAAATAAAAAGTATTTAGTAACTTTCGCAGTTTTGGCCTTTTGTATTGCAGTGATTTATACAAAGCGCTTAGTAGATTTTCCTAAAATTGGTGTAGCGTTATTTGTTGTATTGGCTTTTTTCATTTTTCTTTTACCGAAGAAGAGTGTTGGGACATTCCTTGCGATGCTCATTGGTGGTCTGTCCTTTGCTTTCATTACACCCGTTTTGAATACACCAGATGAACAAGTTCACCTTTCAAGAACCATTCATATTCTGGAAGGCAACGTCAATATGGGGAATAAAAACATCCATATTACGGAAGATTACTTTGATGTTTATAAGAACTTCAAAAAACCATTTACTAAATCTTCTTTATTTGAAGAAGGGCAGACGACCAAACAAGTGAAGTTTGGGAAAGAAACAGATTACAGGGCAACCAACTCATATTGGTTTATTGGTTATATCCCTCAGGCTCTTGGATTTGGGATTGGAAAATTTTTGAATTTGAGTGTAGGAGTCTCCTATTATCTTGGTCGAATTTTTAATGTCATTGCTTACTGTATTTTAGCTCTCATTGCCATTAAATTAAGTGGGAAAGCGAAGCAGTTGATGACAATGGTAACAATGTTTCCAATGAACCTGGTTCTAGCTGCTTCTTATAATCAAGATAGTGTAGCCTTAGGTTTAACCTACATCATTATTGGACTGTTTTTGAATTATGTAACAGATGATGAAAAAGTAGTTAAAATAAAGGATTTATTGCTTTATGCTTTCCTTTGCGTGATCCTTGTAACAATGAAGCTTCCTTATGTCTTGCTTGTGGGATTATTGCTATTTATACCGAAAAAGAAAACGCAATGTAAAAACTACTATCTCATTTCTCTCGCTTTGATTATCTCAGTCTTTGTCTTTACGATTTTTTGGTATGTTCTTACCCAGCAAGTTCGAATTGAGAACTTTAAACTGGAGGGCGCAGATGTAAAAGGGCAAATTAGTAGCATCATTTCAAAACCTCATTGGTATCTTCCAGTGATTTTGAAGGAGATGTTATTATCAGTCAGTCATTTGAATCAACTCTATACCTTTGGTTGGTTAGATTTGTCGATGTCAGAAGTCCTTATTCCAATTTATGCTCTTTATACTTTGATTACTTTTTCAAATTTTGGGAAGATCAAACTTCCAAAAGTATCAGTAGTAGGAGCAAGTTTAGTTTCTTTCGCAATTATTGGTTTAATTTCTTTGACCTTGTATCTGACCTGGACACCAGTTGGAAATTTTGAAGTTTTAGGAGTTCAAGGCCGATATTATTTGGGTGTTGTTGCTCTTTGTCTACCAGTTATTTGTAGTTTATTTAAGCAAAGAGTTCCAGATGAACAAAAGTTCTCTGATCATTTTGTAGTACAAAGTAGTCTCATTATTTTATCTCTAACATTACTACAAACCATCTCTGTTTTATATTCTGCAGTTTAATTAAAAGACTAAAATAAGTTATTACTAGGGGAAACCCTAGTTTTTTGTTACAATAGAAAGTGAATAAGTCAAGGAGTAAGAGATGACCATATCAGTTGTAGTCCCATGTTTTAACGAAGAAGAATCAATTCCATTGTTTTATCGAGAGATGGAACGTGTTCGGATGAAGATGGGAGAAAAGTTTGAATATATTTTTATAAATGATGGCTCTTCAGATGGTACGCTATCCGTTCTTCGAAAGCTACATGTTACAGATTCAAATGTGCACTACCTTTCTTTTTCTCGAAATTTCGGGAAAGAGGCGGCGCTGTACGCTGGACTTGAACGTGCTAATGGCGAATATGTGACGGTTATGGATGTAGATTTGCAGGACCCACCGGAGTTATTGATCGAAATGAAGCAGAAGTTGGAGGAACAACCAGATCTAGACTGCGTCGGAACGAGACGCGTAACCCGTGATGGGGAACCACCGATTCGCTCTTTCTTTGCACGGATGTTTTATAAATTGATCAATCATATTAGCCAAGTGGAAATGGTTGACGGGGCGCGTGATTTCCGTTTGATGCGCCGTCCCATGGTCGATGCTATCATGGAGTTATCGGAGTACAATCGTTTCTCAAAAGGGATTTTTGCATGGGTAGGATTTGAGACAGAATACCTCGAATATAAAAATGTAGAGCGCGTGGCAGGAGAGACGTCTTGGAATTTTTGGTCCCTCTTTAAGTATTCGATTGAAGGGATTGTCAATTTCTCGGATGCACCATTAAACATTGCCTTTATTGGTGGACTGTTATCTTGGATTTTGGCCTTTATCATGATGATTTTGATTGTAATCCGCACCTTGGTCTTTGGGGATCCTACTTCAGGTTGGCCATCTCTTATGACAGTGATTCTTTTCCTGGGAGGGTTCCAATTATTGACCATCGGGATTTTAGGGAAATATATTGGTAAGATCTTCATGGAAACCAAGAAACGTCCAATCTATGTGATCAAAGAGAAAAGTGAAGAATGAAGAATATCCTAAGTATGAGTCTTGCTGCTAAGCAAAGGATAGATAGATTTTACGAGGGAATGGATCGGCTCCTCGATAAGATCAATCAGTTGGATATGGTAAAAGGGATCCGCAGTTATATTGACCGGCTTATAGATGTTTTCAACCAAATCAGCAATAAGTTGGTCTTTCTATTACTAACTTCCTATGCGCTCATTTTTACATTTGTATCTTTCAATCTGATCAATTTTCAAAGTCGCTCATATGACTATGTCTTCCATTTATCCCGCATTGTCGGCTTAGCAGAGTCCATTGAGCATTGGGATTTACTCCCCAATCTGAATTTTTTATTTGCATTCGGTACGGGATATGCTTCTCCTATGTTTTATGGAAATTGGCAGTTTTATCCGTCAGCCATCGTTTATATGATGACCAACGATGGAAATCTTGCTTATTCTATATTTGCATTTTTGATCACTCTTGGTACAAGCCTAACAAGTTATATTGTTATTTCAAAAATAGTAAAAAATAAGGTGACTGGTATAGTAGTGGCCTTGACCATTCCTTGTTATTACACCTTATTTGGTTTTGGAATGACCATGGTAGTGCCACTTGTCCCAATTCTTATTTATTCTATTTATCGAGTGCTCTACTTAAACAAAAAGAACCCTCTCTATTTAGGGATTGTAGTAGCGCTTTTAATTCAAACCCATATTTTATCAACGATCATATTAGCAATTTTTTCTGCGGTATTTTTATGTTTAAATTATAAAAGGATCACACTTGAAAAGATTATCTCTTTTGTATTTTCTATCTTGTTTGCCTTATGTTTGTCGGCAGGATACATTTTTCAATATCTGGAACAGGTTTCATCACAAAAATTTTTCTTCACATGGACAGCGAGAAATTTTCCTGTCAATGTGAAAGATACTTTTTTGGTTCCTTTTCCATTTCAAGCAGATCGATATGGTTTTTATAAACCTTTCACACCATTAGAGTGGCCGATCCATCAATTCGTACGAGATGGCCTATTCTATGCGAGTATGATGGTGATCTTATTTTATCGCCGTCTAGGGAGTTTAAGTAAAACCATATTTTGGACTTGTTGGATCTTATATTTTTCTGCAACGAGTCTTCTGCCTTGGAATTCCGTATTGAAATACACTTTTTTAGGGAGTATGCAGTATTCAGGGCGCCTATTGTTTTTCATTCCCCTCTTGTTCCTATTCTTTCTTGCTGTTACAAATAGAAATGGATTTTTCTCTATTGTCTTATGCCTCTTGACTTTATCTTTTTATTTCAATCATGTTGTCCCTCAATTTGATACATCTTCAAAAAACTATAAACAGATGCGGGATGATAATAAAAAGAATGAAAAATTGCTTAAATCAGTATATAAAGGTGACATATCCAAATATATTGATCCTGTAGGTGATGAATATTATAATCTTGATATCAATAACCAAGATATACGCTTACCACAATTTACAGAATTTCAAACAGCTAAGGATGTAATAATATCAACTATTAAAAAGAGATACAATCTTTTAGAATTCGATATAGAGGTTCCTGATGATAAAAAAGAAACAACTATTTCTATACCAATGATATGGTACAAAGGATATCGCGCAGAATATTCTAAGGGTGCAGAAGGTTCTCAACCTGTGTTGAAACAGCGTGCTTTTACCGAATCAGAATTAAAAGAAAATAAAAAAGATCGGAAACCAACTGTCTCAGAAAAGGTTTTAAATAACGGAAAAATTTATTTATCTATTCGAAATTCTGGCCATGTCAAAGTTTCTTATCACAAGACATTTATACAGAATCTTGGTTTCATGATAGAATGGATCTCTTGGATACTGGTATTCTTTATTTTTAAGCAGAAGTATTCAAAAAATAAGGAGCAATTCCCATCTTAAAAAGCAGAAAACTTCTGCTTTTTTTGCTATAATGATAGGGAAAAAGCATTTGAAAGGAATTTAACATGATTTTAATTACAGGAGCAAATGGGCAGCTTGGAACAGAACTTCGCCATTTGTTGGATGAACGAAATGAAGAATATGTGGCTGTTGATGTGGCTGAAATGGATATCACAAATGCAGAAAAAGTAGACGAGGTATTCGCAGAAGTGAAACCAACCCTAGTCTACCACTGTGCTGCCTACACAGCTGTTGATGCTGCTGAAGATGAAGGTAAAGAGTTGGACTATGCGATCAACGTGACTGGTACGGAAAATGTAGCAAAAGCGTCTGAAAAACATGGTGCAACCTTAGTTTATATCTCAACAGACTACGTTTTTGATGGGAAAAAACCAGTGGGACAAGAATGGGAAGTAGACGATCAACCAGATCCTCAAACAGAGTACGGTCGTACCAAACGTATGGGGGAAGAATTGGTTGAGAAGCATGTGTCTAACTTCTATATCATCCGTACAGCTTGGGTCTTCGGGAACTACGGTAAGAACTTTGTCTTCACCATGCAAAACCTTGCCAAGACTCACAAAACACTTACAGTCGTTAATGACCAACATGGTCGTCCAACCTGGACACGTACTCTTGCAGAGTTCATGACTTATTTGGCTGAAAACCGTAAGGAGTATGGTTATTACCACTTGTCAAATGATGCAGCAGAAGATACAACTTGGTATGACTTTGCAGTTGAAATCCTCAAAGATACGGATGTAGAAGTGAAGCCAGTGGATTCCAGCCAATTCCCAGCTAAGGCGAAACGCCCACTTAACTCAACGATGAGCTTGGCAAAAGCGAAAGCAACAGGATTTGTCATTCCAACTTGGCAAGATGCCTTAAAAGAATTTTATAAACAAGAAGTGAAATAATTAAAATGGAAAGATGGTGCGAAACCATCTTTTCATTCGGTAATACAATAAGGGGATTTATGAAAGAGCGAAAACTAAATATAGATATACTAAAATGTATTGCAATAGTATTTGTAGTATCTGTGCATTTTTTTCTTCATACCAATTATTATGGTCGTTCCTATACTTATAAAAGTATATTTTTATCATCTTTTATTTGGATGATTTTTATGACCTGTGTTCCCATATTTATTATGACTACAGGTTATTTAATGAAAGATAAGACTTATAGTAAAACTTACTTTATAAAATTACTACCAGTAATTGGAATTTACTGTCTTGCCGCTTCTATCTATACTTTTTTCGACGTTAGAGTTTTTAATATAGATTATCTTGGTAAGTTACTAGTAAATATATTTTCCTTTAGCCACTATGCATGGTATGTAAATATGTATATTGGGTTATATATAATGATTCCATTTTTAAATGCAGGTTTCAAATCATTTAATAATCGTAGAAATCAAGCTATTGCATTAGGTGTTCTAGTATTATTAACTATTATCCCAGCTACTCTTTCATTGTTTAATAACAATAAGCAAATTTTTATGATTGTATCGCACCTAATTCCTGATTATTGGAAAGGACTCTGGCCTATTACATATTATCTTGTTGGTGCTTTTATTGCTTCTTTTAAGAAGAGGTCGACCATAAAAGAACTTTTTTTAGTCATTTTAATTCTCGATGTATTAAGTGTTTTGGGATTATCAGTAATATCAGAATCTAGTTTTGGAATAGAATACGGTGTTCTTCCAGTATTTCTATTGTCTTCATTAATTTTTTATTCGGTTATTCAACTACGAGTCGATATTAAAAATGAGTGGCTACAAAAAGTTGTTTTATTTATCTCTAAGAACACTCTTCCTATTTATTTACTATCTGTGATAGGAGATTTATATTGGTATCCTAAAATAGTTGAGAAATGGGGAGATTTTGCAAGCATCTTACCAAAATTTCCTTTTATAGTCATTTTTTTGTTTTTACAATCTCTTTTTATCACCTACGTCATTACTCGAGTTCTAAAATTTGTTCAAATTATGATTGTTAAATATAACAAGTAATTGACTAATGAATCTGAAAATTAATGGGATTTTGTAATATATGCAATTTGTGTCTATGTCCATTTCATTATAATTTGTAAAGTGGAAAATAAAGTAAAATAAGGGGGACTGTTTCTCGATTAGAAGAAACATTTCCCTTTGTTTTTTGGAAATTTTAAGTAATGTAGTAATAATTTTAACTATTGAAATACCAAACATATTTTTTTACGGCCGCAGTAAACCAATATATTTACTAATCATAATATTGGGAGTATATCATAAGCTACTCTCTTTTTTATTGTCTTTATGGTATAATTAATGGAATGTGCTTATAGAAAGTGAGTAGAAAAACTTGAGAAAAGTAACTGCCCAAAAGGTGTTTTTCTGGAATATTTTAGGAAGTCTATCTTCAGCTGCTGTTTCAGTTATACTTCTTTTTATTGTTACACGTGCTTTAAATAGTGCTTCAGCGGATACCTATAGTTTTGCCTATGCAATTGCGAACCTCTTTGTTATTGTAGCAAGTTTTCAAGTTAGAGATTTCCAAGCGACAGATATAAGAGAGAAGTATTCTTTTGATACTTATTTCATTACAAGGCTTATTTCAAACGTTGCAATGGTTCTTCTTTTAGTGACGTATTTAATTTTTAATACTAATACTCACTCAAATCTAGGGATAATTTTTTGGGTATCTTTTTTCCGAGTTAGTGAAGCCTTATCGGATGTTTTTCAAGGCTTATTTCAGCAGAAAGAGCGTCTGGATATTGCTGGGAAGTCCCTTTTCCTGAGAAATACTATTTCAACAATTGTATTTGCTTTAACGTTAGTCCTCTCTAAAAATCTATTGTGGTCTGTGATCGCACAAACCATTAGTTCATTTGTTTTTATTGCTCTATTTGATTATCCTAATTCAAAAGTCTTCCATCGCTTAAATCTAAAGAGTGTTAGGTTGAGTAATATTATCAATGTGTTGAAAGATTGTTTACCTTTATTTATTAATGCTTTTTTGTTGGTCTCAATCTATAATCAGCCTAAATATGCTTTGAATGATATTTTTAATCAAGGTTTGATTGGAAATGGTGTTCAGAGAGATTTTAGTATTTTGTTTACACCAATTTTTGCCATGAATCTTATGATTGTGTTTCTTAGACCAATGATTACACAGCTTGCAGTCTTTTTAGAAGAAAAGAAGATTTCTCATTTTGTCACTTACAAGAATAATCTCTTCAAGATTTTAATTGGAACTTGTACATTAATATTTCTAATTGGTTCTTTTATTGCCATCCCAATTTTGGATATTGTATACGGGACCAACCTTAAACAGCATCAGACTAGTTTTGTTATTTTGCTACTTGGAGGGATTGCAAGTACTTTTTCAACTGTATGTGATAATATTTTGACAGTATTTAGGAAGCAACATCTTTTGGTTATTTCCTTTTTTGTAGGTTATATTGTATCAATCTTAACTGCCAAGCCTCTAGTGTCTAAATTTGAGGTTTTTGGAGCATGTCTCTCATTCCTTTGTGCAATGATAGCTTGGTTAATTGCGTCTTTAGTAATTTATTTTGCAACAAATCCATATACTATTTTTAGAAGGAAAAAATAATATGAAATTTTCGATTATAGTAGCTGCTTATAATGTGGCAGAGTATTTAGAAGAATGTGTAGAAAGTCTTGTAAATCAAAACTTCCCTAATTCTGAATATGAAGTTCTTATAGTAGATGATGGTTCTACTGATTGTCGAACAGGCTTGCTTTGTGATCAGTTAACATCTAAATTTGGAGTGGTTAGAACCATTCATCAAGAAAATGGCGGATTATCTTCAGCGAGAAATACCGGAATTAAAAATTCTAAGGGGGATTATTTGCTATTTGTTGATGGCGATGACTTTTGGAGTAATCCAGAATTTCTAGATAAATTATCTAAAAACATTGATAAATTTCGAAGTGATGTAATTATATTTTCTTATGATAAATATTATGGATTAGATGATAGTGTCAAGGTAAGTTTTGATTTTGTTTCAAATCATGGAAGTGCTAAAGAGAATATTACTGGATTAGTCAAAGACGAGATTTTAACTGCCCCTGCTTGGAATAAATGTGTGAAAAAAAACCTATTTGAACAAGGACTAGACTTCCCTATTGGTTTTTTATCTGAGGATTGTTTATATTGTTCGAAGTTATTAAAAATGATCTCTACTTATTCAATTTTAAATATAGATTGTTATCAATACAGACAGAATCGATTGGGAAGTATTACAAATATTGTAAAAGAAAAAAATGTAATTGATATTTTAAAGAGTATCGAAATTGGGTTAATTGATGTTAATAGCCTTGAGCTTGATGTTAAACATGCATTAAATATTTATTTTGCGATTTCTTATATTTCAATCTTACCATTTGTTAATCAGTATTATTCTCATCCTGAAATACAACGCTTACTTAAAAAATATAGATTCCTTCTTAAATTTTCAAATGAGATAAAGAATAGATCTTTCAAATATACTGGAATGATGACAAGATTATTTGGAATGAGATTATCAATTAAGATCTTAGCAAATTTGTTAAAATTTTATAAAAAACTATAATGATAAGTTTTAAAAAAGTAGAAAGTATAATATGTCTAATACAACCGTTTCAGTCATAATTCCTGTATATAATGCACAAGAGGGAATTAAACAATGTATGGATTCTCTTCTTAATCAGTCATTTACAGATTTTGAAATTATTCTTTTAAATGATGGCTCTACTGATAATAGTTTAGAAGTTATTAAAGGATATGCTGATGCTAATGATTTTATCAGAGTAATCGATAAAGAAAATGAGGGAGTTGCTAAAACCAGAAATAAAGGTATACAACTTGCTAAAGGGAAGTACATTGTATTTATCGATAATGATGATTTTGTTGATTCAGATTATTTAGAGCGTTTTTATAATGCAATAGATCAAGAACAACTAGATATTGTTCTTGGGGGTTATAAGCGTGTTAATCAGGAAATGAAGATACTTTTTAAGCAAGATTTAACAC
>ERZ1699239.149-NODE-149-length-19778-cov-3.677625_pt1 | contig 19778 bp, 26 predicted proteins | sample MGYA00581536_ERZ1699239 | MGnify/ENA primary metagenome ERZ1699239 (study PRJEB42319, sample SAMD00040333) | human oral metagenome | material: saliva | host: Homo sapiens | study: EMG produced TPA metagenomics assembly of PRJDB4115 data set (Metgenomic analysis of...
ACTCCCCATAGGAACTATAAGTAGGTGTCCTCTTATGGCTTCAACCATAAAGCGTACAAGTTAAGTATAACATAATACCTAATCTTTGTCAACACCATACAAACCTAAAAGGATTGCTTCTGCTTCATCATCATTTGAAACAGATAGACCTTTATCTTCACAAAGGGCTATAGCCTTCTTCTTAGCCTCTGCTCTTTTACCATTCAGTCCATAAGGCTTTCTCCAAACGGTAGGAGGTACTAGAGTCACAGTGCTATTACGTAGCTCTCTAATAACCAATCCTTGAACGATACCAAGCATCACAAGTGTCTTTTGGTTTGAAATGACTTTCAATTCTTCAATGAAGACCTTATCAAACTGACCATGCTTTTCACAGAGAAGTCTGACAAACTCTGCCATATATTGTCCTCTGTCAATATAACTATCCTCATTGCTTGTGATAGTTCCATAGTCAATGATTTTCCCATTGTTTAAAACACAGAAGCCTGAACTCTTTGTAGATAGGTCTAGTGATAAAACTTTAACCATGTAAAAATTATACCACTACCTAATCACTGTGTCAATATTAAAATTTTATTCACCAAAAAATGTTTGCAACTTGATTGCGAACATTTTCTGTTGGTATTAGTCTTAGTTATAAATATATAATACCTAATAATCTAATACCTAATAGTTATATAATACCTAATAATCTAATAGTTATATATAATTAGTTAATAAGCTATATTATTACCATCAAAAAAGTACATATACTGAAATATACCACATCAACTAATTATATAATACCTAATAATCTAATACCTAATAATCTAATAGTTATATATAATAATAACTAGGTATTATTACCATCAAAAGTATACATATACGAAAATATATCACTCTAAAATCTAGACATTTTCTGCTCTGTGTGATATACTTTCTGTGGAGGTGTCTTATGGATACAAAAATTATTTGGTACTTTAACCGAGATAAAAAGGAAAGAGGTACAATCTTTGTGAAGAAAGATGAGTACCGTTTAGCCTTAGACTTTGAAGATAATGACCTTGTGAATCAGGACTTGAAGAAACAAATCAAGAAATTCCTGAAGAGGACATACCATGTGGATGTACATCAGCTTACCTATTGGCAAAATCCACTCAGTGATTTGTGTAAGAAGTTCAGAGGAAGAGATAGGCTTTGTAAAGAGCTTAATATCACAGAAGAACAACTCTGTGAGTTAAACCTTAGCTTCACTAACCCTCACATTAAGTCACAGCTACTAATAGGCTATTTACTTCCAGTGCTATCAGACCAAGAGTTCGCTAATTGGTTCTACTCTACTGTGTATAATTTATACAATGACATTAGAGAGCCTTTACTCATATACCCTAATAGTCTTAGTCCTTCATTCTACCAATGGCTATACCATGAGAGTCCTTATTCTCATCTTAATCAGCTCATGTTAGGTAAGAAGATACCAAGTGCTATGATGGTAGGTGATTATATCTATGAACACAGAGGTGATTATGCAAAAGTATACAATGAATATTTAAACAGTTTAAGTGAATATATATACCATAAATATGACCATATACCTAATTACATATTAAGCCTAAAGCATAAACTTACATTAAAGCTTAAACGTAATAATGTCCTTATATCTGACAGGCTTAATCACTTAGGTATTACCTATAAAGCCTATAATGGTATGTTTGCTCAGGTTAGTCCTATAATGACTAAATACATAGAGATAATAGCCAAGGATACAGGGTTCAATAAATATGACATTTTATTCACTATTCTAATGGACTCTGTAGACTACTATGCCAAGAAACCCAGCTATAAACGTAAGGTTACAGAAAAATTCCTAAAAGAACAAGATGTAAAATTATACAAATAAGGTGTATATTTATTATATACCTTTTTCTTTTTTGCATAAATATGAGTAGCATGGTTTTGGCATAAAAATCTTATTTGTGAATGAGTAAATATGCGTTAGATGGTAAAATATTTGATTTTTAATCAACTACTACAAAAGTGGGTTAGTTGGTTAGTAGTAAAGCTATGCAACGCTATCGAAGATAGCTAACATGTTTTTTGACCTAAAATATTGTTGGTGAATAGAGAGGGTAACACGTTTTTTATGTATTTATAATGTTAGTGAATAGGGAAGGTAGGTAACATATTTTTTGACTAAAAATTTTAATGGTCAATAGGCAAATCTCAGCCTCATCCCTCTCGCCCTGTTTTTTAATCGACCTTGCCTATTGCATATTTTTAATTGTAATCAATACCCTTACAACAAAATTAAATGTAATCAAAAACATTACAATAAAGCCTTTAATCTCAATCATTTACCTAAAATAAATTAGTATAAATACCTATAATAAAATAGCTCTATCTATCAAACTATAAATAAATAGCATGGATAAGGAGGCATAATATACCTAGATATTAGGGCATATTAACCTATAATATAAAAGGCTATTGATAGGCTAAAATGAAAGGCATATTGAAAATTTTCATGAAAGTGACAAATAATTTCTAACCCATATCCCCCTTAATCATATACATAAATAAACGATTTTCTTGCATAAAATAACTCTATCCAATCTATAAAATAAATATACATTTATCTGTATAATTAACCCATAACCCCTTTATCTATCTATATTCTCTCTTTCTATCACTAACATATTATAGCCAACATTAAACAATCAGCCTATTATCCCTATAAAATAATCTATATCCCTATAATCATACCTATCTATTATATATCATTCTATTCTATCATCATTATATACTGATATAGGCTAAAACTATATCAAAAGCCCTATTATATATAATAACTAACTATAGAAAAACTTTATATAAACCCTTGATTATATCGGATATTGTGATATAATAGAATCATAAAGGATAAGGAAACCTTTTAGGTTATCAGGTTATCAGATATAAAAAGTTTTAAAATATTTTATAAAAACTATTGCAATATATCGGATAATTTGATATAATTGAGTAAAGGTTAGGAATTATCCTAAAATAAAATCAGAGGAAATAAGCTAAACGCTTATAAGGTATAACAAAATGAAAAAACCAGCTTTCGATTATGCAAACACTGAGCTTTATGCTAGCAAGTATAGCATTTATGGTTATTGTATTTTCTTAATGGTTGATATTAAGAATAGAACTTTTATCTATGGTCAATCTAACTCTACGGTTGTACCTATACACCGTGCTGAGTATAGAGTTTTAGAAAATGTAACTCAAAAGCAAATCAAGGAACTAAAACAAAGATATCTTGACCGTGGTTATACACAATTAACTACAAAAGATTTCATTTAAGCCATTATAGGTTAAAGCCTATCTTCTAACTTGCAAGGGTTAGAATGGCATAGCGTTTGACGTTAGACAAACAGATAAAGCATTATATCATTAGTTAAAAGCCCCTTATTGCAAGGAAAACTTTTCTAAACTTGCTTTACTCATTGGAAAACTAAGACTAAACGCAAACAAGTTGACAATATCAGCCCTTTAAAGCTTTGACAAGGGAAGATACACAAGATAAAGCGTTTGTACTCATTCCGAATATTGAAAAATAAATAAAGAGGTATAAAATCATGTCAAAGACATTGGAAAAATTGATTGATAAGGCTTTAAAAACAGGAAAAGCGAATATCAATGGAAGAATGAAAGACTACGGTTATATTGGAGAGCTTGAAAGTAAGTATAAAGCCCATTATAACAAGGATATTGATACTATTGTATTATATCATTGGGGAACTTGTATCTTATCTATTAAGAACTTACATACTGAGCCTATAGTCACTCATTTCTATGGTCAGTCAAAAAGTGATAGGGATGCTCTAACCTATGTTTTCAATAGGTTTGAAACAGAATACAAGGCAAGCTATCGCCCATCGGTTGATGAATTTAGTATAACAGCCGATTTTGGAACAGGCAAACTAGAAACTAGAACAGTATAAAGCATTAAAGCCTTGATGACTGAAAAGGTTGTCAGGGCTTACCCTTAAGGGGTAAAGGTAAAGAAAAACAAAGGAAAATAAAACAATGGAAAATGTATTTTACAAATCATATAAAGAGTTAGTAAGCGAATATTTTGGTATTGATTACAAGGTAGAAGAAAATGAACCTAAACTTTCAAAACAGCTTTCTAAAAAGGGTATTGAATATACACAAGAGGAATTACAAGCATTTGCTGAGTTGCTTCTAGCTGTTTTCTCAGATTGTAAAGAATTGGTATACACTTTCAAGTTATCTAATATTCTACCTAGCTATAGAGAGGCTGAGGATTGGGCTTTTGATGGTTCTTGTAATAAAACAGGGGGAGTAGGAGAATTAACTAGTATTGCTTTGCAGACTAGTGACCTTGCAAGATATTGCTATATCTTCAATGAAAATAATCAACCTAAAGCACGCTTCTATTATTTAGAAGATAAACAGGGAGAGCTTGGGCTTTCTGACATGTACTCTTGGGAAGGTCACGGATTCTATTTAGCCCCTCAGATTCTATTGGCTATCTTCTACAATAGAAAGTTATCAGACTTTCAAGAAACTCATGAAAATATTGTATATGAGAATAACTCAGGAGGTTTCTGGTGTAATATGGCATCAGAGCAATATAAAAAGTTTGTTACTGATACAGAAATTTCAGCAGATGTTGACCTTTGCAAAGCTATAGATGGCTTAAGAGAAGAGGGCTTTGTTTGGTCAGATAATCAAGACCGTTATATTAACCTAGATGATGAAGATTTCACTTTTTGTGAAAATATTGAGGACTTTGAAGAGCTATATTATGTAAACACTTGTGAGCATTGTGGTTGTGCTTTCTCAGTCAATGGAGACTATGAAGAAGTTCAGGGTAACTATTTCTGTTCTGATGATTGTGCTAGTATGGAATGTGTTTGGTCAGAATATTATTCAGAGTATATTTTGATTGATGATTCAAGCTGTTGTGATGATTGTGGAGATAGCTTTTACAATGAAGACCTAGAAGAAGGTTCTGACGGTTGTCTATACTGTTCTGATTGTATCCATGACCACTTGGAAGATGAAGAAGAAATAGCATAAAATCAAAAGGTGAAAATAGGGCTTTGAGATTGACAAAATCTCACCCTAAAATCACCATGTAAGGACTAACACAAAAAGTTTAGGTAAGGAAATAAAAACGAGGTAAATAAGATGAAAATTTTTAAATTTTTAGGGTATGGAAGTATTATCTTTGTAATTTTGGTAGTTTTTGGTACTATGTTACAAAGTATTCCACAAAAACAAGAGCAAGAAACAGCCCAAACAGTCCAAAAGGTAAAGGCTCAGAAAGATAATGAAATTTTGAAAAAGGGTCAAAAAGACAACTTTTACTATATTGTGGTATGGGATGAAGACAGTGAGTATACGATTGTCTATTATCTAGACAAGGACGAATGGGAAGGGGTCAAGGTAGGCGATATTTACTAGCCTACAGCATGTTAAAAGGTTATGGGGTATAATTACCCCTTGACCACAATTAAACTTAATAGAGGGCAAAAGAGAGGCTCTCAGGAGGTATAAAACAATGGGAACAATTAAGAAAATTTTAAAATGGTATGGTTTGCCGATTGGCTTGATTTTAGGTAATCTTACTAGTGATTATAGCTTTCAGATTTTCGGAGCTTGTGTATTGCTAGGTTATCTAGTAGGAAGCTTTATTTATATCACAGATGATAAGGACTAAGGAGGTAAAGAATGATAGTATTAACTGACAAGAAAAAAGAGTTGAAAAACTCTTGGAATCGTGTAGGTAATAATCCTACAGTTGAGGTTATGGATAGCTTTTTGATTGAAATGTTTGTCATGTATAGCTACGACCATTTAGAAGAGCCTCCCTTCTCACTAGGTAAGGATTTACAAAAGGCTTTAAACCTATCAGCAGATAGCAAGTATGCTTTTATTGACGGAGTATTCAAGGGAGGCAATAAATGTTTGGAATTGGAGACATTATAACTCTAAAGAAAGATACTTTCCTATGGCAAAAAGGTACAACTGTAAAGGTTGTAGAGCTAGAGTGCAATTTTGATGATAAGTGTGATATTGTAGTAGAAATTCTATATACTAAAGGAAAGATGCAAGGTATGATAGGTAAAACTGTAGGAGCTATGTCTAGTATGTTTGAACTAAAGAAAGGTAAAAGGGGTTTACATGTTTAAGGAAGGACAATTAGTCACAGCTAAAGAGTTTAATTCCTATGCTGTAACAGACAAAAATAAACCTCTTGTGGTTGTGTGGTGTAATCAAGGAAGAATGAAGGTAATGTGTCTATGGGGTGAAAATGAAGAATACACAGTAGATACAGCTAAGTTTAGACCTATGAGTGAGGATGAGATTCTAAAACCAGGACAACAAGTAATTATTGATACCTTTAGAATGGTTAAGGGTAGAAGTCATACTGAGGTTATGACCTTTGTGGCGTATGGTACTTATGGAGCAAAAGTCAGGACTAATAATGGTAAATATATAACTGTATCAATGCACAGTGTGAAAGGAGTTGTGAAAGGTGGATTATACATATAAGGTAGGTGATATGGTTTACCTAAAGGATTGGGCTGACAGCAGGTATAACACTGTTAATAATAGAGGTAAAGAGGTAACAATTATAAAAATTGACAAAAATGACCCTTTTATACCTTATCAGATTAAAACTTCTACTGGTTTTAATTATTGGATTGACAGTTCAGCAATAGAAAGTTATGCTAAACTTTTAGGACTAAGAATATAAAATTATTTTGAAAAAGGTATTTACTTAAGTGATATAAAGTGATATACTAATAGTGTATCAAGAAAGAAAGGAGATTTATGCTTGCAAATTTAACAGGGCATGATGTGGTTATTGTAGACAAATATGGGAATCCTACAAGGGTTATTGCCCCTTGTGAGACAGAAGAGCCTTTAAGAGCTGATGTCTCTATCCGTAGAATGGGTAAGGTTGACGGAGTTAGGCTTACTAAAATCCATTATGTGTCTAATATCACAAAACGAAAGATGATGGAGCTGTTTATGAACTATGAGGGTATTATAGTCTCTAAGATTACAGCAGAATGTTTACGTGAACTAGGATATACTGAAAACGTGTATATCACAGGAAGAAAATTTTACCTACATGGAAAAATGATAGGTGTTAGAGAGCTTTGTGTTCTATAAAATGAGGAGGAAAAATGAAGTTAAAAGATGTTAGTGTAGAAATTAAGGAAACAGCTTCCTTGATTGAGGAATCAGTATTTAATGACATGGTACAAATGGTAACCTCTAATGAGGACTTGGATAAATTGGTAAATGCTTATATTGAAGGTTTACCACGTAGTGAAAAGCATCTTGCTTACACAGAAGGGGATTTCAAAGAGCGTGTAGCTTATATTGTGGATATGTCAGATGAACTTGTTAAGCAATTACGAGAGCTTGATTGTGTGGATAAAATCCGTGAGATGCAGAATGTCTGGAGTGAAAGTGGGTTTATCTTTAATGGAGAGCACTACTACTCACCATTGACATTGCTAGTTGTGTCACTAGATAGTCAAAGAATTTTACCTTACAATGTTAAGGAATGGTACAAACAAAATAGGGAAGCATTTTTAAAGAGTTTAGACAAACTTATCCTACGCAAGAAATGTCAGGTAGTAGAAGAATCTAAAGAAAGTATTTTTTCTAATGTTAGAGAATTTAAGAGAAAAAACTTACCTAGTAGCTGTGGGATAACTCTTGCATATTTCCTACAAAGAGCAGGAGCTACAGATGTTTATTCTGATAAGGCTGATAGTGCATATCATAAGTATGCAGATTATATCAGTAATAAGTTTGAAAGTATTATCCTTAAGAGTAATCCTAACCTAAAAAGATTTACATATAAGTCTATGGTTAAAGATTATTTTGGACTTGACCTAGTTGAGGGAAACAATGCACCAAAGCTTGCTAAACAGCTCAAGAAAGTAGGAATCAGCTACACAGATGAAGAGGTTCGTCATTTTGGTGAGGTTCAGAAATGGTGGAATGATTGGTATAATGAGGATTTTGCTTCTACCATTAACGATAGTGATGTACGCTGTAAAGACTTATGGATTGACCTAAAAGACTTTACAATCCCTTACCTAGTTGATAAATGGGCTTTTAATGGGTCATGTAATCAGTCAAGTAGTTCAGCAGGAGCAGATACACACCTTATTTTGAAGCATCTAGGATTTGAATATCTTAAAGGTTACTCAACCTATTACAGAAATGGGAATTACACTTTACAGCCTGCTTTACGTACTTACTTCTTAAGAGAAGGTAATGATATTGGTCATGCAGGAAGCTATGCAGACTTTTCAGGCACAAGAGCTAAAGCTTGTTATGAATTTACTACAATTTTACTATGTATTGTATTTAATAAGAGGGTTGAAGACTTTTCTAGCGTAAATGGAATGAATATTGACTGTGAGCAATACTTCCAAAGTGATACAGACTCTTATTTCTGCTTTTGGGCTAACCAAGGTAATAATGAATACTCTAAGTTTGGTACAAAATGTAACATTTTTGATAAGATTGGCTTTGACGACATTAAAGACTACATTGAAAATGAAGTGCCTATCAGATATATGTTCAATAATCTAGGTCATGAAGAAAAACAAAGAATTTACTTGGCAGAAAGCCTACGTACAAAAACTAAGCTAAAAGAAAAAGTAAGTCACAGTGGATATGGCTTACTAGGTAAAATTATGAAAGAATATAGTATTTAAGGAGAAACTAAATGAAAAATAAAGAAACTTACAATTTTATTGATGTATTAACTAAAACTCAATCACAGATGCTAGAGTGGTTACCAGATATTCTACTTGACTATGGGTATTCTGTGACAGTTACAGATTATATGATTATGGGTATCAGTCCTCTTGATAACCAAGTTGGATTGGTTGCACACCTAGATACAATTAACACTAAGCAGAAAAGTTACTATAGCACAAAGTATGACTACGGTTATAATAGCAAGTGGTATAAGGAATACACAGAAGAAGAAAAAACTCCTGAAGTTCAAGATATTCTTGTGACTGAACGTTATATCCTCTTAAGTCCTGAGCACAAAGATAGTATTGATTGTTTAGGTGCTGATGACCGTGTAGGAGTTAAAACTATCCTAGATATTCTTTCAATGGGTCTAAAACCTCATATTCTCTTCACTACGGACGAGGAAGTGGGTTGTGTAGGTTCACGTACTGCTGTTGCAGAAAACGCTCTAGAGGAGCTAAAAAAGGCTACTATGCTTATTCAGATTGACCGTGGAGTTCATGAAGAATCTTGGCATGAAATGGTGACCTATAGTTTTGACCCTGCTAGTCAACCTGAAATCTTTAAACAACTTGAAAAGACTTACACAATGGCTACAGGTTCTTATACAGATGTTGCTGTGTTAGGTGAGCATCTTGATAAGCCTATTGTGAATGTATCAGCAAGTTATATGAATGAGCATCACACAGATGAGTTTATCAATCTAGAAGCTTATGAGTATAACACTAATGGACTTATCAAGTTTATCAAATGGGCTGTTAAACAAGATACAAGTGGTTGGAAGTATAAAGCTAAACGTTTACCTAAAGTAAAGAAGTTTACTAAAACTGAAACCTCAAGTCTAAGCTCTACAGAAAGTGTATCTAGCTATATTAGAGTTCCACAAAAAGGAGCTAAACGTAAATCACTTAAAGATGAATCAGGAAACTTTGCATCAGCGAATGAATACTTTGAAGAAATGAATAAGTCTGATACAATGAATCCTCTTATCACCTTTAATAACTATGTAAAGATTGGTTATGAACGAGATGAACTATTGTCTTACCTAGATGAGGCTTATACTGACGGAGTATCATTCTCTACATATCCTGAATTGGCTTATATCTTACGTGGTTACTACGTTCCTGATGAAGAATTATAAGCATGACAAAAAAGGATAGCCCTGATTTGGGCTACCCTTTGGTGTTCATGTACTAAATATATAATACCACAGTCTAAGGATAAGGTCAAGTAAAAGCTCTAAAAATTCTGTATATGTACTTTTTTGATGGTAGTAATACCTAGTTATTATTATATATAATTATTAGATAATTATTATTACCATCAAAAGTATACATAAACAAAAATTTTTTAACTTAAGGTATTGCTATTTATAATTCTTTGTGATAGAATAGTATTATCAAATACGAGGAGAGGTGTATCATGTATTTTAAGGTATATACTGAAATGTTCCATGATGATAGAATCAAGAATCTTATGGATATTTATTTATACTCTTTTTTGTGTGGGTTTGCTAAGAAAGACTCACAAGATGTTTATTCACACTACAACAATCAGCAACTAGTTGAAGTCTTTGGTTGTAGTTCTGCAACTATATCTAACTCTATCACAAGACTAGAGAAGTTAGGATTGGTTACACGCTTTGAGAAGAAAGGTTTTAGTGAAAAGACTTTTGACTTTTTCTGTAAGCGTACTTTGAAGGTAAGCACAGGTTTATACAAAGAGCTTGCTGTAGGTGACTATATTTATATCCAGAGTCATTGGCTTACAGAATGGAAATTGCCTTTACGAGCTACACAGCTTCTAGGGTTATTTAACTCAGCCTATCACAAGCTAGGAGAGAATGATAAGTTGATAGCATCACCACAAGACCTTATTGAGTCTATGGGTAATGTAAACTATCGTACATACATTAACAACCTTAACCTACTTAAAGAACTAGGACTTATTGAAGAGCTTACTCCTAAGAATGAGCACAACAAATTGTTTCACCTATCGGCTAAACTTGTGAATGACTGTGTAGAATCTGATGAGCTTTTCTCTGAGGTTGACCTAGAGGAAGTTGCTAAAGACTGTAAGTACACAGTAGGTAAGTTGAAGCATTTACTTGCTTGGGTAAGACGATTTTTACGTGGAAAATCAAGCAAGGTTATTGACCGTGTGTTAAGTATACTTTCACCTAAAGAGCAAGTAAGAAGCACACTAGAACCTTTGTGGCAAGCCTTTAATTTCTATGAGAGAGAATCTATTAGGCTTACAATTCCTGAAGGAGCTGACCACAGAGGAGGGTATTTTGTGCAAGGAGGTAGTTTGTGAAAAAACAGAATAAATTTATAACACTACTCCAAAGAAACTTTGGTGAGAATGACCTTGTGAACTTTGGAGTAAACAAGAAATTCTATCTTGAAAGAAAGACTAAGGAAGACCCTGAGTTTGAGGATAGGTTTTCAAGAGACTTTGAGCAAGCTAAGCATTATGTAAAGCATATTGGCTCACAAGTTAAGGCTTTACGTGATAAGTATGACCTTTATATCTCATTTACTCCTACAGGAGGTAAAGAGCGTAAAAAGACTAATGCACAAGACACATACATTATTGCACAAGATATTGACGGAGCACCTATCCCTACAGATTTACCTCCTAGCTACTATTGGGAAACTAGTCCAGGTAAATATCAAGGTGTATGGATTTTAGATAACAAGGTTAATCCACAAGAGCATGAAATTCTCTGTAGAAAGTTAGTCAAGAAATATGACTTTGACCCTTGTGGAGTTGACATTGTGCATCTTTACCGTATTCCTGGAAGTGTAAATCACAAGTATGCTACAGACTTTAAAGTTAGTGGTATGAAGGGTGAAGGTACAGTTTATCGTAAACGTGACTTTATGAAGCATCTTGAAGATGTAGACATTACAGCACAGTCAGTAGTGAAGAATGAGGAAATACCTTTCAAGATGTATGACCTTGACACACTACTAGACAAGTATAATGTCACTAAACAATTTTCTCACAAACTAGCTGTAGACCGTTCTGAATGGGCTTGGAAGCTAGAGCGTAAAATGATTATCAATGGAGCAAGTAAGGAAGAAGTTAAGTTTGTCCTACTAAGTGCTCCTGATGATAAGGCTAAGTTCACAGATGAAACTGTAGATGCAGAAGTCAATCGTGCTTTTGCTAAGACTCAGCAGGAAGAGAAAGATGCTGAAGAGGTAGAACCTACTTACACAAGACTCAGTAAGAAATTCAAGATTGAAGAGCAAGGAGGAAAATCACTCCGAACTGTTACTAAGAATGGTAAGAAGCGTAGCACCTCTGTGAATATTGTCCGTGTGGATGATATTGAGCCTTTTGACCCTACAGACTTTTGGTTGATTGAAGAGTTTTGGGAAAATGGTTCTGTAGGTATTATTGGAGCACCTTCTAAATCCTTCAAGTCTACCTTTGCCTTAAACCTAGCTTGTGCTGTGGCTACAGGTAAGCCTTTTGACGGTAGGAAGGTTAAACAAGGAGCTGTACTAATCTTACAAGGTGAGAATAACTTGTCTATGGAACAGCATAAGATTTACGCTATCACAGGAAGTGAAACACCTCCTCCAATCTACTTTGTGGATGACAATATCAACATGGAGCACATGTATAAATTAGTAAATGATATTAGAGAGCTAGAAGTTAAGCTCTTAATCATTGACCCTATGTACTTGCTCTTTGGTAGTGGTGATATTAACCGTCACCAAGATATTGTAGAGCGTTTAGAGATTCTATCAAGACTTTCTAAAGAGACAGGATGCGCTGTAATGCTGATTCACCACAGTAGAAAACTAGAGCGAGGAGCTAAGATTCAGACCTCTGATATGTATGGTTCTGCCTTCATTGAAGGTTGGTATGAGTCTATGATTCTCCTTCAACGTAAAACTCACAATTCAAGTAGACTTACTACATATTTCCGTAATCACAAGTCAGGAGATGTATATGACCTTGTGGTTGATGATAACATGGGCTGTAAGGTTTACTCACGAAAAGATGAGAGTGACTACGAGGAGAAGGAAGCTAGTTTTGGTAAGATAAGCAAAAAGGAGAAGTCTGATGCCTAGATTCCCTAAAGAATATAGAACTCCTAAGTGGTATGATAGGTGCATGGAAGAGTCCAATTCTGAAGTGTATAAGACCTTTATTGAGCTAATTGATGCAGAACTACAAAGCAGAGAGATGCACTTTGAGGATTATATTTACACCTATATCACAAAGACACCTAGAAGGTCAAGTGTTGCAGGAGCTATCAGACAGCTACGTTTACCACCTGCTGACCTTATACCTAACTTTCCTTGCTTGTCTGAAGAAGAGGCTACAAGGCTTCAATGGTATGCTGTGAATAATACTAATGGTATCACAAGGTTTAAAGATAAACCAGGATATGCAGAACTTATTGAAAAATACCTTAAGAAGGAAGAACCTCCTGTACTGACATGTTCGCTGACTGTGAAGAAGGGGAAAGACCTGTGATTATCCGTAAAAGGAATCAAGCAATAAGAAAGGCTTCTAGGATGTTATACCTAGAGAGAGCTTACGCTCTAGGTGTGTAGATGTTAGATTTAATCAATACAGAGAAACTAGTCTGCCTTGATATTGAAACTACAGGACTTGATAGACACAGAAATGAAATAACCTCTATTCAGATAGGATTTACTAGCACAGAAACAAGTAAGTACACAAGGAAGTTCTTTGACTGGAATAGGTTAGGAGCTAAAAGACAGCTCAAGCTTATGAAAAAGCTCAAAGAGTGTAAGCTAGTTACTCACAATGGTAAGTTTGACTTGCTATTCTTGTATGAAAAGACTGGAGTATCCCTTAACCTTCACATTGATACATTGGTATTGGCTCATATCTGTGGAGAAGAAGACCTTACCCTTAAAGGGCTTACTAGAAAGTATTTCCATGTAGACTATGATATTTCAAAACAAGCTAAGACAGGAGTTATCACGGAAGAACTAAAAAGCTATGCCCTTGATGATGTCCTATACCCTATGAAGCTCATGAAGATTTTCAAAAAGAAAGTCACAGAAGAGGATTTACTTAAAGTCTTCAAGCATGAGATGAGAGCATATAAGGCTTACTTTGAGATTGAAAAAGGTGGAGTACCTATCAGTCCTAGAAGACATGAAGTGCTTGAAAAGCTACAAGAGGACTTAAGACCTTACCAAGAAAAACTTTTATTCTATGGAGACATTAACTGGAACTCAAATGAACAAGTTGCCAGCATCTTATTCACAAAGAAAGATGAACCTGTGTATAGACAAGACGGTGAGAGGTTAGACGATACATTTAAGGTTACTGAGAAAACAGTTGATGGTAAGTCTATAGAACTAGGAGAATTTTCTACAAGGAAAGAGGCTAATGCCTTCAAGAAAGAATATGTTGAAAAGAATCCATACATTTTCAAAGTAAGTGTAAACTTGCAGAAACATTTCAAACCTGTAGTCATTGGTTATGGTCAAGGACTTAAGGTAATGGAGCGTACTGAAAAAGGAGCACCTTCAGTAGGAATTGACACCTTATCTAACTATGTAGGCAATGACTGTGTAGACACCTTACTTGAATATAAACGTATCTCAAAACTTATTACATTTATTGAGTCTTGGGAAAGTCTTCAAGTAGAAGGTAGGATTTACCCTAGCTTTAATATTACAGCTAGAACAGGAAGAACTACATGTAGCAATCCAAATCTTCAGCAGTGTCCGAAAGACAGTTATGTACGTAATCTTATTGAGGCTAGACCTGGATGGAAGCTAATAGAGCAGGATTATAGCCAATTAGAACTTCGTGTAGCTAGTTGGTTGTCAGGTGATGAGAATATGCAACATGCTTATCAATCAGGCAGTGACCTACATAGTAAGACTACAGAGCTTTTGTTTGGTGACACTAGTGGTTTAAGCCATGATGAGCAGAAAAAGAAGCGTACACAGTCTAAGTCTTGCTTTAGTGGAGATACTGAAATACTTACAGAAAATGGTTTTGTAGAGTTTAGAATGTATGACGGTATAACTCCTGTGGCTCAATACAATATTGAATCACAAGAGATTAGTTATGCTCAACCTTCAGACTTTAGAATGATACCTAATCAGAAGATTTGTACGTTTGAAAATGAAAATACTTCACTTAGACTTACACCAGACCATGAATGTATTATTCAAGTAAGTAATGGTAAAAAGTATATGAAGAAAGTACCATTTAAAGACCTTGCAGGTCACGGACAATCAAAATATGCTTGGGTAAATGCAGGATACTATAACTATGATAAGAGTAAGTTTATTGATGATGATTTAACAAGACTTATTGCTTGTTTTGTAGCTGATGGTTCTTATAGTAAAACTAAGGCACAAATTAGGTTTGGATTTACTAAAGAGCGTAAAATAAAAAGGTTCAGAGAGCTTATTGAAAGAATTGGTATTGATTACTATGAGAAAGTTCAAGGAAAGTTAGAAATAACTTACTTTGTAATATCTGACTTCAAGTATGTAAGCCTTATAAAACGCTATTGTGACGTAAATAAAGACTTATTAAAGCCTTCTCTGATAGAACTAAACCCTCTTGTGTACCTTGAAGAAGCTAGTCATTGGGATGGACATGTAAACCATACAAACCTTATTATAGTAAGCTCTACGAGTCTTAAAACATTAGAGTATATGCAGATTATGGCTATTCAGTCAGGTATAAGAGCTAGACTACTTAAGCATAATGATGAAATAGGTAATACTAGTAATTCTTGGGTACTATCCTATAATATGGGTAAGTCTCCTCTAAGTAGGTTTGAAAGTAGACATATTGACTTGAGAACTCACCACAGAGCAAACCATAATGTATACTGTGTGACTGTTCCTGAGCATAACATTGTAATCAGACATAATGGTAAAGTCTCTATTCAAGGTAACTGTAACTTTGGCTTTCTATATGGAATGATGGCTAAAACGTTCATACAGTATGCTAAAAACTATGGACTTGACCTTACACAAGAGGATAGTGAGAAAATCCGTAATGACTTCTTTAAAGCCTATCCTACACTACTAACATGGCATGAAGAGTGTAAGGACTATGCTAGAACGTATGGGTATATTAAATCACCTATTGGACGAAAGAGATGGTTTAAGAATATCCATAGCAACAACTTTGCTTTACGTTCAGCAGATGAGCGACAAGCAATCAACTCACCAGTACAAGGTTTCGGTTCTGACCTATGTATTAGTGCTATTGCAGACATAGTGTTCAGTAAAGAGCTTGACCACTCTAGGTTCAATGTTTTAGGCTCTGTGCATGATGCGATTCTCTTTGAGATTAGAGATGATTATGTAGATGAGCTTGTTCCTGTACTAAAAGAAATGATGGAAAATCCTTCAATATTAGAGGGATTAGAGAAACCTATACCTATTATTGCAGATGTAGAAGTTTCTCAATGTTGGGGAGGACATTGATGTATTTGTATGATAAACCTGCTTACTCAAAGAAAGACTACTTACAACTAAGAGCTTTCAATAGGGAATGTTTTAAACTTGACCCTGAGCATTACATACAAAATCAAATTGACTATGACCCTTGCTATGAAATTGGTGTAGACGGTGAGGAATACGTACTTGCTTTCTTTATCAAGGGAATTAGGTATCTTAATCGTAAGTATAAGACTAAGATACCTTCCTTCCCTAGCTATGATGAGATTTACAAGCTAAACTTTAAGCTTCCTGCTAAGATTAACTTTGCAGTAAGGCGAATGGTTGCTGTAACTCACATGAAGACACAGTATGTATCTCACAATATAGCCTTCACCTATGCTTTTGGTGATGAGAGTGAACAGCTTATTATTCACTATCCTACTCATTCAGAGGAATCAGAAGCACTAGCAAGATTCATTATTAGTAATGGATACCGAGAAGATGTTTATAGTTGATGAGTATTTTGATGGTAAGCTTGTTGAAGAGCACAAGTTTTTCACAAGTGAGAGGGCATTGACTTTTTATGAAAGAGCCTTTAAATTAACAAAGAATACCTACTTTGTGAGGTATTACTATAGAGGATTAGTAAATGGTAATAGTAAATAAGAATAGTTCTGTGGGAATCACAGAAGACATTATCACAAACATTATGCACTTAGGAGCTAGTGAGTATCACTTGGAAATTCTTGTGCGTAAGTATGAAGACCAAATTAAGTATTGGTATAAGCAAGGACAGGAAGACCAAACTGAAGAAGACAGAATTGCTGTGTATGACACTAAGGAACGTGTGCATCAGCTAACTAATGCTCTTCAACAGGTCACAGAACAGCGTAGGAGAGCTATGGTGCTTCTTAAAGGTCAAGCTAATGAAATGGGTAACCCTGACCTTTGGTGCTTGCTTAAGCACGTTCTAGTGGCTGTAATCACTTCATTTGAAGCTTGGCAAGTAGACCTAGCCAATGATGATGTAAAGTCTGTGTTTATTGAGCAATCACGTATTGCCAATCAAGTTTTAGCTATGTTTTTAGGTTATGAAGTTACTCCATGTAGTGCATGTTTAACTGACCAACTTAAAGAAGATGGGAAATAATTAAAATTTTTTAATTATTTCTCAATTTTTCTATTGACAAATATCCTATAGTGATGTATAATGGTATATGTAAAGTAAGGAAAGGAGCTAAAATGAAAGACAAATTGCTCAAGTGTTTAGAGACTATGACGAAAGCTGAGTTAAGTAAGGAGATTGGTATTTCATCTCAAACATTAACTAAGATTTTATCACAAGGTTTAAGTACAGTTAGAATAGATTCATTTAACAAAGTAAAACAATACTGTGACTTTTTAGAAGTAGAAGATAAAATTAAGAAAGTTATGGAAAGTGAAGAAATTCCTAATAACAAAGTTGATGATACAGTCAAAGAAGTTGACTCAAGTGTTAAGACAGTAAAAGTTTCGGTAGAGATTCCTGAACTAGATTATTATGAAGCACGTTTTGTAGATAGAGTTGGTAAGAGTACGGTAGAAGAAAAAGTTAGTGCTCTTGGCTATCTAAACTATGTACTTAAAGCTAAGACTACTGAGTTCATCTCTTGGAGAAAAGACCTTATGCAAGGTAAAAGCTTCTCTGATATAGATGACATTGTTGATAGAGTAGGTAGAGCAATCCTCTGTGGTGCATATATCCTTAAGAAGGACACTAAGGAAGTTTATTACATTAAACTACCCTCAGGACACTACCTATGCAAGTATGACAATGGATTCACAGGATGGACTGTAGAACCTAATAAGTTCACAGTGTCATCTGAAGTAGTTGATGAGCTTAAGAATAGTTACCCTGAGTACACTGACTTTATCTCAAAGGAAGAGGTTATCTCTAAACCTATGAGACATGAAGAAAAGAAAGTAGGTTTTACTATAAGTGAGCGTATTGGGAAAACGGATAAGAGAGTTGCGCATTTCAGAGGGAATGACACAAATGCAACTAGCAAAAAGAATGGGTTACGTTGGTAACTCTAGGATAGCAACATGGGAAAAGGGAGAAAATATGCCTTCTCCTTCTAATCTAAAGAAGCTATCTAATATTTTTGAGGTAGACCTATTCAAATATGTGGATGAGGGTATACCTACACTAGACACTAAGGTTGCACGAGTTATACTTAAGTGTAAGAAGGAAAATCTTGGTGTGGTAGATACAGTAAAGGAATTAGATAACAGTGGATTTATCACAAAAGACAATGAGAAAGATGTTCTCAAAGCTGTTCTTTATGGTAAGTGGGTTACTGACATTGGTAGCAATTCTAGTGATTTGTCTGAGTTGGAAGAGGATGAATGAGCTAGACTATGAGGTAAAGAGCTTACGTAAGGAATTAAACACAGAACGCACACAGCGTACAAGTGTTGATGAATCTCTAGGAATGAGATTTGACACTTTGATTTACCATTTAGATAACAAGTAAGGAGGTTGTGTATGGTACAGAAAGATATAACCTTTAAACAAGTTTTAAACAAGATTAAGGATATGGATGAGAAGCATAAAGTTGAATGGGTATACTCATTACTTAAGGAATTTGGTAGTGAAGTTACCTCTAAACTATACCATGAAGGTTATGAACAAGGTAAATTTGAAGAAGCTACCAAGTTTAGTACACCACAGGTTGAAATTCCTACAAATATCTCAGAATGGATTGTATACTGTAAAGAAAATAATTTTAATCTACTTGGTGCATTAAATCCAATAGGAGATTTTGGAGAACCTATAGCTGACTCATTTAAGGGTGATGTGCAAAGATGTGTAAAATGGGCTTTGGCTAACTCTAACATATTTGCTGATGCTTGGGTAAATGGATACTCAGTTACAAAGGAAAAGCACTACTACGTAGCTGTACCTGTAGGTAAAGGAGTCTACAATAAGGTATCTGTTTATAATTCAGGAGAGTTATTTCTTGAAGCAAGAAGTTACCACTCCATTGATAAACTAATTAGGCATTCAAGACAAGCTACGTATCAGCTCACAGAAGAGATGATTAAAGAATCACCTTTATCATGGGCTTGGCAGTTTGCTAAAGAATTGGAGGACTGATATGGTGATAACTGGTTATGATTATGCTTCTAACATAAATACCTTGTTTGACATTTTAGGTAGAAAGGGTGTTGACATATATGAGGTCTACCTAAAAATAGGTAGTAGGGAAAGTTTAAGCTGTTTTATGGAAGTATCTAGTAAAGATGCTATTGAAAATAGTTTCTACATGGGTCATCCTTTCCCTGTAACAATCCTAAATACAAAAGGTGATACAATGTATACTATACAAGTAAACACTAAGTATATCCAATTTATAAAAACACAGAAAGTGAGTGTAACAGATGAGATTTAGTGTATCACGATTGAATACTTACCTAGAAAATCCTTGGGAACATTGGTGTAAATACATAGCTGAGTATAAAGAACTACCTGACCCTTCACGTACTAAGTACATGGATAGAGGTACTATTTTCCACACAGCTATGGAG
>ERZ1699239.153-NODE-153-length-19376-cov-3.754585_pt1 | contig 19376 bp, 6 predicted proteins | sample MGYA00581536_ERZ1699239 | MGnify/ENA primary metagenome ERZ1699239 (study PRJEB42319, sample SAMD00040333) | human oral metagenome | material: saliva | host: Homo sapiens | study: EMG produced TPA metagenomics assembly of PRJDB4115 data set (Metgenomic analysis of...
ATTGAAGGGTGTGATCGTCTTCTATATCTAAGGTCTTATCTGAATAAAATCGCTCTAAACTTTTAAATGGATAGGTAGTCACCAATTCCAAATTGTGATTTGCCGTCACAAAATAAACATTCTGACCAATAGAACAGTAATCCCCTATAATTACCTTTCCACCATGATCATAGTCAACTAAAAAGGGGATACCATAGGTATGTGGACCAACTGACAATGCTCCATAATCAATCAAAAACCTACTGGTAAACTTCGTCTTAAAATCAAAAAGATCAGATTTCATATCATAGAGACGAAGTTCCAAAGGAATAGAGTGTTGATGCCAACCTTCCCAGTATGAATGTCCCTCTTCCTCATAGCAACAATCAAAAGTAGCAGTTAACTGCCTTTGATTAGAATATAAGCAGATCTGATTATTTTGAAAATCCCAAAAGCGTTCATTATCATGACCAGGACTGTCAATATCTCTAATGCTACCATCAGGTAATAATTGAAAAAAACGTTGATGCTGTCTATCCTTATGCGAAAAAACACAAAATCGGCCTGAAACATTCATCACTTCTATCTTCTCCTCCATGACCTAGGTGATGATAACCTAAGTACACCCAACCATTCACTAGTCAACACAATTCATTATCGGATATTATTATGATATTTTTGTCTTTTTCCAAAAATTATCCCTAGTCTTACTTTCTTTATTAAAAAAACCTTGTAAAGACGCTATCTCTTTTTAGAAAAAATACCATAAAAATTACATATTACACTTATTTTAATTATAACTTATTTTTAGTCAAAGAGCCATTATCTCATTTTAATTTTTAAAACCTTTTATTTCATCTTTTTGAGAAAATAAAAAGACTGGAACAAATTATCTCCAGTCTAAAAATATTTATTGGCTATAAAACTGTAAAATTCTTCTTTCTACTTACGACATACCTATTGTACTAACAATTCTCGTTTATAGATGTTTACCCAGCGATACGTCCAAAAGTAAAGATATCCGTCAAGGAATTTCCACCAAGGCGATTCCCAGCGTGAAGACCTCCAGCTACTTCTCCTGCTGCATAAAATCCCTTTATAATATCCCCATCTTCATTAATAACATGTGTTTAAGTATCAATCTTAAGACTTCCCATAGTGTGATGGACTGCTGGTTTACGAAGAGTCACATAAAATGTTGCTACTTCAATTTGAACTACACCCAAAGAGTTAGATTTTTCCTGTCTAACTTTGGCGGTCAGTACACTTCTTAACATCTCAGTACTTTTCTATAATATTATCACATTTCAAGTTCAGCCATAACTCCCAGTGAAAGCGGTCTTTAGCTATTGACTTTCGTTACCTACGATTAATCTTTCTGATTTTATATTGATAAGCTTAACACAATATCACATAAAACCTACATCCAAGTACAATCTAATAAGGTTATTAACTTTCCTCTTATCCTCATCCTAATAGTACAATTGGATAAAAGTTAGTAAGTCAAATTGACTCCTATTATAGGATATGTCTTTTGGTTCTCGTTAATTGACAGCAATATAGTTTTTATATTTTACCCCTTATCTACAATTTTAATGCGACTGCTACCATCGTGCGACTTGATGATGGCTAGTTGCTGAGCAATGCCTTCTTTCATGTCGTCCACATGGCTGATGACTCCGACCATTCGGTTTTCACCGATTTGTTCTAGGACCGTGATAGCCTTGGTGAGGGCCTCTTTATCTAGTGAACCGAAACCTTCGTCGATGAAAAGGGCTTCCACGACAGCACCCTTGCTGGTATTTTGGACAACTTCTGAGAGGGATAGGGCAATAGCCAGTGCGGCGATAAAGGTTTCACCACCAGACAAGGATTTAACGGAGCGTTCACTACCTGTCAACTGGTCATAGACGTTGATATCCAAGCCAAAGTGATCACGCGCCCTGCGTCCTTCCTCACTCAAGACAAAGGAATAGCGGTTATCCGTTAATAGTCCGATGTAGTTGGCATTGGCATAGTCCAAGATTTGTTGGAAATACTGACGGATAACATAGACCTCAAGATTGAGACGACCAGTTAGAGCAGTATTTTCTCCCTTAACCACCTTAACCAAATCACTGAGTTCTTGGTGGGCCTTAAAGGCCTCTTGATTGCTGTCTTGAAGGTTTTTTGCTGCTTGATAAGTAGCCGTCGCATCCTTAAGTCCCTTCTCCATGACAGAGACCTGAGCTAATTGCGTATCGTAACTTTTCTGACTGGTTTGGACCTCTTGGGTTAAAGCGGCCAAATCTGGTTTTTCTTGATTTTGGAGAAGCTCTTGGCCCTTACTAATCTGGGTCTGTAATTCTTGTTTAAGGGTTTGGTAACTTGTCAATTGAGCCTGAAGCTTAGGAATAGCTTGCTTGTTCACTTCAAGCAGCCAAAGCTGGATTTGCTCTAGGTCATTGGTGAGGGCCCCTTCAGCCTTAAGACTTTGGTCCAACTCAACCGATAAACGCTTCGTTTCTTGGCTGGTCTTTTCTTTAGACTTGGTCAAGCTCTCAAGTTGCCCCTTGATGCCTTGAATATCGGCATGAAGTTGGTTGTAGGCTTCACTATTTTCCTTGACCTGCTTATTGTAGAGGTCCAACTCCTGCTTCGCAAGGGAAATCCGTTCTTGATAAACCTCAACAGATTCAAGCTCTGGATGAGCTTCCTGCAAGTCTTTTTGGCGTTCCTTAGCTTGGTCAAGCGCCGCCTTAGCTTCTTGATAGCTCTCAGCCAAATCTGTCGCCTTTTCTTGAGTCTTAGCTAACTCCTCTTGATAATGGACACGGTCTGACTCTTCCTTATCATAGCGTTTTTGGAGTTCTTGATAATGCTTCTCAACACCACTCAACAAGGTTTGCCCTCGGTCTGCTTCATAGTCTTCCGAAAAGTCAAAATCAAACTGTCCCTTAACTTGCTCTTCGAGTTCTTGATAGTGTTTTTCAAGAGATAACTTAACTTTAACCACTTGGTCAAGCAGATCTTGGCGCTTAGTCTCAACTTCACTCAAGGTAGCCTGACGATTTGACAAGATAGCGACTTGCTTTTCTTTTTGGGCTTGAAGTTCCTCGACCTGATCCATGAGATCCTTCAAGGCCGCTTCATCAGCCTGTGTCCCATCGACCTTAGGATGATCCAAGGAACCACAGACCATACAGGGCTGTCCATCCTCCAATTCTGCCTGCAACTGGGCAATCATGAGTTGACGACGTGAAGCCAAAGTCGTTCTTAACTTCTCTTCCAATTCATTTAAGATTTCTTGAGCTTGGTCACTATCCAAAGATAAGGTTTGATGACGTTTTTCCGTCTTTTCTAACTCCTGATTCAAGGCCTCTATTTCTTTCAGGGCCTGAGCCAGTTGCTTATCCACACTGTAGCCCACAGACTGGAGGAGTTTTTCAGCCTCATGTAAACTCTCTAAACTAAGACGATTGGCCTCCAAATCTGTCAAAGACTTGTTTAGAGACTCAATCTCTTTCGAAGCCTGCTGATAAGTTTCTTCCAACTGCTTGTAGTTAGCACTCGACCGTTTGATTTTCTCCTGCTCTTGGGCAAGACTCTGGGCATAGATAATAGCCTCTTTCCACGCTTCCAGTTTCTCTTCTTTTTGAAGAAAATCCTCAGTCTGAGCTGCAAGTGCCACTTTTTGAGCCTTGACTTCCTCAAAAGCCTGCTCCTTAGCCTTTAATTCCTCCTGAGCAATTTCAAGGTCATGTTCTACTTGCAACAACTGCTTCTGATACTGCTTCAAGCTACTAATGGTTTCCTGCAACCCTTGGGCAAACTGCAATTCCTCCAGATGCACTTTAGCCTCTGCCTGTTCCTGAGCACCTTCCTCAATTTCTAGACGGTAACGCTCCTTGGCTTGCTCCAATTCTTGGAAAATCTTTGCTACATCTTGTGCAGTTTGTAAGCTCTTTTGCAGCTTAGCCAAATCCTCATGGGCATCCTTCAAAATGCTTTTTTGCTCTTCAAGATTTTCTTGACGTTGCGCCAAAAGGTCTTCAAGACGTACCAATTTTTCAGAGGCTGGCGTTTGGGCCAGCACACCTAATTCCTCCTCAGACCAAACCTGACTGGCAAAATGGCCATCTAGCTGAGCTTGGCGCTTCTCCATATCCTTGTTGCTCTGACGAAGACGCTCTTCCAAGCTCTTTTGAAAACGGTCAAAAATACCTGTTCCAAAGATTTTCTTCAAAATTTGAGTCTTGGTCTTGGAATCTTCTTTCAAGAAACGGCTGAAATCATTTTGCGGAAGGAGGATAATCTGTTTGAACTGCTCAGCATTGAGGCCCAAAATCTGCTCAATCTGGTCACTAACTTCCTTGATTTTATCTCCTAGTTTTTCAATTTCTTGACCACCAATCTTATCCACAATGACTAAGGAAGCCGTGGCTTTTTGCATAGTCGTACCACCACCTCGCTTGGCCCTCTCCTGCTGGAGAATTCGCTCAATGCGGTAAAGGTGGTTGCCTTGTTGGAAGTAAAAAGTCACCTTGGTCAAATCATCCTCTGGACCAGCAAAGGTCGACCGCATCTCCTCAACATTACGATCACCACTAGTCGTCGCAAACAAGGCCACTGTCATAGCGTCAAAGAGAGTACTCTTACCAGCCCCTGTGTCACCACCAATCAAAAAGAGGGGAGCATGGTCAAACTGGGTGAAATTGATGACTTCCTTACGATAAGGTCCAAAATTGGTCAATTCTAACTGAACTGGTCTCATTGTCGGCTCCTTCCAATCTCCTCAAAAATACTTTCCACAAGGGCTGTTTGTCTCTCAGACAAGACATCGCCCCCAGTCACTGTCTGGTAAAAATCAGAGACAATTTCCTGCGGCGACTGCATTTCCAAATCTTTTAAGTGCTGATCGACGGTCAGGCTTTCTTCCCTGACATCACCCAAACGACTGAAAGTGATTTCTACAATATCTGTCCCATAAATTTCTTCCAGACGGGCACGCACATTGATACCCTCTAATTCCTTACGACTGGACAGTTGAATATCAAAGGCAAACCAAGCCTTTTGACAAGGCTGGTCCTTATAAAATTTAGGTGACATCAAGGTTTCAAAAGGTTCCTGAAGGGTCACAATTGGCCGTCTGACCTCTAGAGAATGGAAGGCCTGAGACAAGTTACCAGTCGTATCCAATTCAACAATATAGACACCCTTCTCTTCCTTACGTTTGGCTTCTTTGACATTAAAGGCGACCGGGCTACCTGAATATTGCACGCGCTTGGTCGGACTGGCAAAGCGTGTATGAATATGCCCCAAGGCCACATAATCGAAAGCTTTGAAAAGATCACTGGTCACATTGCTAAGGCCACCTACCGTATTGCTGGTTTCAGACAGCATCAGTTCTCGAAGACTTTGACCATCTTGGTCATCTTTCTTAGAAACCGCAAAATGTGTCACCAAAATATGTGTTTTGTCAGGATCAAAAGCTTTTTCCATATCCTCAAGAATGTAAGCTAAAGCATCTCCAATCCCCTGAATTTCCTTATCCTCATCATCCTTATAATAAATCCGAGCATCAATAGGATCAATAAAGGGCAGCAGGAAAATCTGGCAATCCTCCAACTCAATCGGCTCAAAGGCCTCCTCCAAACGTGTGCTTAAATGAAGACCCTGAGGTTGAAAAAAGTCTCGCCCAAAATGCAAACGTTCAGCCCCATCGTGATTACCACTGATGGCGTAGACAGGAATCTGCTCCTCCAAGACCAAACGTGCCAAAGTCTTATTAAAAAGCTTAATGGCATCCACAGGCGGAACCGCACGGTCATAGAGATCCCCAGCAATGATAACCCCATCCACCTGTTCACGAATTGCCAAATCCACTATTTGTTGAAAGGCCCACTCCTGCTCCTCCAGCAAAGACCAGCCATTGAGGGTTCGCCCCACATGCCAATCTGACGTATGTAAAAACTTCATGACAGTCTCCTCATTCGTTTTGTCTTACTCTATTGTACCTTATCAAGCTAAATACTGCTTAAAAGATTCACAAACATTCGGAGCTTTCTTGAGTTTTATCTACAAAGACCCAAAAAATCTCTCCCGAGCAATTCACTCGAGAGAGATTTTATTTTTGGAATTTATGAGAGATAAGGTGTGGAAATCTTAGTCTTGGTTTTTACGACGATTCATAGCCGCAAGTCCTGACATAAGTCCCATAACAACAACACCCATTGCTGCGAGGTTGTTATCTGATTCACCTGTTACTGGCAATTGTTCGTCGCCTTCTTTAGCTTTATCAGAACCATCTGCCTTCTTACCATCTTTGTTTCCAGATTTCTTCTTATCTGAACCTTTACCATCTGAAGCGCCATCGGCTGCTGATCCAGAACCTTTAGATCCTTTAGATCCGTTTGAGGCCGCTTTTACAGCTTTAGAAGTTGAATTTCCACCATTTCCAGATTGACCATTATTACCATTTGAAGGTGTTGAGCCATCTTCGACCTTACGATAGATATAGGTCACGACTGTTTGACCTTTTGTCATCTTGTCTGTAGATTTACCTTCTTGACGAATCAATTCGTATTTCACACCATTACGGTAGATATAACGGTCACCGTGAACGTTAACTTCAGAACCAACAGAGTTAGTGATAACAAGTGGCATCTTGATTTGGTTACCATACTCATCACGATAGATAACGACGATAGTACCAACTTCTTTGTTCACTGCTGGTTTAGCAGGTTCTGCATTAACCACCTTGTAAACAACCTTTGTATCTTCACCTGGGTTGCTTGGTGTCACACCTGTCTTATCAGCCTTGTAACCTTTCACTTCAGGAACAAGGGTCATAGCAGCCTTAGTTGGATCGTTAGGATCATTTGTGTAAGTAACTGCTTCAACACCTGGGATTGGATTACCTTTTTCGTCAACGGCAATAATCTTACCAAATTTAGTGTAAGTAACAGTTTCAACCTTGTTGTCCATAGTGACATCTTGAGAAGCCACACGGCCTTTATCGGCGAAATAACCGTTAACCAATGGTGTGATTACGAGGTCGAACTTAGTCTTATCAGCCTTCCATTCACCTGCAGTAAGAATGTCACCTGTTACAGAATCAAGGGTCAATGAACGTTTCCATTGTGCCTTTTGAACACTGTCTGCTGGCAATTTAGCATTTCTGTTCTTGCTTGTATAGTGAACAGTGTAAGTAACATCTTTAAGGTAAGCATCCTTAGCTGGCCATTTTGGTCCGTTTGGTTGGTTAGGATAGATTGGTGTTCCTGGTTCGTGTGCATTGTCTGGATTAAAGTCAAGTGCTACACGTTTGAAGCTTACTGTCCAAGCTTGGTCAACTGTGCTATCCAAGTCGAATGTTGCACCAGCTGGGTAACCATCTGTCACAAGGACATAGCCAAGGTCTTGATAATGTTTGATACGTTCAGCTGTTGAATAGTTAACCGCTTCGCCAGACTTACCAGCCAAGGCAACGGTTTCAAGGGTTGAACCACTTGTTTCATCGCGGTAAGTAACACTTGCTTTTTGGTCATTCTTAACGTAAACGACTTTAGTATCGCTAGACAAGTCACCTGGTGTTGCAGGGACTACCTTAGCAGTGTAACCTGGGATAGTTGGCAAGTTCTTGTCAACTGCAATCATCTTAGTTGGATCGTTAGGATCGTTGATGTAGGCAGTATCAGATACACCTGCAATTGGGTTACCATTTTCATCAACAATGACGAATTTACCAAAGGCCTTGTAGGTTACTGTATCAGTTGCTTCTGGAGCATCTGGAGTAACTGTCTTACCACCTGCTACGGCTTTATCGGCAAAGTAGCCATTCACAACAGGAACCTTAACTGTACCGTAAGTGTGGCTAGTTTCGTTCCAAGTCACCTTACCAGTCGCTTGGTTATCCTTACCTGCAAAGGTATAGTCAGATTTCACATCTGCAGCTGGAGTTTTATCGCCAGCACCTTGGAAGGTAACAGTTTGTTTAGTCGCCTTAGTCACATCGTTAACGATTGCTACGTAAACAACACGAGTATCTTCACCTGGATTTGATGGTGATGCAGGGATAACTTTAACAGTGTAGCCAGGAATGCTTGGAAGCGTCTTGTCGATGGCAATCATCTTAGTCGCATCATTTGGATCGTTTGTGTAGGCAGTTGTTGATACACCTGGAATTGGATTTCCATTTTCATCCACAGCGATAAATTTACCAAAGGCTTTGTATGTCACTGTGTCTGTTGCATTTGGTGCATCTGGAGTAACTGTCTTACCACCTGCTACAGTTTTATCAGCATAGTAACCAGTAACAACCGGAGTCTTAACTGTTCCATAAGTATGAGTCGTTTCAGTCCAAGTTGTTGTATTAGTTGTTGGGTCTTCTTTACCGTTGAAGCTAAAGTCATTTTGAGTGTTAGCAGCTGGTGTCTTCGTATCAGCACCAGTGTAAGTCACTGTTTGACTTGTTGCTTTAGTGACATCTCTAGTGTCTTTTTCAACGATAATGTGGTAACGGTATCCTGGAGCTAGGTATTGACCACCACCATTGGCATCAATTGAAGCATCCAAACCTTGTGAACCGTTAGCAAATTGAACAAGGTCAACCACACGACTTTGGTTACGGTCCCAAGAACGTTCAGAACGGATAGTTGCAACACCGTTGTTATAGTCGTATTGACGTTCTGACTTCAAGACATCTACGTAAGCATTAGCTTTTGATTTGTCAGCAGTTGCATACTTGATGCGGTATCCTGCTGGTACTGGTGGAAGTTCTGTTACACCAGCATCGTAGATTTTATTGTAAGTCTTACCGTTTGCTGTAATTGTTTCAGTTGAGTTATTGATACGGTAGGTTGAAGATCCAGGGATCTTGTTTCCTGCTTCATCAACATAGTCAATAATACCAAGGTTAGCATAGTTTGGTGTAACAAAGAAATTACCGTTTTCAATAAAGTCATAAGGTCTCAACCCCCCACGGTTATCACGACCGACTTTGAGGTGGTTGATGTAGTCAATGTTAACAAAGTATTGTTGACGCCCTGGTAAATAGTCAAGTTTGTAGCCGAGGTTTGTCAAGTCAGGGTTTGTTGAGCCTGCTCCAGCATTTGTCAAAACAGCAACCGCATCAGCTGTACGAAGGCTACGGTTTGATACTGCAAGACCCATAGCGTTGATGAGATTTTCAGAGTTAAGGCTTGCTTCAGCAGCATTCAATTCACTGCTTGTCACAGCCAACTCGCTAGTCGCTACTTTAAGGACGCTATTTACAGCGTTAGTCGTAGACTCTGCACTGGCAGTTTCTGCTACAGTCGCAACTGAAGCAGCCGCACTTGTTTGTGCTGATACTTGACCAGCAGCTGGAGTTTCTGCTACAGCTGCTGAGCTAAGAGCTTGTGCACTAGTAACTACAGATGAAGCAGCCGCTGCTGCAGATTCAGAGCTCGCTTGCGATGCAGCCTGAGAAGCTACTTCTGAACTAGCTGCTGTTTGACTAGTTGTTGAAGTTGCTTGGCTGTTTTGAGCTACTGATTGGGGTTGTTCACTAGCCAAGGCCACAGTAGAGACTGAACTTGGTGTGTTTTCTGTTGTTGCTGGAGCTACTGATGCTGTTGTTGGTGTTGATTGCTCCACGACGACATCTGGCTCAGCAGTTGTTTCCATACCTGCGGTAGTTGGTGCTACCGTTTCGTCAGCTTGGGCACCCTGTGCATTTGAGAAGATTGAAACTCCCAAAAGGACAGAGGCCACACCAAAGCTATATTTTCTTAATGAAAAACGTTGGCGTTTATTAAACATATCTCTCATAATAATAAATTTCCTCAATATCCAAATTACTTTATATACGTTTTCCATTTTATACTATAATTATTAAATTGTCAAATATATACTAATAATCGTGTAAAAGTTTAACTTTTATTAAAAAACATTAATTTAAAACTTTTATCTAAGTCCTTTGAAACATCAAATCGTTCGTACTTTTGTTTAGCACAATCCCCTATTTTGTCAGTTCTATAATTTTCAAAATACTTTTATATCAAACCATCTTTTATTAAAAACGTTCGTCACTCTAACCTTATTTTTTAGTTATAGTGATATTTATTAAAATTCAAAATTCTCTCCCTTCAAAAGGAATTTTTTTAATGGCTTAACTCACATCTTTCTCAATCCCTTGCCAACACTGACCTAAAGGCTCCTACCACCCGCATTCCCGACAGTATCAAAAACCCCTTTGGCAGTTACCAAAAGGGTTTCTTTCATCTATTATTTGAAAATAGAACTTGTGAAACTATCTGTCTCTTGTAGGAGTTTCTTATAGACAGCTTCTTTGAGTTTTGTCGTATGGCTTGTTGACACAGATTTATTGCCATTATTATCCGTTTTAAGACTTGCAGCGTCTTTGGCAACTACCACTTTAAACAAGGCTAACAAATCATCGTAAGAGCTTACTGATGTGCCATCAATCGTAACTGTCGTCAAACCATGTGACGCTTTTTCTTTGACTTCTTTGAAGTAAGCTTTCTTGAAGTCTTCTAGGGAGTTGAACTGACCATCAGAAATCTTGCTAATGATAAAGTCGTCTCCAAGGGTATCCTTACCAGCCGCTTTTGCTTCTTGTTTATACTTGTTGGTCGCATAACCTAGGAAACCTTTTTCATAGCCGTAGTATCCCCAGAGTCTGAAGGTATTGTGCTTGAAGGACATAGCACCTGGAGAGCCCTCACTGGTATTACCACCATAAATAGCAGACATCATAGGCACATTGACATAGGCAGAGGAGAAGTCCTCCGGTTTATAAACACCATTTCCAGGACCACGATTGGTCATGAGGTTATTATCCACAAGGTCATCAATAGTGGTCAAACTAATAGCCTTTTCGCTATCACTTAGAGCACGCACCTTGTCGTATTGGTTTTTACTATTGCCTCGTAGCTGTTTATCTACCTTCTTGAACCATGCGTTATTGAGCTCTTGCTTGCCTTGACTGAGGACTGCTTCTCCTTCAAGTGAATCTAGAAGCATAAGGGTATCGTTGTAGCCCTTCATGTAACGGTCGATGGCCTCACGAGAGTTCAACTTGTTTGGATTGGTGTTGTACCACTGGTTACCATCGTTGGCTCTTTCAAAGGTCATGTTAAGGCCTAAGGCACCGTATTCACCTTGGTGACCTTGAGTAGCTGGTGATTGCAACATTCCTTGGGCATAGGCTTCAACATTTGTTCCTTCACGACGACCAAAACCTCCAAAGTAGGCAATACGGTCATTGATATGGGTTGTTTCATGAGTGAAGGCTGATGCACCGTACTCACTAATCATGTTAGACATAACGAAGGTAACCTTGGCACGATTATCATATGGATTGTCGTAGATGGCAGCATAGGCACCAGCCATAGCTCCGTTATCACCGTAGTACTCACCGACTGGTCCATAGATTTCACGGATTGGCGCATAGACTTCCGTACTGTTCTTAAATTGGCCGTAGCGCTCTGGCCAACCTGGCCAACCATGACCCCAGACGTAGAAACCTTCCCAGATTGGATTGACAATGTCTTTGAACAATTTGTTTTTGACATTATCTGCGGCCAATCTTTGCCAGAAATCAAGGTAGTTGATTTGACGTTGAGCCGCTAGATCAATCTCAGGTTTCAACTTTTCTAGGGTTGTGTTGTACTTGTTAGCTGTACCATAAGACATGGTGTCATAAGTAGAAATCAGGAACATTTCTGTCTTATCAAGGTTCAACAATGGCAAAATCATCTTGCGGTGGAGACCACGACTGAGGTTGTCATAAACACGATACTTGTGCTCACCAACACCTTCATTTTGAGACGCCTTCTCTACAACGTAAACCTTATCCTTAGCGGCATCAATGAACCAATCATTCATATTGTCGATAGTGGTAAAGAGTTTTCGGTTGTAGTTGAGGAAGTCGGTAAGATCACTAGAAAGGGTACTCTTAGCGAGAACTTCACCGAAAGCATCGTAGGTTCTTGAACCACTGATATTATTTTCCTTAGAGCCAATCTCAATCAAACGGTCAAGGACATCCACATTTTTACCATAGAAATCTGGTTTGAAGAGCATGATTTCTTTGATGTTAAGATCATCAAACTTCACACCGTAATAACGATTCAAGTAGGTCAAGCCTAGCAAGAGGGCTGCTTTATTCTTCTCAACCTTGTCAAGAATCATTTGTTGAGCAGCTGGTGATTGGTTAAGCTGGTGGTCTTCATTTTGAACCAGCTTAGTCACAAGGTTGATCAAATTAGTTTTAACAGCCTCAAAGCTCTCTTCCAAGAAAAGGTTCTTGATAGCATTGACCTTATTTGGACCTGTACGACCAAGTTTTTGGTAAATTGGGTCAGACTGCAACTCAATCGGTTTCAAGATATCAACGATTCCATTGATAAGGCTTGAATGGTCTTTTTGAACGATGTTCGGAGTATACTTGATACCCAAATCAGTGACAGTATATTCCTTAACATTGCTCAACCCTTCTGAACTCTCTGAAAGCTTGAAGTAGTCTTTGGTACCATCAGCGTAGTGAACAATAATCTTGTTAGCAGCGCTTAGGTCAGTAACAAAATTACTGTCTTTCATTGGTGTCACTGAGAGCACCTCTTTGGTATTCAAGTTATGGTCTTTAGCCAGTTTGTTGGCTTGGTTGACAATATAATCCTTGTTATAGAATGGCTGGAATTTCTCAATATTCTTGTAAGCCTGTTTGTATTCTGGATTATAGTCTTGAATATTGGCAAAATCTGCTTGACTAGAAACGTTGTTAAGGGTGTTCAACGCGTAAGGCTCGCTGACAAATGTATCAGCTGTGATCTTGTAACCTTCAACACGCTTGTCGGCTTCTTCCTTAGTCAAATGTTTGAGTTTTTTAGGACTCTTGGTATCTTTACCCGTGCCATCTTCGGCCGAGCTATAACCAACAACACCAAAGAGGTCTTTGATATGAGGACCACCATCTTCATCATTGACATCATTTGAAGCAAAGATTTCTTGACCTTTAATAACCTTGGCATAGGTCACGTTGTCTTGAACAGCACCGTATGGCCATGTCTTAGCAACAATCCCACCGACATTTCGTGTGTTTTTGACATCAAGAACACCCTTGGCTACTGAATTGGTCACCTTGGCCTTAGTTCCTGACTTCCAACTGTTAAGCATGTAAGTAACAAATGGCACTAACATACTTGCATTGGCATTTTGAGCTGTAATAGTCGCATCGACATAGGCTCTGTTAACGAATCCCATGTAGTTTGAACCAGCAATTCCACCAACTGTCGAGTTATTACCGACAGAGTCAATCTTACCGACAAAGGCGACATTCTCAATCTTGCCATCTTCATCAATCTTATTGACGATACCAGCCACGTCATTGTTACCAGTAACTGAACCAGTCACCTTAACATCTTCAATCAGACCTTTATTTTTAAGGTTAAATCCAACCGTCGCGATTTGATTTTGGCCAGGGCGATTGATATCTACATTTTCAAAGTTGATGTTTTTGATAGTTCCGCCATTGATAACATTAAACAATGGATGCTCTAAATCATAGATGGCATAGCGTTTGTCACCATCACTTAGCAACTTACCAGTAAATTCTGAAGTAATGTATGACTTGCCGTTTGGAATGACGTGACGAGCACTCATGCTTTGGCCCAGTCTAAATTCACCAGATGGATTTGCTTGAATGGCATTGACCAAGTCAGCAAAATCATAGTAGACATTGGCTTGGCTAGCCTTAGGTTTCTCAATGTAATAGCTATAGGTTTGTGCAAAATGGTTTTGGGCATCACGTTGTACCAAATTGTCCGCTTCTGCAGTTACCTTATAAACCGCCTTGCCATCAACTGTTGTTTCTTCGATGGCTTTCACTGCCAAGTAAGTCGTCTTTTGATCCGCAGAAGTCAGTTTCAAGTAGTAATTCGTGAGATCTTGAGGCACAGCTGTCAGACGAGTCTCATCCACTTCTGTTTGATTGTCATACTTGATCAAATCTGTACGTGCAAAATCTTTAAGCTCAACCTTCTTGAGATCCAGTTGGAGAGTTTGGTCTGCCAAAACCTGACTCTCCTCACCATTGCCACGATCAAAGGTCATGGTTGTTGTAAGAGTATAAGGCTTGTAATAGTCTAAGTTGGTTAGGTCAGCAGTCAAGGTCGTGCTAGGAATATCAAGCGTTTGAACAACCTGTCCATCTTGCTTAAGGACCGCTTTAATAGTCGTGATAGTTGCTGAACCTGGATTAGTCAAGTTGTAGCTAAGTTTAGCACTTCGACCCAAGTCATCCTTGTCAATCTGTGTCAGCGTAAGCACTGGTTTTTCAGATACCTTAGTTCCTTTGCGAACGATACGATCTTGGACAGGCACTAGCACTGTTTCAGTAACAGTTGGTTCTTCAGCAGTCTTGTTTCCCTTATAGGTCTTATAAACCTTGGTGATTTTATTTTGGCCTTTTTGACCTTCTTGGACAACCTGTAAAGTGCCTTTCTCAAGTGTGTCATCTTCTTGGACAATTTCTTTAAATGGAAGCTCTACAATAGATTCTTCGGTCGTTGTGCCATCTAGAGGCTTGCTTCCACGACGGATTTTTCTAGGTTGTGGCACCTCAATAACCTTACCTGACACAATAGTCGGCTCACCAACCTTGACACCATCAATGGTTTGGTAAATTTTCTGGATTTCTTGGCTACCTTTTTTACCCTCTTGTTCGACAACTTCTTCATCCACATACTTGTTATCATCCGTAATCACTTCGATAGGATAATCGATGGCTTGCGTTTCAGTCTCTGTGATACTGCCGACAACTGGGGTATGAACAGGATTCTCAGGTTGAACAAGAGCCTCACCTTCATGTCCTGATTCTTGTGTCCCCTTGGCTTCCAGTTTGCCTGTATAGTCTGGGTTAGCAGGTTGAACAGCTGCCTCGCCTTCATGACCTGGCTCCTGTGTTCCTTTTTTCCAACTGATTCCCTTACTATCCCTATCAGCTATCCCCTGACTAACTGTATTATCTTCTTTTATTGAAGACTCAAGCCCTTGCAAAGTATTCTCCAAAGGTTGTTCAAGCTCCGGCTTAGCAGAGTAACGCAGATAACCCACATACTCATAACCATCAATGGCAATAACACCCTTAGCCAAATCTTCTTTATTTGAAACCGCAAGCGTTTGATTATAGGCCTGCAACTCCTTATTTTGCAAAGCAAGAACCTCAAGAGGGACAAGTAAGCTTTGCCCTGCTGCTCCAATCAAGACCAATCCAATAATCTTTTTGCGGTGTTTTTTTGAAAATAGGAGCACAGCCAAAGTTGCTGTTGTCAGCCCTAAACCTGTTGCGGCCCAGTCAGAACTACCTGTCTGAGGAAGAGTAGCTTGACTGTCTCCCTTACGTTTATAGACCAGATAAAAAGTATCATCATTTTGATATTCCTTTGGAATAGCATGAATCACTTGCTTCTGCTCTTCAGCTGTCAATTCATTTTCAGTAACATAGGCCATATGTACCGAAGCATCCGTAGTAACCTGATCCGCCGAAACTGGCTTAGACACGAAAAGACCACCTGCTAACAAGAATGTTCCGATAGCAACTGGCCCGACACCAACTGACAATTTACGAATGGCGTATTTTGTCACTTTTTCAAAAACATGATTTGCTTGTTTCATTCATAATCTTCCTATATGTTAATCGTTGTACCCCAAAGGCACTTCAAAAACGAAGACGTTACTGAAAAACACGCACTCTATACATTTATTATCCTTCTTCCGAAATCTATCATATCCTTTTTTTAATCTTTAGGCAAGTATTTTCTCTAATTTTTAATCAATATAAATAATTGTTTAGCAACCATACTTTTCTTTCATGAAAACCTCTAAAACCTTTTCATATAACTAATTATAAAGACTCTAACATTTGTAAAAATATTCTCTTGAAATTCAAAATAGTGATATATTTTGAGTTAAATAATTTTATAAATTATACTGATATCCCCATATATCTAACATTTTAATTAAAAAGATAAATAAAGACTACTAATTTTGACAAGAAAAAAACGCAAGAACTTCTCTCGCGTTTTTTTTCGCATTAATATTCCAGAGTTTACCCATTGGCTTGAGACATACTATATGGATAAACTAGCTAATAAATAGTTTACCAGAATATAATCTAAATAACAATCATCACATAATCTCATTATATAAATTCTTTCGTGTATGAAAGAATATAATTAGTCTCTTAAATTAAACATCCATTTATTATCAAAATATAAAATATTAAATTGTAACCATGCGTTGACGCCCCCTGAGATCACCTCAATAATAAATTAATAAATCTTAAACTAGATTCTATTTTCTTATATAATTATAACTTAGTCTGAAAATTCACTTCACTATATCAGAAAATATTATTTTTATAAAAGTTGTTGCAAATTTCTCATTTCACTGCTATAATCACGTTAGTAGACTCATATTTAAATGAATTTATCCTTCCCCTCGTCTCTAATTAACTTCTATCTTAGAGACTTCACATTTAGCTTCTAACTAACATATTACTCATGTATGAGCTACTATTTAAAAAGGTTCTTTGTCAACTGTAGTGGGTGACGAAAAGCTAACATCTAGAGAGGACTAGATAGGTCTTCTCTTTTTCTATCATTTGTCAAGTATAATACGGTTTCTGACTCAACATTATTTCTGAAAGTGTATGAAGAGAATTTTTTGAGGGATAGTTCAAGCCGTTTTTTCTGACATTTGAGCATATAAAAACGACACCTTATCTGGTATTTTTTGAAACAAGGTGTTAGAATTATAGGGCATGGACGACTTTAATGACTTTGGGCTAAAGTATAGTCTTAAAGTTCATTATGCATTATAAGATAATACATTGTCCTAATAAGGCGATGTATAGAGGCAATCGTATGAGGCTTAGTTGAAGTTGTCTGCGATTGTCTTTTTCGTTTCTCATAGAAATCTGAGATATGGAAAAGATTGGTATGGCTAGCGGAAGCGATATTGTGAATACATTTGTGCAGAATTTTTCTTGCATAAGGATTCCCACGCTTAGTAATATGCTCTTGACCTAGGAAATCTCCTGATTCATAGTGTTTGAGATCAATACCGATAAAAACGTTGATTTGATAAGCAGACTTAAAGCGACGAATGTCTCCTAATTCGCCAATAACACTTGTAGCCGTTGTCTCTGCGATACCAGGAATAGAGAGAAGAATCTCATATTCAGGTAGAGGTTTAGCTAACTCTATCAACTGTTCTAAAATTTGTTCCCGACGGTTTGTCAACCTTATAAGTTCCTGTGCATTATACTTAACCTCTTCTATTATAGGAGAGGTTTTTGAAATGGCAGAATAAGATTGCTTTGCCAGTCCAACTAACTTCTCAGCCAAGTTACCTACTCTGTTCTCTGAAATGTGTTTTGTATGTTCAGAGTGATGAAAACAAGCTTCCTAAAGTTGATAAAATTTCTAAAACCGAAGCCCAGACGTTTAATATCTTTGATAAGCTTATTGGTCCCCTCCAATTTTGCATTTGAGTACTGTGTTTCTAGCACATTCTTGATGTATTGCTTGTGTCTAAGAAAAGTCCTAAAGACCGTTTGAAAGTAGTGATTGACCTTGCTTATATTCTCCTCTATGAGTTCAAAAAACTCATCCACTCTTTTTTCCTGAAAGTGAAAAAGCAAAAGCTGATAGAGGTTATAATAATCGGCGAGTTCTTCTGAGAAATTCAGTGTCTTCTCAACGACTTCATGTGGACATAATGTTTGATGGAAGGTTTTCGAGTGAAATGATTTACAAGATAACTTACGGCTGTCCTTTTGGAAGAGTCTGCAGTGATTTTTTAAAGCTCGATAAGGTAGTGACTTCTTATCAAATTGGTTCATAATGGCAATTCTTGTCTTTAAAAAGGCTCGACCAAGGTGCTGGATAATGTGGAAACGATCAATAATGATTTTGGCATTTGGAAAAAGCCTTCGAGCTAGTGGCATATAGGCTCCTGACATGTCCATCGTGATAAACCGTACCTTTTGGCGTACTTTCAAACATCTGATGAAAAACCTTGGTTTAACTGCTCGAATTCGTCGCAAACGGTAGTATCCTTTCATGTTAGTATACGATAAACTATTATTATCCTTTCTCATCACTGTTCCTCCTTTTGTATATTAGTTAGTGGTCGGGAAACCCTATCTAATATTACACTTTAGGGGGCTTTTTTGACACATCGCTAAAAGCTTTTCGGAACCATTAGCATATCTAGTGGTTTTCGTGACACAAAAAGACTCACCCCTATCAGGGATGAGTCTTTAGGTTTGAAAACTTAGAAGACTATTTAAATCACTTCTATAAGAATATTTTATCTTAATCTTCTTTTCTACGTTTTCCTGCAATGGCGATTCCAGCTGCCGCTAGAATTCCACCAAGGACTACGCCACCGATAGATGCTTCGTCTCCTGTTTCTGGAAGTGTAGAAGCATCTTTTTCAGTTGCTGAAATATTTGCCCTAGTTTTAAGGTTCATGCGTTTCGCTGAAGTAGTTGATGACTCAACTTTGCCACTTAGTGTCGGTTTAACAACTGTTGGAGTATTCTCAGAACCCTTACCATTGTTAAAGGAATCTACTGTTCCACTTGTTGTGGCAAACATTGGAGCACTAGCTCCTGAAACATTACCTGCTAGGTCTGTCGCTTTCGCTGTCACAGTACCTTCTGGAATGTTAACTGTTGGAACTACTACGGCATGACCTGTTTCATCAGCTGTAGCTTCACCAATCTTGTTACCATCTTTATCGAACAATTCAACCTTAGTTCCTGGTTCTGCAATAACATCAATTGGAGTACGAGTGCCAGCCTTACCTGTAAGATCAGTAGTCACAACTGGTGCATCTGGAGCTGTCGTATCAGTTCCCTTACCTACAGTCACTGATGTTGGGTTAGAGGTGTTGTCTGCGTCATCTGTTGCAGTGACAGAAACTGTGTCACCTTCCTTCAAACCACTTACTGGAACACTGAAGTTACCATCTTGGTCAGCTTTAGCTGATACTTTAGAACCATCTGGAAGGGTTACTTCTACAGTTGAGCCAGCTTCGGCTGTTCCTGTGATTACTGTGTCACCAGCTTTAACTAGGTTCACAACTGGTGCTGATGGAGCTGTCGTATCAATTCCTTTACCTACAGTCACTGATGTTGGGTTAGAGGTGTTGCCTGCGTCATCTGTTGCAGTGACAGAAACTGTATCACCCTCTTTCAAACCGCTGACTGGTACACTGAAGTTTCCATCTTGGTCAGCTTTCGCCGATACTTTAGAGCCATCCGGAAGCGTTACTTCTACTGTTGAACCGGCTTCGGCTGTTCCTGTTACTGCTGTAGTACCTGCTTTAACTGGGTTTACAAC
>ERZ1699239.161-NODE-161-length-18954-cov-2.943539_pt1 | contig 18954 bp, 11 predicted proteins | sample MGYA00581536_ERZ1699239 | MGnify/ENA primary metagenome ERZ1699239 (study PRJEB42319, sample SAMD00040333) | human oral metagenome | material: saliva | host: Homo sapiens | study: EMG produced TPA metagenomics assembly of PRJDB4115 data set (Metgenomic analysis of...
CCCCTTCAGTGGCGATGTGCTTCACCAGCGCCGCATCGACCTGATGAATGACCACGAGCGCTCTGTTAGCGCCGGATAGCCTCTGGCGTTGATGCATGCGCTCCTTGCGCTAATACATACGAGGCGGGGCCGGTGAATGATCACCGGCCCCGCTTTTTGTGCTTGCTGTGCATGCCGTCTTTCTGTTGTCTCCGCTTGCGTTGTTTTGCGCGATGTGTGTCGGTGCTGCGGCCTGACAGTGAAAGAAATATCGCCCCAGCACGCCACTGTGTTGTGTGTTCGACAGTCTTCGTGAAAGAAAAACCACCCCTGCTCGCCGAAATAGGGTCAAAATCAGTGGTTTTAGGCGAGTAGGGGCGATTAATATTTCATGCCGGCAGGCGCAATCCCAAGCAGGGGCGATATTTCTTTCAAAGCATCCCAACCGCCATGCGACATGGTGGACATGAAGGCCGTGTGAGTGCCAGAGCGAGCTTTCCGTGGCCCAAGCAGGTGGTCGCGATGAGGAGGATGTGCTCCCTGAGAGAAACCTGCCGCTGGTGGCGCACCACAAGTCGCCCAGCTTCGATTGCTCAAACCCACAGCGAGAAAAAAGTCGCCCTGCTGCGAGTGCCTGCACAGAAAGCGTGACATTTTTCGCCCTGCATGCCGAAAATGGCGCGAAATGGGCGATTTTTGCGGTGTATGGCGAGTTTTGTACCGGTTGGGGTGGACCGGCGTGCGTGCCGGGCGAGTTTTGTCCCGGTTTGAGCATGCCGGCGTGTGTGCCGGGCGAGTTTTGTACCGGTTTGAGCATGCCGGCGTGTGTGCCGGGCGAGTATTGTCCCGGATAGCGCCCGAAAGGGGCCACTGGGGAAGTGCTGCCAGGCCAAGGTCGTCGGCCTCATCGCAGCCAGGTACTGCCGTATCGGGCCCGGTGGCGGGGCCCCGCAATCCCAGACCAGGCCTCGTCCCTTATCCCTGGCCGGTGAGGGTGAGATACACGAGGAACAGGTTGAGCGCAACGATGACGGCTGCGATAAGGAAGCCGGTGACACGCAGGGGACGATTGTTCGCGTAGCTGCCCATGACCTCGGGCGAGGCGGTGAGGCGCATGAGCGGGATGATCGCGAAGGGGATGCCGAATGACAGGGCGACCTGCGAGACGACGAGCGCCCACGTGGGCTCGGCGCCCGCGCCCAGAATGATGAGCGCCGGGATCAGCGAGATGAGGCGGCGCACCAGGATCGGCGCGCGAACGTGGAGAAGGCCGTTCATGATCTCGGAGCCCGCGTAGGCGCCCACCGACGTCGAGGCCAGGCCCGAGGCGAGTAGACCCACCGCAAACACGGTGCCGACGATGGGCCCGAGCGTGGAGGAGATCGCGGCGTGCGCACCCTCGATCGTGTCAGTGCCGCTCTGACCGGCCAGCGCCGCGGCCGCCAGCAGCAGCAGACCGATGTTGACCAGGCCCGCGATGCTCAGCGCCCAGTAGATGTCGATGCGCGTGGCGCGCAGCAGGCGCGTGAGGTGTCCGGAGGAGTGGTGGGCGTCGCCGGTGGACGGGCCGAGCTCGTCGGCCTCGTGGTCGTTGACCAGCGAGGAGTGCAGATAGACTGCGTGTGGCATGACGGTTGCGCCCAGCATGGACGCGGCCACGAGGACCGAGTCGGTGCCCTGGAAGCGGGGGAGGAGGCCGCCGAGGATCCCCGACGGGCTGGGAGGCGCGACGAAGAGGCCCGCTAGGAAGCCCAGCGTGATGATGATGAGTAGGCCGACGATGATCGTCTCGAACTGGCGCTGTTTGCCTTCGCCTTGGACGACGAGAAGCGCCATGGACACGGCGCCGATGATGACGCCGCCCCACAGGAGTGGGACCTCGAACAGGAGGTGGAGGGCGAGCGCACCGCCGATGACTTCGGCCAGGTCGGTTGCGGCCGCAACGATCTCCGCTTGGATCCAAAAGGCGATGCGGGCGGGCTTAGACATGCGGTCGCCGAGCAGGGCGGGCAGGGACTGGCCGGTGACGAGGCCGAGCTTGGCGGAGAGGTACTGGATGACCATCGCGAAGATGTTTGAGGCCACGAGAACCCACACGAGCAGGTACCCGTAGCGCGCGCCCGCCGTGATGTTGGCGGCGACGTTTCCGGGGTCGACGTAGGCGACGGCCGCGACGAAGGCGGGGCCGAGGAGGGGGATGAGCTTGTGGCGATGCTCGGTGTCCGTGGCGCTCACGGGAATCCTCACTATAGGTAGAAAAATATTCGGCTACCCGAAATATTACTCGCCTCGCGTCCCTCACGGCGGGACGAAAGCCACCCAGGCGCGCCTCGTGTGGCCAGGTTTTCATTCACGGACCCGGGGAGAGTTCGCGGATGGGAGCAAAAACCCCGTAGTCTAAAGGGGTGACTCCTGAAGAACTTGCTACTCTCATCCGCGCGACCCTGCTGGACGCTGCTGCCGCCGGTCGCATTTCGATCGACCCCTCGCTGGTCCCCGACCCCGTGACCGTGGAGCGCCCGCGCGTGCGCGAGCATGGCGACTGGGCGACCAACGTCGCGATGCAGCTCGGTAAGAAGGCTGGCATGGCGCCGCGCGAGTTCGCGCAGATCCTCGCCGACGACCTGGCCGCTGCCGACGGTATCGACTCCGTCGAGGTCGCTGGCCCTGGCTTCATCAACATCCGCCTGGGTGCGGGTGCGGCCGGCGAGCTGGCTCGCACGATCGTCGAGGCCGGTGCTGCGTACGGCCGCAACGAGACCCTCTCGGGCCGTTCGATCAACCTCGAGTACGTGTCCGCGAACCCGACCGGCCCCGTGCACCTGGGTGGCGCCCGCTGGGCCGCTGTCGGCGATTCGCTTGCCCGCCTCATGGCCGCCTCCGGCGCAGCCGTGACCCGCGAGTACTACTTCAACGACCACGGCTCGCAGATCGACCGCTTCTCGCACTCCCTCTACGCACGCGCCATGGGCCGCGAGGTCCCCGAGGACGGCTACGGCGGCCAGTACATCGCCGATATCGCCGACCAGGTCCGCGCCGACGCGCGCGCGGCCGGCGAGCCCGACCCGATCACCCTGCCCGAAGAAGAGGCCATCGAGGTCTTCCGCGCTCGCGGCGTCGAGCTGATGTTCGCGGAGATCAAGGAGCGCCTGCACTCCTTCCGCGCCGACTTCGACGTCTTCTTCCACGAGGACTCCCTGCACAACTCCGGTGCGGTCGCCGCGGCGATCGAGCGCCTGCGTGAGCGCGGCGAGATCTTCGACGAGGGCGGCGCGGTGTGGCTGCGCACGACCACCTACGGCGACGACAAGGACCGCGTCCTCATCAAGTCGGACGGCCAGGCCGCGTACTTCGCGGGCGACGTCGCCTACTACCTGAACAAGCGCGAGCGTGGCGCGGATGCCGCCATCTACCTGCTGGGCGCCGACCACCACGGCTACATCGGCCGCATGATGGCCATGTGCGCCGCGTTCGGCGACAAGCCGGGCGAGAACCTGCAGATCCTCATCGGTCAGCTCGTCAACCTCGTGAAGGACGGCGAGCCCGTGCGCATGTCCAAGCGTGCCGGCACGATCGTCACCCTCGACGACCTCGTCGATGCCGTGGGCGTGGACGCCGCGCGTTACGCCCTCGTGCGCGTGTCGATGGATACCCAGGTCGACATCGACCTGGACCTGCTCTCGCAGCACTCCAACGACAACCCGGTCTACTACGTGCAGTACGCGCACGTGCGCACCTGCAACGTCGCCCGCAACGCTGCCGAGCATGGCGTCACTCGCGACGCCGGCTTCGACCCGGCCGCCCTCGACTCCGAGGCCGACGAGGCTCTGCTGGCCGCCCTCGCCCAGTTCCCCGCGCAGGTTGCGCAGGCGACCGAGCTGCGTGAGCCGCACCGCATCGCCCGCTACCTGGAGTCCCTGGCTGCGACCTACCACGCCTGGTATGGCCAGTGCCGCGTGACGCCTCGCGGCGATGACCCGGTTGAGCCCGGCCACATCGCCCGCCTCTGGCTCAACGACGCGGTCACCCAGGTGCTGCGCACAGGCCTCGGCCTCCTCGGTGTGAGCGCCCCCGAGAGGATGTGACTCGGTGAGCGAGACGGCAAGCGTCGGTACCCTCACCTGCCCGACCCCCGATGAGCGCCCCGACCTGTGGCCGTGGAGCGCGAGCCGGGAGGACGGCGTGCTGCGCGTGGGAGGCGTCGACCTGACCAGCGTCGCCGCCGACTTCGGTACGCCCACCTTCGTGCTCGACGTCGAGGCTATGCGCGGCCGTGCCCGCGTGTGGGCCTCGGCGATGGCCGAGGAGTTCTGGGATGGCTACGGCATGAACGGCGGCGACGCCTTCTACGCCGGCAAGGCCTTCCTGAGCGCCGACGTCGCGCGCCTCGTCGCGGCCGAGGGCCTGGGTATCGACACCGCCTCGCTCGGCGAGCTGAGCCTCGCCCTGCGCGCCGGGGTGGACCCCGACCGCATCGGCCTGCACGGCAACAACAAGTCGGATGCGGAGATCCGCCTCGCCCTCGAGGCCGGTATCCACCGCATCTTTATCGACTCGATGGACGAGGTCCACCAGATTGAGCGCATCGCCGCCGACCTCGGCGTCGTTGCGCCCGTCATGGTGCGCCTGAAGTCCGGCATCCACGCGGGCGGCAACGAGTACATCGCGACCGCCCACGAGGACCAGAAGTTCGGCCTGTCCCTGGCCACCGGCCAGGCGTACGAGGCCGTGGCCGCGATCAAGGATGCGCCTCACCTGGACTTCCGCGGGCTGCATAGCCATATCGGGTCCCAGATCTTCGGGACTGAGGCCTTCGTCGAGGCCGCGCGCATCGTCGTTGATTTCGCGGCGCGCGTGAGCGGCGAGCTGGGCCTGGACGTCCCCGCGATTGACCTGGGTGGCGGAGTTGGCATCGCCTACACGGGCCAGGATCCGATCCCTACCTCCCCGGTTGAGGTCGCACGTGCCCTGGCTACCGTGGTGCGCGAGCGCTGCGCCCACCACGGCCTGCCGATCCCGCACGTGTCCGTGGAGCCCGGCCGCTCGATCGCTGGCCCGTCGATGGTCATGCTCTACCGCGTCGGCGTCGTCAAGGATATTTCCCTGGAAGACGGGGGAATGCGCCGCTACGTGGCGATCGACGGCGGCATGTCGGATAACATCCGCCCGGTCCTCTACGACGCGGCCTACACGGCGACGCTCGCTAACCGCGATCCCGCCGATGCATCTGAACTCGTGCGCTGCCGCATCGTCGGCAAGCACTGCGAGAGCGGTGACATCATCATCCGCGACATCGACCTGCCGGCCGACATCACGGGAGGCGACCTGCTGGCCGTTCCTGCTGTCGGCGCGTACGGCTACTCGATGGCCTCGAACTACAACATGCTGACGAAGCCGGGCGTGCTCGCGGTCGAGGATGGAGCGGCGCGCTGGTTCATCCGTCCGCAGACGGTCGACCACCTGCTGGCCCTCGACGCCGGCCTGGAGTAAACGTCGGCTTGTAAAAAACCGAGCAAACGGGGAGCATCTACGGGAGCTCCCCGTTTTGTGCGCACTCCCTGTCTTGTGCTCCCCCAAATTTCGCACGTAATTCCCGTCCCGCTATTTCCAATTTTGAAATTGCGCCCTTGGAATTGCAACGTTTGTGGGTGTACCCAAATTCTGACCAGGGGAAATTATGTGCGAGATTGAGGGGTGGGAGTGATCTTGGGGAGAGGTCTTAGGGAACGAGCTTAGGTAAGCCTAGGTTTTGTTGTTACTGACAAACTCTAGGATGATGGGTGCAGCTGTGAATGCAGCCGAAATCCTGATAGTGACAATCGAAAGTCGAGGAAACATGCGCCGCACTGCCGCACGCATCGGCGTCGTTGCCGCTCTCGCCCTGTCCGTGGGCGTGGCCGCGGTGAACGCAGCTTCCGCCCGAGCCGAGGAGCCCGGACTCGTCTCCGCCACCCGCGCCGACACCGACGAGATGAACTACGCGATCAACCTCGCGGGCACGAACCCCGAGGACCTCCAGCGGGCCCTCGCCCTCGTCCCCGGAGCCGGTGGCGCCGCCCTGGCCTCGTACCCGGAGATCGGGACCTTCTTCGCGCAGAGCGCCACGCCCTCGTTCGCGCCCGACCTGGCCGCCGCCCTGCGAGCGGCCGGCATCTCGATCCACTCGATCGGCCCGACCCGCGTCGCCCCCGTCCTCTACTACGAGCGCGTTGAGCTGCCCACCGACAAGAAGGACGAGGCCGCCCCGCAGTCCGGCGCTGCGGGTGGCCTGAACTCCATGCGCGATGAGACCGCGAGCGCGGCCCCCGCGGGGGCGAACGAGGAGATCTTCAACTGGGGTGCCGTCGCCATGCACGCGCGCGAGGCTGCGGCCGTCAACGTCAAGCGCGCACCCGTGACTGTCGCGGTCGTCGACTCCGGCGTTGAGGACACGCACCCCGACCTGGAGGGGCGCGTCGATACGTCGCGTTCCGTGAAGTGCTCGGTGAACGGCGTCGCCACGCAGGACTTCTACGGGTGGCGCGACGAGTTCTACCACGGCACGCACGTCGCCGGCATTATCGCCGCCAACCACAACGATATCGGCATCGACGGCATCGCCCCCGAAGCGACGATCGTCGCCATCCAGGCGACCAACGACAACCGCCTCATCTACCCCGAGTACGTGACGTGTGCGTTCATGTGGGCGGCGAGCCACGGGGTGGACGTCGTGAATAACTCCTACTCGATGGACCCGTGGGTCTACTGGAGCCCGACTGACCCCGAGCAGGCTGCGGGCCTCGAGGCGGCCACGCGGTCGATCAAGTACGCGCAGGACAAGGGCCTGGCGGTCATCGCGGCGGCCGGTAACGAGGGCGTCGACATCGACAATCCGTGGATCGACAACGGATCGCCGACCGACGTTCCCACGCCGACCAAGAATCGTGACGTGGAAGGTAGTATCCGCGTTCCCTCCATGCTTGACGGCGTCGCCCAGGTCAGTGCGGTCGGTCAGGCGTACAACGTGAAGCCGGGACTGTCCCTGGGCCGCGCCGAGTTCTCCAACTACGGTCACACGATTGATTTTGCCGCCCCGGGCGACCAGATCTACTCCACGGCCACGACGCTCTTCTACCGCAGCGGCTACGCGGTCGCCGACGGCACCTCCATGGCGACCCCGCACGTGTCGGGCGTCGCGGCCCTTATCAAGTCGGTGCACCCGGAGCTCACGGGCGCCCAGGTTATCAAGCTGATGGAGAGGCAGGCCGAGGCAAATTACGGACGCCTCAATGAGCCGATCGACGGCAGGGAGTACCGCGGCTACGGCTTCCTCGATGCGCTCGATGCGGTGACGGATGATCAGGGCCTGGTCGACGAGGCCATGGCTGGTGAGTGGGTCAAGGATGCCACAGGCTGGTGGTACTGCTACGAGGACGGAACCTACCCGGCCTCGACCTCGATTGAGATCCGCGGGGAGACCTTCCGCTTCGATGCGCGCGGCTACATGGTGACCGGATGGGTGCTTGACGGTGGCCGGTGGTTCTACCATGAGACCTCGGGGGCCCAGGTATTGGGCTGGGCCAACGTGAATGGCACCTGGTACTACCTGGAACCCCCCACGGGTGCGATGGTGACCGGTTGGGCTTACGTCGATGGTGCCTGGTACTACCTCACTCCCTCCGGCGCGATGGCAATTGGCTGGGTGAACGACGGCGGCTCCTGGTACTACCTGGACGCGTCCGGCGCGATGGCCACCGGCACTCGGCAGGTGGATGGTGTGACCTACACCTTCGGCCCGGACGGTCGCATGCTGTAGGTTTTCGAGGCTACTTGTCAAGGCGGGGTTGCACACCCTCAGGTGTGCGGCCCCGCCTTGCTGTCATGAGGGCGTGGGGGTGGCGGGTAGGGGAGTGGTTACATGTAATTCTTGCCTCTGGCCAGGTGTTGACCAATTTAAGCGACGCTAAATTGTGGCGAGTGACAAACTAAAGCATGATAGTTCTGATGGGTACATTGTCGTACTCGCCAGACCCACAACTGAAAGTCGAGGAACCATGCGCCGCAATGTTGCACGCATCGGGCTCGTCGCCGCCCTCGCCCTGTCCATGGGCGTGGCCACAGCGACCGCCCCACCCACCCGGGCCGACGATCATACCGGCCTCATCGCGCCCACCCGCGCCAGCGCCGGCTTGATGAACTACGCCATCAACCTCAGCCCTCAGGCCAGCGCCGAGGATCTCGCGCGCGCGACCTCGCTCGTCGCATCCGCCGGCGGCGTCACGCTGGCCTCCTACCCGGAGCTGGCAACGTTCTTTGCCCAGAGCGAGTCGGCCTCGTTCGCCCCGGACCTGGCCGAGGCCCTGGCGAAGGCCGGAATTTCCGTGCACTCGGTGGGCCCGACGCGCGTGGCCGCCGTGCCCGAAGGGGAGCGCCAGGCATCTCCCGACCCGCAGCCGGCCCCGCAGCCCGGGGAGGCGAGCCCGGCTCAGTCCGGAGCCCAGTCGGGCGCTCAGTCCGGAGCGCAGTCGGGTGGCCCGTCCTCCATGCGTGGACAGAGTGCGACCGAGGCCGATAAGCCCGAGGAGGTCGTCAACTGGGGTGCCCAGGCGATGAGCGCCACCGATGCGGCGGCCGTGCCGATCGCACACGCGCCCGTCACGGTTGGCGTCATCGACACCGGCATCGACGACACGCACCCCGACCTCGTGGGTCGCGTCGACACCTCCCGTTCCGTCTCCTGCGGGCACAACGGCATCCCCTCGCAGGCGTACGGGTCCTGGCGTGACGACTACTTCCACGGCACGCACGTCGCGGGTATCATCGCTGCCAACCACAACGGCATCGGCATCGACGGCATCGCGCCGACCGCGACCCTCGTTTCCATCAAGGCATCCAATGGCGAGCAGCTCATGTACCCCGAGTACGTGACCTGCGGCTTCATGTGGGCCGCCAGCCACGGCGTTGACATCGTCAACAACTCCTACTCGATGGACCCGTGGGTCTACTGGAGCCCGAGCGACCCCGAGCAGGCCGCCGGCCTCGAGGCCGCGACCCGCGCCATCGCCTACGCGCAGGGCAAGGGGCTGGCCGTCATTGCCTCGGCGGGCAACGACGGCATGGACAACGACAACGTGACGACCGACAGTGGATCGCCGACCGACCTCCACACCCCGATCAAGGACCGCCCCGTGACGAACCGCGTTAAGGTCCCCGCCATGGTCGAGGGCGTCAGCCAGGTCAGCGCCGCTACGCGCACCAACGTCGAGACCAAGCCCGAATGGGCGAACCTCAAGCGCGCGGACTTCTCCAACTACGGCAAGAGCGTCGACTTCACTGCTCCGGGGCAGGACATCTACTCGACCGTGCCCACGGCGATCTTCTCCTCGGGCTACGCCAAGACCAGCGGCACCTCCATGGCCACGCCCCACATCACGGGCATCGCCGCGCTCATTAAGTCGATCCACCCGGGATTCCAGGCCAAACAGATCACTGACCTCATGCGCAAGCAGGCCGCCATGGAATACACGCGCCTGGAAGCGCCCGAGGACGGTAAGGAGTTCCGCGGCTACGGCTTCATCAACGCGCTGACCACCATGCGCCGCGACCAGCCCCAGCCGACCGTCCAGACCCTGCAGTACCGGGTCGGCAAGGGTGAATGGAAGGACGTGCACGGAGCGACCCTGCCGGCCGGCCCCGTCACCTTCTACGCCGAGGCCATCGCCCCGATCAGTCACCTGCACATGGACGTCGCCGGCCTGGCCGCCGTCGACCGCGACGGCTCGGGCAAGTACTTCGACACGGCACTGGGCGTCTCGATTGAAAACGTGGACCTCAGCGCCCTGCTGCCCGAAGGCGCGGACTCCGTGACCGCCCGCGTCCAGGTCAGCGCCACCGGCATCAACTTCGATCGCCAGGCCGATGATGACACGGGCCGCGAGGCCGTCTTCACCGTCTCGCGCGACCCGAACGCCGCGGTGCCCCCGGCCCCCGCGCCAGACACCGACGCGCCCGCGCCGTCGGGCCCCGCCACGGCCGGCATCACCGCTCCCGCGCGCAGCACTGACCAGTTGCCCGCCAACTACGCGGTCAACCTGCCCAAGGGCACGGATAACGCCACCTTCCAGCGCGCGGCGGCCCAGGCCTCGTTCCATGGTGGCCTGTTGCTGGCGCAGTACCCGGCCTTCGGCACGTTCTTCGTACAGTCGGCATCGCCTACCTTCTCGCCCGACCTGGGCGCGGCGCTTGTGAAGGAGGGGATCAGCTACGACTCGATCGGCCCGACCCGCCAGGCGCCCGTCGGCGGTAACGAGGCCATGGTCCCCATCTCCTACGAGACGCGAGTCGCGGCGGACGCGGCGATTGCGGCCGCACCCCGCTCCCAGGGAGCGCAGGCGGCGCAGGGTGACCAGGACGCTGCCCTTACCCCGGACCCGCAGACCGGCAACGGATGGCACCTCCAGGCCCTGCGCGCCCTCGAGGCGCAGGGCGTGGATGTCATGCGAGCGCCCGTCACGGTGGGCATCATGGACCAGTCCGTGGACGATACCGTGCCGGACCTGGTCGGACAGGTCGACCATGACAAGTCCGTGTCCTGCTCGTTTAACGGCATCCCGAACCGCGACCCCGCTGCGTGGCGCTGGGACGACGCGACCCACGGCACGCACGTGGCCGGCTCGATCGCCGCGAAGCACGACGGCGTGGGCGTGGATGGCGTGAACCCGACCCTGCGTATCGCCGCGATCAACGTGGCCTCGCGCAACGGCGGATTCTTCTACCCCGAGTACATCGTGTGCGGCTTCGTGTGGGCCGCCGAGCACGGCATCTCGGTCACCAACGGTTCGTACTACGTGGACCCGTGGAAGTACTGGCTCCCCAACGATCCCGAGCAGGCCGCGGGCCAGGAGGCCGTGCAGCGCGCGGTCGACTACGCGACCTCGAAGGACGTCATCAACGTGGTGGCCGCCGGTAACTTCTCGACCGACCTGGACAACCTGCCCACGACCGACGACTCGGCTCCCGGTGACACCTGGGGTGCGCACGAGCGCGACGTGACGGGCGCCGTCTACATGCCGCCGAAGCTGCGCGGCACGCTCTCCGTGTCCGCGCTGCAGCTGCCCGAGGGCGCCGACCCCGCAACCGGCGTGCTCGAGCCGGCCTCCTGGTCGAACTGGGGCGCGAACAGCGTCGACTTCGCTGCCCCCGGCGCGAAGATCTACGCGCCGCTGACGAGCTGGTACGGCAAGGCCTACGGCAACCTGTACGGCACGTCGCAGGCCTCGCCCCTGGCGGCCGCCGTCATTGCGACGCTGCGCCAGGTCCACCCGGAGATGAACGCCGAGCAGATCATCGCCCTGGCGAAGAAGCAGGCGGGGGATCCGTCGAACTGGGATCGTCTCAAGCCCGTCGAGGGCCGCGAGTACCGGGGCGCGGGCCTGCCCAACGCCCTGGATGCCGTCCTTAAGGACCAGGCGAAGCCCGTCATCGGCAGCGTCGAGTACTCGACGGATGGCACCACGTGGCAGCCGCTGGCGGGGGAGAGCGTCGCCGGACGTGTCTCCATCCGCGTGACGGTGACCGGTCCGGTGACCTCCGCGCGTCTCCTCGTCGGGGACCGTGAGGTTGCGACCGGCATGGGCAACGGCGCCTTCGAGGGCAACTCGGTGACGCTGCAGGCCGACGGTGTGGACGTGTCCCACCCGAACGGCACGGGACGCTTCGCGGGCGCCGCGACGGTCACGGTCGAGGCCATGGGCCGCAACAACGACTCGCGGGCCGACGACGATGCGACGCTCCAGGTTCCCTTCACGGTCAGCCCTGACCAGGTCGGCCCCGACGAGGCCCGCTCGGGTCGCTGGGTGTCCGGCGCGTTCGGCTGGTGGTGGCGCTACGAGGACGGCACCTACCCGACCTCGACGCAGCTGCGCATCGACGGGGCGATCTACCGCTTCGACTCCCGCGGTTACATGGTGACCGGCTGGGTCAGCGAGGGCGGCCACTGGTTCTACTACGGACCCTCCGGCGGCCAGGCCGCAGGCTGGGTGCAGGTGCGTGGAACCTGGTACTACCTGGATCCCATCAGCGGCGAGATGGCCAGCGGATGGACCAAGGTGCGCGACACCTGGTACTACCTGGGCTCCTCGGGCGCGATGCGCACCGGCTGGATGCGCGACGGCTCCACCTGGTACTACCTGGCTGATTCGGGCGCGATGGCTACGGGCTGGGCGCGCATCGGATCCTCCTGGTACCACTTCGCCCCCTCCGGTGCCATGAGCACTGGGTGGGTCAAGGACGGCGGCTCCTGGTTCTACCTCTCCTCCTCCGGGGCGATGGTGACCGGGGCGCGCTGGATCGACGGCACGCGTTACGTGTTCGACGACGAGGGCCGCCTCCAGGAGTAAACATCACGAGGCCGGGGTTCCTTCCCGGTTGAGATGCTGAGGGGCCGCGCACGATTTCTCGTGCGCGGCCCCTCGCACGTGTTGCGCCTGTGCGAGGAGAGATGTCGTGGGGGCCTTCCCTCTGGCGTCTATTTCGTACTACACTAGCGTGTATACGAAACTATGGAGGTGATCGCGTGCGAGTCCGGGTTCATCCTCGTGTCCATCAACGTCATAGTGATGTTGAGGATGATGATGTTATCGCTGCCTTCGAGGGCACGTTGCGTTCGCGTGCGCGCGATACGCATCCGATCCAGTGGGTCGGGGTTGGCCTCGACCGCAAGGGGCGACTTCTGGAATATATTGCGGTCGAGGATGAGCCCGATGGATGGCTCATTTTCCATGCGATGCTGGTAACGCGAGCGGTGCTCGCAGAGGTTGGTTTAAGGAGGTAATGATGGCGACGTATAAGTCAGCTGACGGCGCGACATTCACCGATGAGGATCTGGAGCGTTGGGGGAACGAAGCCGAGACCGGTGTTCCTTACGACGGGAAGCATCTCGGATCGTCAGTGGCCGGACGTCCGATTAGTGTCGGTGTTGGTGCTAAGCCGTTCACCCTCCGTCTTGATCGTTCTCGCCGTGCCAAGCTCGCTGAGGTGGCTCAGGAGCGCGGTACGACGCCGTCGCAGCTCGTGCGCGATTTGATCGACGCCCTTTAAGAGAGGCGTGTGGCCGTTCAGTTGGCCTCGTTGCTCCTGTGATGTGTTCGTGCGAGGTCTTGTGTGCGGTGGTTTCGTAGTCTTGTTTTCCTCCAAGGTGTCATATGCGTGATCGTCTTCTTCGCGGAGAACCCGTCAGTGATGAGCAGATTCAGGCGTGGGCTGATGAAGCTGAGCGCGGCTACGACCTGACGAAGCTGGTGCCCCCGCTCAGCGACGTGAAGCCCGCCTTCTCGGGCGTTGTGCCCAAGCGTGCGGCGATGAGCTCCTTGTCCTCATCGGAGGCGAGGTCGCGGACCCACGAGGCGTAGGTGGCCTCGTCGGCGTGGACCTCCTGTGTGAGCGGGTTGCGCCGCTTGGAGACGATCGTGCGCACGTGCGCGGCGAACACCCACGCGTTCGCCACCAGGGCGGCCGCCGAGAGGATGAGCATCGCCCAGGGGTTGTGGGCGCTGCGGTGGGCGAACATCGAATCGTGCATGAAGTGCGGGAACGTGAGCACGACCGCCGACCAGAGCGTGAGCGTATACGCCCGGTACTGGATCCACGCGCCTCGCCCAACCTTCATGAGCGCGGGGATCGTGCACGAGGCCAGCAGTGCCACACCCGAGTACCACGCTCGGTCCGCCAGGCAGTTGTACACGTAGGCGAGGTTCCACAGGTCGTAGGCGATGATCCACCCGATCGTCAGGTCGCCCCAGATGAGGGCGCGCTCCTTGCCCTTGGACACGAAGATCCCGACCCACCCGGAGATCGCGAGCAGGTTCAAGATGCCCGCGATGCCGTTCATGATGTTCCACGGCCCGCCCCACGTGACCATCCCCTGCGAGGGGTCCACCCCGTGAATCCCGTAGCACTGGAAGTCGCGCACCACGGCCTCGGCGATGTTGATCGCGAGGATCGCGGGCGGGATGATCAGGTACCAGCGGTTGTGCCGCAGCCTGGGGAAGACCTGCAGGGCGACGAGGCACAGGGACCCCGCCAGCGCCGAGTACTGTTTCACGATCGGGAACCAGCCCGCCGAGGCCGTCCCCGCCGTCGAGTGCGGCCACCAGAAGATTGTCAGGGCGATGGGGATGACCACGAAGAGCGCGAGGACCACCCACATGTTGCGCTGTGCCAGCCACGCGGTGCCCCCGAGGAGCGCGATGACGAGGAGGAGCATCGCGTAGTCCCACCACTGGCCGACCTCGAAGAAGAAGAGCGTCGGGTAGTCCGGGGGAGTAATGCCGCCCATTAGCGCTGCTCCTTCCCCCAATTGGGCAGGTAGGTGCGCTCCATCTTCTGGCGGATCTGCTCCTCCCAGGAGAAGGTGGGTTCGGTCCACCCCTCGAAGTAGGAGACGTCGACCTCGCTTGCCCACGGGCTGTCCGCGCCCGTCGGTGGCCAGGAGGGGTCGTCGGTGACGGGTGGGCGGATCTCGGCGACGGCAGGGGCGGACCGTCCGTAGCGGAACCACTGGGTGTAGGTCTCCTCGAAGAGGGGAGTGCCGTCGTAGCGCCCGGCGGGCGTGCCCGAGTTGAAGAAGCGCCCGCCCAGCATGCCGCGCATGAAGCGGCCCGTCAGGTGCTGCTTCTTCTTGAACTCGAGGACGCGCTTGACGTAGAGGTTTTGCAGGTGGGTCATGCATCCGCCGATGAACTCGATGTTGATCCAGTTCAGGGCCTTCATGGCGGGGGAGGCGGGCTCGTAGCCGATGCGCCAGTGGTTGATCAGGCGCGTGCGCCCGCCCGACAGGGGCACCATGTAGAAGCACCAGGCGGCCGCGAAGTTCGTCATCCCGGGGAAGCGGAACGCGTAGGAGCCGGGCGCCTTGGGCGGGTTCTTCGTGTCGACCCACTGGACCATGTACTTGCCGGGTACGACGTCCGCCCACTCCATCGACATGCCGTGGAAGTCGAAGGCCGCGATGTCGCCGGGCACCATCGAGTCGGGCTGCTGGAACTCCTCCTGGATCTCGTAGGAGTTGAAGAAGGGCAGGCGTGCGAAGACACGCTCGAGGAACTCCGAGGAGAAGGACCCGGACTTTTCCGCGCCGATCTGCTTGAAGAGCCGCCACACAGCGTAGGCGGGCGCGTCGATCGTGATCGCGTAGGTCGAGGAGTAGCCGTTGTTGTAGTTGGCGTCGATGAGGTCGTCGCCCGGGTAGTGCCAGGCCTGCTCCTCGGGCGTGGCCTTGCCGCTGAGCTGGCTGAAGGCGTACATGCCGCCCAGGAGCGCGGCGCTCCCCGCGAGGGCGGCGCAGCAGAGGGGGCGACGGGATCGGGCGTTACGGGTCATGGGTCCTCCTCCTTGAGGAATTGACGAGGGGCGCTTCCGCTGGTGCGGAGCATGGGGAACCCCGGTGCGTTGTGGGATTCGACGGCAAACCCCGCACACTAGGTTAGTGTTGGGGACTATGATAACCGACAACTATTAGCCCGGTTGTGCGTTCGAAGGAGAATGCTGTGGACTCGCTCTTCCTGTGGGAGCTCGGGACTCCCAAGGTCTATCTCATCTGGCTGCTGGTGCTCGCCGCCCAGATCGCCGTCGCTGAAATCAATCGCCGGTGGAACTGGACGATCTTTGCCGTGTGGACCGTGGGCGGCATCGCCCTCATGCCATACGCGTGGATCCACGGGACGCCCATGGTGGGGTGGTTCCCCTTCGGCAAGTACGCGATCATGATCCTCACCGCCACCATGACGGGCACGGTCCTGGTCTACGCGAAACGTAACCCGGTCAAGGCACACAAGTATGCGATCTGGCTGGGCGTGGCCCTGTGGATCGGCCTGGCCGTCAACATCATGGAGGCGAACATCCGCGACCTGACGATCTACTTCAACGCCGATGCGTACTACGCGTGCGGCACCGACTGGCAGTGCCTGAAGGGCGTCAACGACGCGCACACGATCGACATGATCGCAGGCCTGCCCGAGGCCAGGGGAGTGAGCGCCGAGCTGCACTCCCAGCAGTGGTATCAGGAGGTCGCCGCTAACCTGGAGGCCCGCCACGTCGGCATCGACCCGGAGACGGGCTTCCGCACGATCGGCGGCTACTGGAACCTCCTGTCCGCCGCGGCGGGCCTGCTCAACATCATCACGATCACGGGCCTGGGCAAGATCATTGTGACCTCGCCCGGGAAGCGTTCCGTGCGAGGCCTCATCTGGGTGGACATGGTGTGGCCGTGGGTGATTGCCTACGACCTGTGGAACCACGCGTTCTTGTACAACTCGCTGGCCGACTACACGTGGTACTGCACGCTCGCCCTGCTGCTCGCCTGCACGATCCCCGCGTTCACGTGGGCGAAGGGCCAGTGGATCTGGTTCCGCTGCTTCACGCTGGTCTTCTGGATCTCCATGAACACCCTCCTGCCCGAGGTCTTGGTCCCTCCCTCGGACATCTTCAACTTCGCGACCATGGACCCGCGCGCAAACATCGCGTGCGCGGCCCTAGCGCTCGCGGCCAACGTCGCGCTGTTCGCCTACTGGCTGTACAAGATCGTGGTGTACAAGAGGAATCCGATCACGGGCGTCCTGTACTGCGAGCTGGCCGAGTTCCGCACCATCGTGCGCGAGCACTGCGACGACAAAGACAAGTATTTCCTCGTCGACCGCATCCCCGAGACGCCCGAGGAGCTCGGCTTCGAGCCCGACTCACCCACCCCGCCCGCTGATGGCTACCGCGCCTGGATGCCATGGTGGAGGGGAGAGGATAGAAGGCATCCGTCGAAGAGGGGTGCTGGTTTGCTCTCGTAGATTCTCCTGCCGCGTCCCGCATTGCCGAGGCCTCACCGCGTTGTCGTGGGGAGGCCTCGGTTGTGTGCGTGCTAGTTCCGAGCTGAGCTTTCCCGTCAAAAGCTCTCGGAACGCCGTGTCGTGATGCGCCATATGGCGCTTAGTGCTTTCTGACCGCACAAGACTCTCGCCTGTCATACATCACGACACAAAGTCTTAATGCACCTTATGGCGCTCGGTGCTGTCTGTGCTGTATGACAAGGCGTTCCGGCTGTTCAAGCGTGGCACGTCTTAATGCGCCTTATGGCGCTCGGTGCTTTCTGACTGGCTTTTGGACCGTTAGCTCAGGCGGTAGAGCATCGTCTTAATGCACCTTTTGGCCCTCGGTGCTTTCTGACTGGCTTTTGGACCGTTAGCTCAGGCGGTAGAGCATCGTCTTAATGCACCTTTTGGCCCTCGGTGCTTTCTGACGCCGACAAGGAATCGTTCGTCAAGATCGCCTGCAAGTGGTCTTAATGCACCGTTTGGCGCTCGGTGCTTTCTGACCACTCTGACGGATGGGTCCCCAGTTCAAATGCTCCCATCGTATTAATGCACCTTTTGGCGCTCGGTGCTTTCTGACCAGCTACCTAGCTGCCAGGTGTCCTCCGGGACTACCTGTCTTAATGCACCTTTTGGCGCTCGGTGCTTTCTGACGTGTGCATTGTCGAATAAGGAGCTCTACATCTTGAAGAGGTCATAATGCACCTTTTGGCACTTGGTGCTTTCTGACAAGAGGTGAACTCATGTCCCAGCGAATCTACATCGCTCTGTCTTAATGCGCCTTTTGGCGCTTGGTGCTTTCTGACCTGGACCCCGAGCCGTCCACGCCTCCAGTCACCCCTGAGTCTTAATGCACCTTATGGCGCTCGGTGCTTTCTAACCGTAATGCCCGCTGTACTACGCAGTGACGCCTAATTATGTGTCTTAATGCACCGTATGGCGCTCGGTGCTTTCTGACTGGTCGCCGAGTTCCTCACCAACTGCCCGTTCTACATGCCTTCATGCACCTTATGGCGCTCGCTGCTTTCTGACTAAGAGTCAAAATGGCAGTAACTTCAGGCTTCTTTAACTCGTCTTAATGCTCCTTATGGTGCTCGGTGCTTTCTAACCCAGCTCTCCGACTTCACCGGCCTGCAGGCAGGAAGGTCTTAATGCGCCTTATGGCGCTTGGTGCTTTCTGAGTGGTCATTATGGCTACTCTGCGTGGTAAGGGTTCCATGTCTAAATGCATCTTATGGTGCTCGGTGCTTTCTAGCCTGGATAAGGATAAGACAGCAGTGATTACAGTCATTTCGTCTTAATGCACCTCATGGTGCTCATCTTGGAGGGTTGTTTAAAATATCGCATGCAATTCTGCTTTGACTTCGTCGGGATTTGCAATCGTTACGTTGATATTCCGCGATTTTCGTGAGTCGTCGAAGTGTGTGCTAAGAGAATTGCATGCGAGATTTGTGGCGCACGGTACTCTCCGGCCCTCTGTGATGGAATTGGTAGACATGACGCACTCAAAAGCCTTAATGCACCTTATGGCGCCCATCTTGGAGGATTGTTTGAAAATGTCGCATGCAATTCGACCTCTGCTCCTTTAAGACTTGAAGCTGCACCATTGAGATGCCGTGGTTTTCGCCGTTCATTGAAGTTTGAACTAAGGGAATTGCATGCGAAATTTTCGGATGCCCGGTGCTTTCTGACGCGCACCAAATGCCACATGCAAAGCACCACCGGAACTCGTCTTAATGCACCTTATGGCGCTTGGTGCTTTCTGACCCTGATTGCAGCCGTGAACCCAACGTTCGCTACCGTACTGTCTTAATGCACCTTATGGCGCTCGGTGCTTTCTGACTACAAGCGTAAGGTACTTGAACGCGATGAGCTGAGTCTTAATGCACCTTATGGCGCTCGGTGCTTTCTGACTCCACCAGGACCCCTTCGTCATGACGGTCCTCTGCGGCCTGTCTTAATGCGCCTTATGGCGCTCGGTGCTTTCTGACGGCTAGCAATGAAGTGTTTATTCACCACGTGAAGGTCTTAATGCACCTTATGGCGCTCGGTGCTTTCTGACTGCCCGGCGTGTCGCGCCCCCTGTGACCAGGGGAAACGCTATGTCGGATCGCCAGTGGCCGAAAAAGCACCCCTCCGA
>ERZ1699239.166-NODE-166-length-18733-cov-3.287004_pt1 | contig 18733 bp, 16 predicted proteins | sample MGYA00581536_ERZ1699239 | MGnify/ENA primary metagenome ERZ1699239 (study PRJEB42319, sample SAMD00040333) | human oral metagenome | material: saliva | host: Homo sapiens | study: EMG produced TPA metagenomics assembly of PRJDB4115 data set (Metgenomic analysis of...
TAAAAAAGTTGCCCTTATCGAACGCAACAAAGCAATGTACGGTGGAACTTGTATCAACATCGGTTGTATCCCAACTAAAACCTTGTTAGTTGCTGCAGAAAAGGACTTGTCATTTGACGAGGTTATGGCAACAAAAAATACAATTACGAGCCGCCTCAATGGTAAAAACTATGCTACGATCGCTGGTACTGGAGTTGATATCATTGATGCCGAAGCCCACTTTGTTTCTAATAAAGTCATCGAAATTCAAGCTGGTGATGAAAAACAAGAACTAACTGCTGAAACAATCGTCATCAACACTGGTGCTGTTTCAAACGTTTTGCCTATTCCAGGACTATCTACTAGCAAGAATGTCTTTGATTCAACTGGTATCCAAAACTTGGAACAATTACCTGAAAAACTCGGAATTCTTGGTGGTGGAAATATCGGTCTTGAGTTTGCTGGCCTCTACAATAAACTTGGAAGCAAGGTAACAGTCCTAGATGCTCTAGATACTTTCCTACCTCGCGCAGAACCTTCTATTGCTGCTCTTGCTAAACAATACATGGAAGAAGACGGCATTGAACTGCTTCAAAATATCCATACTACTGAAATCAAAAACGATGGTGACCAAGTTCTTGTCGTGACAGAGAATGAAACCTACCGTTTTGACGCCCTTCTCTACGCAACTGGACGTAAACCAAATGTAGAACCACTTCAACTTGAAAATACAGATATTGAACTAACTGAACGTGGTGCTATCAAGGTGGACAAACATTGTCAAACAAACGTTCCTGGTGTCTTTGCAGTTGGAGATGTCAACGGTGGACTTCAATTTACCTACATTTCACTAGATGACTTCCGTGTTGTTTACAGCTACCTTGCTGGTGATGGCAGCTACACACTTGAAGACCGTCTCAATGTTCCAAACACCATGTTCATCACACCAGCACTTTCACAAGTTGGTTTGACTGAAAGCCAAGCAGCTGATTTGAAACTTCCATACGCTGTTAAGGAAATCCCTGTTGCTGCTATGCCTCGTGGTCATGTAAATGGTGACCTTCGTGGAGCCTTCAAAGCTGTTGTCAACACTGAAACTAAAGAAATTCTAGGTGCAACTATCTTTTCAGAAGGATCACAAGAAATCATCAACATTATTACTGTTGCTATGGACAACAAAATCCCATACACTTATTTCACAAAACAAATCTTCACTCACCCAACCTTGGCTGAAAACTTGAATGACTTGTTTGCGATTTAACCTAAGATACACTTATGAAAAACAACCTCCTAGGGTTGTTTTTTTATCCAAAATCTCAAATCTATCTTTTTCAGCATTTATGATATAATAGAAACATGAAATTAAAAACTACTTTGGGCCTTCTTGCTGGGCGTTCTTCTCACTTTATTTTGAGCCGTCTTGGCCGTGGAAGTACGCTGCCTGGAAAACTCGCCCTTCAATTTGATAAAGATATTTTACAACATTTAGCGAAGAACTACGAAATTGTTGTGGTAACTGGTACCAATGGGAAAACCTTGACAACCGCTCTCACTGTCGGTATCCTAAAGGAAATTTATGGTCAAGTTTTAACTAATCCAAGTGGTGCCAACATGATCACAGGGATTACAACTACCTTCTTGACAGCCAAATCTTCAAAAACTGGAAAAAATATTGCAGTCCTTGAAATCGACGAAGCTAGTCTCTCACGTATCTGTGACTATATCCAGCCTAGTCTTTTCGTTATCACCAATATTTTCCGCGATCAGATGGACCGCTACGGTGAGATTTATACGACCTACAACATGATTTTGGATGCTATTCGAAAAGTTCCTACTGCTACTGTCCTCCTTAACGGTGACAGTCCACTTTTCTACAAGCCTGCAATTCCAAATCCTGTTCAGTATTTTGGTTTTGATTTGGAAAAAGGTCCAGCAAAGCTTGCTCACTACAATACTGAAGGTATTCTCTGCCCAGACTGTCAAAGTATTTTGAAATATGAGCTCAATACTTATGCCAACTTGGGTGCCTATATTTGTGAAAATTGTGGATGTAAACGACCTGACTTGGACTACCATTTGACAGAATTGGTTGAGCTGACCAACAATCGTTCCCGCTTTGTTATTGACGGCCAAGAATACGGTATCCAAATCGGTGGGCTTTATAATATCTACAACGCTCTCGCTGCGGTAGCTATCGCGCGTTACCTTGGTGCTGATTCTCAACTGATTAAACAAGGATTTGACAAGAGTCGCGCTGTATTCGGTCGCCAGGAAACCTTCCATATCGGCGATAAGGAGTGCACGCTGGTTCTCATCAAGAATCCTGTTGGTGCTACCCAAGCTATTGAAATGATAAAACTCGCTCCTTATCCATTTAGTCTATCTGTTCTCCTCAATGCGAATTATGCAGACGGGATTGATACCAGCTGGATTTGGGATGCTGATTTTGAACAAATTACTGATATGGACATTCCAGAAATCAACGCTGGTGGCGTTCGTCATTCTGAAATTGCTCGTCGTCTTCGAGTAACTGGTTATCCAGCTGATAAAATCACTGAAACAAGCAGTCTGGAACAAGTTCTTAAAACGATTGAAGCTCAAGACTGCAAGCATGCCTATATCCTTGCGACTTATACGGCCATGCTGGAATTCCGAGAATTACTAGCCAATCGTCAGCTTGTTAGAAAGGAGATGAACTAATGGTTTATACTTCACTTTCCTCAAAAGACGGCAATTATCCTTACCAACTAAATATCGCCCACCTCTATGGGAATCTCATGAACACCTACGGAGATAATGGAAATATCCTCATGCTCAAGTACGTCGCTGAAAAGCTGGGTGCACATGTGATAGTTGATATCGTTTCGCTTCATGATAATTTCGATGAACATCACTACGATATTGCCTTTTTCGGTGGTGGTCAAGACTTTGAACAAAGTATCATTGCTGGTGATTTGCCAGATAAAAAAGAGAGCATTGACAACTTTATCCAAAATGATGGTGTCGTCCTTGCTATCTGTGGTGGCTTCCAGCTATTAGGCCAATACTATATTGAAGCTTCTGGAAGACGCATCGAAGGTCTAGGTGTCATGGGACATTACACACTCAACCAAACCAATAACCGATTCATTGGTGACATTAAGATTCATAATGAAGAGTTTAATGAAACTTATTATGGTTTTGAAAACCACCAAGGCCGTACCTTCCTCTCAGATGACCAAAAACCACTCGGTCAGGTTGTTTACGGAAATGGAAATAATGAAGAGAAAATCGAAGAAGGTGTTCACTATAAAAATGTTTTCGGTTCTTATTTCCACGGGCCAATCCTTTCTCGTAACGCCAATCTAGCCTATCGCTTGGTCACTACTGCCCTCAAGAAAAAATACGGTCAGGATATCGACCTTCCAGCTTATGAGGATATTCTCAGCCAAGAAGTTGCTGAAGAATACAGCGATGTTAAAAGCAAGGCAGACTTCAATTAATATTTAGATTCCAACATGCTATTAGCTGTTGGAATTTTTTTAGGCTCTTTTCCCCTTCTCCCTTGCATTTTCTCCTAATTTTTGCAAAAATAGAGGGGTAGAAAGAAGGTAGCATATGTCTAAATTACAACAAATCTTAACTTATCTTGAATCAGAAAAGCTAGACGTCGCTGTCGTATCTGACCCCGTCACAATTAATTACCTCACTGGCTTTTACAGTGATCCACACGAACGTCAAATGTTCCTTTTTGTCCTTGGAAACCAAGAACCACTTCTCTTTGTGCCAGCCCTTGAGGTTGAACGTGCGACTAGCACTGTCTCTTTCCCAGTAGTTGGCTACGTGGACTCTGAAAACCCTTGGAAGAAAATTCAAAATGCCTTGCCACAGCTTGATTTCAAACGTGTAGCAGTTGAGTTTGACAATCTCATCTTGACTAAATACCACGGTTTGAAAACTGTCTTTGAAAGTGCTGAGTTTGAGAACTTAACTCCATTGATCCAACGCATGCGCTTGATTAAATCAGCTGACGAAGTGCAAAAGATGATGGTTGCAGGTGTTTACGCCGACAAGTCTGTTAAAGTTGGTTTTGACAATATCTCTCTTGATAATACGGAAACTGATATCATTGCGCAAATCGACTTTGCTATGAAACGTGAAGGCTATGAAATGAGCTTTGATACCATGGTCTTGACTGGTGATAATGCTGCGAATCCACATGGTATTCCTGGAGCTAACAAGGTTGAAAACAATGCCCTTCTCCTCTTTGACCTCGGTGTGATGGTCAATGGTTATGCATCAGATATGACTCGTACAGTCGCTGTTGGTAAACCTGACCAATTCAAGAAAGATATTTACAACTTGACTCTAGAAGCTCAACAAGCTGCCCTTGACTTTATCAAACCTGGTGTAACAGCTCATGAGGTTGACCGTGCGGCTCGTGAAGTGATCGAAAAAGCTGGCTATGGTGAGTACTTCAACCACCGTCTCGGTCATGGTATCGGTATGGATGTCCACGAATTCCCATCCATCATGGAAGGAAACGACATGGTTATCGAAGAAGGCATGTGCTTCTCTGTTGAACCTGGTATCTATATCCCTGGTAAAGTCGGTGTTCGTATCGAGGACTGCGGTGTTGTTACGAAGGATGGCTTCGACCTCTTTACAAGTACCAGCAAAGACTTGCTTTATTTTGATTAAAAAGTATATTACAAAAAATAAGATGGAAAAGTTATTCTTTTCCATCTTATTTTTTGATTTGATAATAAATTTTATCAGCTATATAACCTTTTCGTTCAACTGCATTTGGAATCGTCTTCCAAAAATTCATTCCAGCCTTTTCCATGACACAACCAGAGGCAGGATTTAAACTTGCATAGCAAGCATCTACCTGGTCAAAACCAATCTCATCCAAACAGTATGATAAAATAGCCTTCAAGGCTTCTGTCATGATTCCTCGTCCCCAATAGTCCATCCCTAAGATATAGCCAATTTCACAGCTAGATTTTTCTTCATCCATACTGACCAGACTAATATCTCCAATGACATAGTCTGGATTTTCTTTGAGACAAATGGCCCATTTGTAATAGTTAGGATTGTCATAGGATGCTACCCAAGTTCTAATTGAGTTCTTTGTAAAATCAACATTTGGATGAGGATCCCAAGTAACATAGGTTAGATTATCTAGACTAGAAGCCCAATTTTCAAACATGGCTTGAGCATCAGTTTCACAAAAGCGTCGCAATAGCAACCGTTCAGTATGTAATGTCTTTGTACCTATGGATTTCATAATTCAACCTCGCTTTCTATTTGAATGCCCAAGCTAAAAAGGTCCACTGTACCTTCCTCGCTTTTCTATTTTCAGGCTCGGGCTAAAAAAGTCCCCCGGACTTTTTTACTCCCAAAACTTATCAAACACGGTGATTGGTAGATGGCGTTTGTGTTGGCCTTTGTACCACCATTTTTCAATGGTTGCTTGGGCTTCTGGGCTTACTTGTTTACCTTCGAGATAATCATCAATTTCATTGTAAGTAACTCCCAAGGCTACTTCGTCTGCAATACCTGGTTTTTCTTCTTCTAAGTCTGCTGTTGGAACTTTTTCATAGAGGGCTGGATCAGCTCCAAGTTCTTTCAAGAGTTGTTTTCCTTGGCGTTTATTGAGGCGATAGAGTGGGAGAATATCTGCACCACCATCACCAAACTTAGTAAAGAAACCTGTGATATTTTCCGCAGCATGGTCTGTCCCGATAACAGCTCCGCTATGAGCACCTGCAAGGGCATATTGGGCAATCATACGGCTACGAGCCTTGATATTTCCTTTGTTAAAATCGGAAACTACACTTCCTGTTGCTTCGACTGCTACTGTCATAGCATCAGCAGATTCCTTGATATTCACTACTAAGCTCACATCTGGCTGGATAAAAGCTAGGGCTTTTTGGGCATCTGCTTCATCAGCTTGTACTCCATAAGGCAAACGAACTGCGATAAATTTATAACTATCATCGCCTGTTTCTGCTCGCATTTCTTCCATAGCTAGTTGGGCAAGACGTCCTGCTAAGGTCGAGTCTTGACCTCCAGAAATGCCTAATACAAACGTTTTTAAGAAGGGATGCTTCTTTAAATATCGTTTTAAAAAGTCAATCGAACGACGGATTTCTTCCTGGGCGTCAATCACTGGTTTTACACCTAGTTGCTGGATAATGGTTTCTTGCAAACTCATTCTTCTTCTCCTTCGCCTAGAGCTTCCTTACGCATCTTATCAATCAAGTCCATCTTATCTTGCCATACGTCACGAGCCAAGTCCACAGGATAATGTTGTGGGTTCAGTACGCGTTTGTATTCATCCCAGAGCTTATCAAATTCCTTACGAGCATAGGCTTGAATTTCAGGCAGACTTGGTAAATCATAAACTAGCTTACCTTCCTTGAAAATGTCTACCAAGAGAGGAACAGCATCAAAATTACGGACAGTTTTCTTGATGTAAGTATAGGTTGGATGGAACATCTTGATTTCAGTCATGCTAGCAACATCGACACCATCATAGGTAATGTAATCGCCTTCTGATTTGCCTTTTTCACGACTGGTGATGCGCCAAACTTGTTTCTTACCTGGTGTTGAAACTTTCTCAGCATTGTTTGAAAGTTTAATGGTATTGCGCATATGACCATTCTCGTCTTCAATAGCAACAACCTTGTAAACTGCTCCAAGTGCTGGTTGGTCATAAGCAGTGATGAGTTTAGTACCTACACCCCAGACGTCAATCTTAGCTTTTTGCATCTTGAGATTAAGGATGGTATTTTCATCAAGATCATTGGATGCATAGATCTTAGCATCCGTAAATCCTGCTTCATCCAGTTGTTGACGAACTTTTTTAGAAATATAGGCAATATCTCCAGAGTCAATGCGGACACCAAGGAAATTAATCTTGTCACCAAGTTCACGCGCAACCTGAATCGCTGCTGGAACACCGATGCGAAGAGTATCGTATGTATCTACTAGAAAGACACAGTTTTTGTGCGTTGAGGCATAAGCCTTGAAAGCCTGATAATCATTTCCATAAACTTGTACTAAAGCATGGGCATGAGTCCCTAAAACCGGAATACCAAAGAGCTTCCCTGCACGTACATTACTAGTTCCATTGGCACCACCAATAACAGCCGCACGAGTTCCCCAGATAGCTGCATCCATTTCTTGCGCACGACGTGTTCCGAATTCCATCAAAGGTTCATCATCAATGACTGAACGAATACGAGCTGCCTTAGTCGCAATCAAGGTTTGAAAGTTGACGATATTCAAAAGGGCTGTTTCCACCAATTGACACTGAGCCAAAGGACCTTCCACTTGAACAATCGGTTCATTGGCAAATACCAAGTCCCCTTCTTGAGCAGAACGTACAGTCAATTCCAACTTGAGATTACGGAGATATTCCAAGAAGGCACCATGATAACCAAGTGACTCCAAATAAGCAATATCGCTCTCAGAAAAGCGCAGGTTTTCTAAGTAGTTCACAATTCGTTCCAAACCTGCAAAAACAGCATAACCATTTTTAAAAGGTTGTTGGCGGAAATAAACTTCAAAAACTGCTTTCTTGTTATGAATTCCTTGGTCGAAGTAAACCTGCATCATGTTAATCTGATACAAATCCGTGTGTAAAGTTAAACTATCATCTTTGTACATATGAGTCCTTCTTTCCTGTTTCTAAAAAAGGAAACAGATTCTTTATAAATTAGTACCATTATAGCATATTTTATAAGGTTTGACTCAAGTCTACTCACTTTCTAGCCGTTCTAAATCTTCTTCATATTTTTTCTGGGCCCATTGACCATAGCTTTTCAAGCCTAAGTTTCCAATAAAGATCCAAGGAAGATAAAAGATATAAGTAAATACCCATGCATAAATGTACTTAATATGTAGAGGATTATGCTGATAAATTTCTATGTTGAACTGGTAGTTTTGCAGCATTAAAATAGTTGTGATTAGCAGTGTCACTAATAGGCATCCCTGAATTGTAAAATGAAAACGACTATAGTAGGTCACACCGAGATTGCGAGCTCGGTTGAAAAAGTAAAAAGTTCCAATAATGATAATGATGAGAATCATTCTCGGATTAAAAAGACTTGGTGCTAATACTGCAATCATATAAGATAAAAGCAAGAAAGCTATAGAGATATAGAAACTTTCAGCCCCAGCTTTATTAATTAATTGTTCTTCTCTTTCATCAAGTAATTGATAATAAAATAATCTATTTTTCATCTTCTTCCTCCCAAAATAATTGATCCAGCGTTTTCCCTAAGCACCTGCAAATGGATTGGCAAAGTGAAAGCGAAGGATTGTACTTGCCAGCTTCTATCAAGCCGATAGTCTGCCGAGTGACACCCACAGCTTCTGCCAAATCACCTTGTGTCATGTCAAGCTCCACTCGAGCTAACTTTAATTTTAAATTCTTAGCCACTTGTTACCTCCTCCTTTATTTTAAAAGTTGCGCTTCTTTTTTCAACTTTATTATATCATATATTTTACATTATGCAATATATATCTGTCATTTTGTGAGATTTTTTTTACAAAAAAACTCTACCACTTACATGATAGAGAGTTTTCTGTTTACAAATCTTTTTGATAATAGTGCCTTTGTCCAGTGTAGGGATAATCTTTTAAGATAAAGACTTCCTTGTAGCCCTGCTTTTGATAAAAGGCTGGTGCTTGAAACTGATAGGTATTCACAAAAGCAAAGCGACAGTTTCTCATTTTAGCTTCACTTTCTGCTTGGTGCAATAGTTGGGAGCCGATTCCTTGTCCTCGCAAGTCCTCCTTCACAAACAAATACTCAATTTCTAACCAATTCCCGAAAGTCTCTGCTACTAATCCAGCCATGATCTCACCATGTTCATCTTCGACATAAAGGTTTAGCGGTTCACTTTCAGCAACTTCTCTTTTGGAACGATTATAGGAGCGAATCAAGTCTCCTATAATTTGCGATTTCTGAGACTCTGTATTTTCCAATCTTACCTGCATCCAAACCTCCTCGAAGATACTTATAGCTTGATTATAGTCTTATTACCAAGAGCTGTCAAACTAGAAAGCTCATCAACCAGAGTTGATGAGCTTATAACTTATTTTCTAAATTTCCATTGGCTATAAATACCAAAAGCAACAATCCAGATAGCTGAACCTCTGGCTCCCATTACAGTTGATTCTTGTAAAAAGAGAGTTCCGAATACAAAGATGAAGAAGAGCATAGTCAGAGGATTTAGCAAGCGATATTGGGGCATGAGATAGCCATCTGCCATAAAGTCTTTTGACTTGCGATACTTAAGATGGGCCACCATGATTAAGATGTAGATAGCGATATAAACACCTGATGAAGAAGCCGTAATCAAAGCAAAGGCATCTGATACGCCAGGAAGTACATTGATGAAGGCTGCAAAACCAATCAATACCGCAGAAGCAATGATAGCATTCTGAGGAACGTTGTGGCGTGAAAGTGTATCTGCCTTAATAGCTTTCAAGAAACGATTTGGTGAATCATGGGCAATTTGGTACAAGTGACGACCTGTTGAGTAAAGGGTTGAATTCAAGGCTGACGCAGCGGAAGTCAAGACAACAAAGTTAATCAAGGCCGCCGCCCACTTAAGACCAACAAGTTCAAATACCGTTACAAATGGTGAATCTGTCGCAGAAAGCTCACGCCAAGGAATAATAGACATGATGGCTAAGAGTGCCCCACCGTAGAAGAAGATAATTCGCAAAGGAATTTCCTTAACCGCCTTGGGCAATACTTTTCGAGGATCCTTAGTTTCAGATGTTGTAACACCGATAAATTCAATCATCAAGTAAGCAAAGAAAACCATTTGAAAGGCCATGACAAAGTTCATTCCTCCATTTGGGAAAAGGGAGAATTGCTCACTAATATTGACAAGGCTTGCTGATCCATAAGGAGTTTCAAAGCCGGTCAAGACCATAAAAATACCCGTCGCAATCATGGCAAGAATAGCAACGATTTTAATCATGGCAAACCAAAATTCCACTTCACCAAATATTTTAACTGCAATCAGATTGACCAATCCTAAAATTGTTAAAAAGACAACCTGAATCAACCAAGATGGCCAAGATGGAAACCAAAACTGAACATAGTGAGCAATAGCTGTAATCTCAGCCATACCAATAAAGACTACTGATAACCAATAAGACCAAACCGAGAAATAGCCCCATCCCTTACCTAGATAACGAGTAATAAAATTGATAAAGGTGTGTTGCTCTGGATCCTGGTACAACATTTCCCCGATAGCACGCATCATGAGATACATGAAGCCACCTGTAATCATATAGACCAAGACAATCGAAGGTCCAGTTAAACTGATAGACCGACCAGCTCCAAGAAATAATCCCGTACCAATCGTTCCGGCAATGGCCATAACCTGAACATGGCGATTGGTTAAGCCACGCTCCATTTTACTTTTCTTTTTGTGCTTTTTTTCTGAATTCATATAGTCTCCTTATTTTTTAGAATTAAGAAAAGGAGTAATAGGAAACGCTTTCCCTAAATCTACTCCTTCCTTTTTCCTATTAAACGGTTTTTTCAACTTTTAAGATTTTAACATCATAGCTTCCAGCAGGTGTTTCGATTGTAACAACATCACCTTTTTTCTTACCAATCAATGCTTGACCAATTGGGCTTTCATTTGATACTTTTCCTGCAAAGGCATCTGCTCCAGCTGAACCAACGATAATGTATACTTCCTTTTCGTCTTCTCCAACTTCTTGGATTGTTACAGTTTTTCCGATAGCAACTTCATTTTTTGCAACGGCATCGCTGTTAACGATTTCTGCGTAACGAATCTTAGTCTCTAGACTTGAGATTTGTCCCTCAACGAAGGCTTGCTCGTCCTTAGCTGCTTCATACTCACTGTTCTCTGACAAATCACCATATGAACGAGCAATCTTGATACGTTCTACAACTTCTGGACGACGTACTAGTTTCAATTCTTCTAATTCTTTTTCGAGTTTTTCCTTTTCTTCCAAGGTCATTGGATATGTTTTTTCTACCATTTTTCTCAACTTTCTTTTGATTTAATTAATAAATATATGCTTTAAAGCAAAATTATGTGGAAAACCACATAATTTTAGTTTGTGCTATTTGATTGAGGTAATTTACTATTGATATGTTCTTGAACGTTACGATCATGTTCTTCTAGTGTTGTTGCATAGTAAACTTTACCATCTTGAACATTGGCTACAAAATAAAGATATTCACTCTTTGTCTGATTGATACTTGATTCGATAGCATCCAAGCTTGGGCTATCAACTGGACCAGGCATTAGACCTACTTTTGTATAGACATTGTATGGTGAATTAATAGATGTATCAATGGCTGCATCATCAGAGAGACTGATGTTTTGACCAAGTTTGCCTTCTGCGTAAAGGATAGCAATATTACTTTGAAGTGGCATACCGAGGTTTAAGCGGTTATAGAAGATTCCTGCAATCAGCTTACGATCTTCTGTTTTTGCACCTTCTTTCTCAACAAGTGATGCAATTGTTAAGAGCTCATTTACGGTCAAGTTCTTTTCTTTGATTGCAGCATAGTGTGAAGAAAGGTTCTTATCCATAGCTGCAAGCATTGAATCAATTAAACTTTCAACAGTTGTACTTTCTTTGATCGTATAAGTCGCAGGGAAAAGATAACCTTCTAAACGGTAACGAACACCACTATCTTTTGCTGGCAAGCTTTCAAGCAAGTTTGGATATTTGGCAACCTCTTGAGCAATAAAGGTCTCATCTTGGGCCTTAGCCAAGAATGCTTCCGCTGTCAAAGGTTCCTTAAAGTCACCTTGAAGTTGGCCAACAGTTTGAGCAATTTGTTCCAAAGTATAGCCCTCAGGAATAGTCAAGTCTGCAAGAGCAACTTCCTGAGGTTCAGGTGTACCACCCTTTTGCAACTCTTTAATGACATCTTCAACACTCATACTCTTTTGCAAGTTGTAATAACCAGACTTCAATCCAGTGTAGTTTTTATACTTGGCATAAAGTGTAAAGACCAAACCGTTCTTAATAACACCAGATTTTTCCAAAACTGAGCCAATTTCTTGAGTATTAGCACCATCTGGAATCTGAACTGACATATATTGTTTAGAACTTGGATCTACTGGTTGTAGAGCTGATTCAGCATAGCGTAGGCCAAAGAATCCACCAGCACCAATTAGAATCAATAATACCAAAACTGTTACTAAAAATCCTTTTAAGCGGGATTTCTTCTTTTTCTTGGCTGGTTTCACAGTCTCTCTCCGACTTCTTCTAGGAAGGTCCGCTTCTTCAGTAGCTTCTTGACTTGTCAATTCTTCCTTGTGTGACGCAAGGTTTACTGTTTCTTTTTCTGGAGCAGTATCAAATGCACGATAAGAAACTGAAACTCTAGTTGGAATTGAATTATTCTCTTCTTTTTCCGGAATTGATTGAGATGACTCAACTACTTCTTCTCGTACTGCTTCTGGAATTTCTTCTTGTACTTCCTCTGCAGCTTCTTCTGGAACTTCTTCTACAAGAACAGGACGCTCAGGAACAGTTGGGGCATTATCAATCAATTGATCAACAGCTGCAACTGATTTTGCAATCAACTCCTCTTCCGAAATACTTGGTTCCTTTTTTTCTGAAGTTGCTTCAGAAGGTTTTGCTAAAGTTGAAAAAAGGTCATCCGTTTGTTCAACTTCATTTGCCTCTTTTTTTAGTCGTTCTAAATCTCGCAAAATTTGCTCTTTAAAACTCAACTTTTCTTCATTTGAATTTTCGCTCAAAGGTATTTACCTCCTTGTTGATAATCCTTAATATTATATCTTAAAAACTAAAGAAAAGCAACCTTAGAAGCCTTTCTACTCACTAATTCTTGTTTTCCCAGACCATATCATACCATTCTTCTCCCGCAAATTGGGACTTAGACTTTCCTTCATTGACAAAACCATGCTTCTCATAGTATTCAATAAGGTAGTCATGACAGGTCAGATTGATTCCCTCTCGTTCATGCTTAAGAGCCACTTCTTTCAATGCGGTCAGGAGTTTTTTCCCTAGCCCTAGAGATTGAGCTTTTTTTGCTATAGAAAGACAAGTCACAGATATATATCCGCCTTTTTGACGACTGTGGTCTTTTATTTCTTCAGTGAAAGACTGGTCTTGTAAATAACGATGAGGGACTACTGGTCCTTCGATATAACCGAGTATCTCTCCCTCTTTTTCAGCCACTAGAAAGCTCGTTTTTATTTCCTTTAAATGTGCTTCAAAGACAGATCGAGGTATGGCTTCTTCAATAGAAAAATTTTCTAGTTCAATCTCTAAAATACGGTCTAAATCACTCAGTCTAGCTTGTCGAATAATCATAGTTCCTCCTGATAAAAGGGATTCTTCCAACACATGAGAAAATTAACTTCATTTCCGACTCCCAGGTCTACTATTCCTTGCTCTATAAATTCATTCATCTCAAAATAAGACAGCAATTCATCTTTACAGACCAGATAAATAGCTGGGCTATTTTGTTGAAGAGCAACTTGTTTCATGGCTGCGAGCAACAAGGTTCCAAATCCTTGCCCTTGATAATTCGGATGAACAGATAAAGCATCAATCACAAGATTTCCATTACTAATAGCTTCTCCATCTGCCATCTCTACTATCCATCTACTTACTGAGGACGTAGCAAAATCTGTCGCTGAAATATAAGCAATCACCTGATTATCTAAACTAGCTAAGAGAAACGTATCCGCAAAATTACGGATACGTTCTTCTACTATTTCTCTATTAAATATTCCTTGGAAGTTTTGAATACTCTCCTGTATCAAGCAAACCTGCTCGATATCAGATTGCTGAACTTCCCTTATTTTAATTGGAAATTCCATGGTGTTCCTTACTGAACATTACTTGTCAAATTTGACAAGAGACGTTCGAATGAGTATTCATATGATTGAATGTCACCTGCTCCCATAAAGACGTATACAGCATTATCATGGTCTAAGAGCGGAGACACATTTTCAACAGTGATAACTTGATGTTTTTTATCAATCTTAGCTGCTAAATCCTCAACCTTAACATCACCATGGTCAACTTCACGAGCAGATCCATAGATTTGTGCTAGGTAAACTGCGTCAGCCTGATTCAAGGCCTGTGCAAAATCATCCAACAAAGCAATTGTACGAGTAAAAGTATGCGGTTGGAAAATAGCAACGATTTCCTTGCTTGGGTATTTTTGACGTGCAGCATCTAGAGTTGCAATGATTTCAGTTGGGTGATGCGCAAAATCATCGATAATGACTGTATCGTTAACAATCTTTTCTGTAAAGCGACGCTTAACGCCTCCAAAAGTATTCAAGTGTTCACGCACTAAATTCAAGTCAAAGCCAGCAGTATAAAGCAAACCAATTACTGCTGTTGCATTCATGATGTTGTGGCGACCAAAAGTTGGAATGTGGAATTGACCCAATTCTTGACCACGGAAGTGAACTGTAAAGGTTGAACCTGTAGTAGAACGAAGTAAATCACTAGCTACAAAGTCATTGTTGTCTGCTTCAAAACCGTAATAATAGATTGGGGCATTTGCCGTAATCTTACGCAACTCAGCATCTTCACCGTAGACAAACAAACCTTTGGTGATTTGTTTAGCATAATCATTGAAGGCGTTGAAGACATCCTCTAAGCTTGTGAAATAGTCAGGATGGTCAAAGTCGATATTAGTAATAATAGAGTATTCTGGGTGATATGGCATGAAATGACGTTCGTACTCGTCTGATTCAAAGACAAAATACTTGGCATTTTCAGAACCACGACCTGTACCATCTCCAATTAGATAGCTTGTATCAGTGATGTGTGACAAAACGTGAGAAAGCATACCTGTTGTTGAAGTCTTACCGTGTGCTCCGGCAACACCCATGCTGATAAAGTCACGCATAAAGCTACCAAGAAACTCATGATAACGTTTATAGCTTAGTCCATTCTTGTCTGCATAAGCAATTTCAACATTGTTGTCTGGACGAAAGGCATTCCCAGCGATAATTTCTAAATCACCTTGAAGGTTTTTCTCATCGAAAGGTAAAATTTTAATACCTGCTTGCTCTAATCCACGTTGGGTAAAGTAATATTTTTCAACATCAGATCCTTGGACCTTATGCCCCATTTGGTGCAACATCAAAGCCAAGGCACTCATCCCTGATCCTTTAATTCCGATAAAATGATAGGTTTTTGCCATCTTTTTCCCCTTTACTCTGTCATATTTGTCAAGTTCAACTCTTGAGCAATTTTACGTTCTTTTTCTGATTGATTTTCTTTTTTGTTATAAATTTGGCTTTTCTTTAAAAAATCATAATTATTTTTCTTTGGTCCAAGATGCTCTTCTTTGGTTGTCTGTTGCATCTGTGGAGCCATTTCAGCCAAAATATAATGGTTCTGAGTTAGTTTGTCACTAAATTTTGCTAGCTCCCCAGGATTTTCCTTTTGGAAAGGAGCTGTTGGCTGATTTGCCTGTCTTACTACATTATTTGAAGGTTTATAACGTTTCGTAAAACTAACATCTTGAGTCAAATATTTTGCTGAACGTTTCCGTTTTAGATCAGCTCTTGCTTCTTCACGAGCAAGTTCAGCATAGGATTTTTCCTTCTTTTCAGGTAGCTTTTCTGATGCTTGAACCAGTGGCTTTTTTTCGGTAGTAATTGGTGACCATTCCAGGTAGTTTTTGTCCTGGTAATCTCCCTTGATATTACTAATGAGATCCGACTCATCATATAAATCCATAAATGGCATCTCTGTCAGCATAATCTCATCATCTGACACTATTGGAAATCGTACTTGTTTCATTTTTATTCCCTTTCAATACTCCATTATAACGTAAAGTCTTGATTTTTCAAGTCTTGGCTTCAGAAATTCCTAATATTTCTTGAATTTCAGTAAGTGTGAGACTTCCACGAGACTCTGTTCCATCCAATACTTCTGAGACCAGATTCTTTTTCTCTTCCTGCAACTCTTGAATCTTCTCCTCTATTGTACCTCTAGTTACCAGACGATAAACCTCAACAGCTTGGTCTTGTCCCATACGGTGGGCCCTGCCAATAGCCTGCGATTCAACTGCCGGATTCCACCATAAGTCTACCAGAATAACTGTGTCTGCACCAGTAAGATTGAGACCAACTCCACCAGCTTTTAGAGAAATCAAAAACACATCGCGCTCACCTTGGTTAAAAGCCTTGGTCATTTCTTGACGCTCCTGTGATGGTGTAGAGCCAGTAATCTTAAAGGAAGTTAAGCCAAGCTTAGGCAACTCCTTTTCGATGCGATCAAGCATTCCCCTAAATTGAGAGAAGATGAGTACACGATGATTTCCTTCAGCAATTTGACCTAGCAGATCTCGTAAACTATCAAGCTTCCCGCTATCTCCCTTATACTCTTCCATAAATAGAGCTGGAGTATCACAAATCTGGCGAAGACGCATGAGTCCTGTTAAAATTTCAACTCGATTTCGTTGAAATTCTGCATCGGTCACTTGTCCCAAGCGCTCTTGCATCTGTTGAAGTTGAGCTAGATAGATAGCTTTTTGCTGGTCCTCCAGTTCATTTTTATAAACGACTTCTATCAGATCAGGTAACTCTGTAAGAACATCCTCTTTTTTTCGACGCATGACAAATGGTTTGATAAACTGTGCCACTCTCTCAGCAGGCAATTTCATAAAGTCTTTTTTTGATGGCAAAAGTCCTGGCAATACAATCTGAAAGATAGACCATAATTCCCCTAGATTATTTTCAATTGGTGTTCCGGAAAGAGCAAAAACTGATGGAACCACAAACTTTCTCAAAATCTTAGCAATTTTGGTTTGGGCATTTTTCATCACTTGGGCTTCATCTAGAAATAGAAAATCAAAAGATAAATTTCGATAGATTTCACTATCCTGACGGAAAGTGGCATAACTGGTCACATAGACCTGATGTTTTTCTGCTAAAATAGTCTCGCGATAATGTTTCAATCCATGTACGATAGCCACATCCAAATTCGGTGCAAATTTTTTAAATTCATCAGCCCAATTATAGATGAGACCAGATGGAGCAAGAATCAAGACACGGCTATTTTCCTGAAGTTGGCTACTTAAAAAGGCGATGGCTTGTAAGGTTTTTCCAAGTCCCATATCATCAGCTAAAATTCCACCAAATCCATAATGGTCTAACATCTGAAGCCATTGAATCCCTTTTTTCTGATAATCCCTGAGTTGGGCTCGAATATCTAGGGACTTCATCGGAAAATCCTCTGGATGCGTTAAATGATGCGCCAAATGACGAAATTCATCAGTAAACGTAACTTGATCCTGGTCCTTAAACAGATGAGATAAGGTATAAGCCAAAGACTTGCGAGCCTGAAAAGCAGCACTCTCTATCTCATCAATTCCTAAGTCTTCTAAATCTTGTCGAATACGTTTTGTCTGTTCATCAAAATAATAGACCTGATCAGACGAGCTAATATAATAGTCCTGCTTGGCAACGAGAGCTTTCATTGCTCGATTGATTTCTTCTTGATCAATATCCTGAAAATCAAATTGAATTTCTAAAAGACTTCCCTTAGATGATATCTGAACTTGAGGTTTTTGAATCTGATAAAGATCTTGCAGGCTCTCTGAAATCTTTAATTCTCCAAGCGCTGCAAAGGCTGGTAATACTTCCTGAAAGAAAGCATGGACTGCTTCAGCTTTCAAACTTTGACGCCACGAACGAAAATCCGCTTCAAACCCAGCAGATAAGGCCAACTGAAAAATCTGTTTTTCCAATTGAATGTCACTAGCAAAAGGGAGGTTCTCTAGTTCATTACGATTGGTTACTAGGCAAGTTTCATATTGAAATTGCATATCTAATCGAATAGAACCATCCACTTCACGATCCATGTAAAAAGACGGACGGAAGGATTGGATTTGTAGTGAATCAGGAGCCTCTACTTTTCCTAGGCATTTAAACTGTGACAAGGTCGAAGCTAAAAGATCTCGATCACGAGTATCAAACTGCAAGATTTTTCTGCCACCATTGTCTAAAGGAACTTTTCTAAGCGCATCTAATAAACTAGCCTGTTTTTTCGTCATCAGGAAAAAATTCCCCTTGTAGAATAATACTTGTCCTCTGTAAAAGAAATTAAGCCCTGTCTGTTCGAAAATTTCCATTTCAAAATAGTTGGATTTTTCTTCAATTCTAAATGAAAACAAACCTGCTTGGCCATCAAAGTCTTGGAAGAGAAGATGATGATAACTCGAAAGTTGGTGGTCAAACTGAAAGGCAACTAATCCCATTAGTAGACTACCACCCTGCTCAAAGAAGGTTTTAGGGAAATAGAGATGTCGTCCTTGATTTGGAAAAAAAATAGAATTGTCTGTTTTCTCCTCAACTAATCCAAGTAAAAAATTCAAAACTTCTTGACTGGCTTTATCAAATTGTTCAAGTCTTAATAAAGTCTCATAATGCTTTCCTATCATGTAAGGTTTGGCAAACTCTATGATTTTTAAGAAAAGAGGGATATCCCTAATCACATAAAACTTGTCTTGTTGAGAAAGACCAATTCTTAAAGTCCAGATAATGCGATTGGTTCCTGCTTCCACCTGCCCTTGAGCAGAAAGCCGATAGAGATTGGATTGACGCGGAACTTGGATAGACCTCAAGAATTCTCCTCCGAAAGTCACCTGTGTCTCAACAGTCTCCTTCTCTTCCTGATTAGCCTCCAGATTGAGTAAGATTTCCTGTCCTAGCTGGTCATTTTTCAAGTAATATTCTAGAGCTGCTAA
>ERZ1699239.167-NODE-167-length-18630-cov-4.774685_pt1 | contig 18630 bp, 19 predicted proteins | sample MGYA00581536_ERZ1699239 | MGnify/ENA primary metagenome ERZ1699239 (study PRJEB42319, sample SAMD00040333) | human oral metagenome | material: saliva | host: Homo sapiens | study: EMG produced TPA metagenomics assembly of PRJDB4115 data set (Metgenomic analysis of...
GCCCAGGATAGCCGCTTTGAGTCGTCCAATACCATCTACGATGAGATGCTCCATGTCTTTGACGACCTCCGTAAAACGGAGAAAACTTTGCGGCAGATGGAGCTTGAGATGGGGGAAAAAACTGGGGCTGACTTAGAAAAACTCATGCAGGACTATGACCGTCTCTCGGAAGAATTCCGTCAGGCAGGTGGCTTCACCTATGAAGCAGATATCCGCGCGATTCTCAACGGCTTTAAGTTCGATGAGTCCATGTGGCAGATGAAGATTGAAGAGCTATCAGGAGGGCAAAATACCCGTCTAGCTCTGGCCAAGATGCTTCTAGAAAAACCAAATCTCTTGGTACTGGACGAGCCGACCAACCACTTGGATATTGAGACCATCGCCTGGTTGGAAAACTATTTGGTCAATTATAGCGGGGCCCTTCTCATTGTCAGCCACGACCGGTATTTCCTCGATAAGGTCGCAACTATTACCTTGGATTTGACCAAGCATTCCTTGGACCGCTATGTCGGTAATTACTCGAGTTTTGTGGAGCAAAAGGAGCAAAAACTGTTGACCGAAGCCAAGAACTACGAGAAGCAACAAAAAGAAATTGCAGCTCTGGAAGACTTTGTTAATCGTAATTTGGTGCGGGCTTCGACTACCAAGCGAGCCCAGTCTCGGCGCAAGCAGTTGGAAAAAATGGAGCGTCTAGACAAGCCGGAAGCTGGAAGTAAGTCTGCCCATATGACCTTCCATTCTGATAAGACCTCGGGAAATGTCGTCCTGACAGTAGAAGAGGCAGCCGTCGGCTATGACGATCAAATCCTGTCAGAGCCCATCAATCTGGATATCCGCAAGATGAATGCGGTCGCTATTGTGGGACCAAATGGGATCGGGAAATCGACCTTAATCAAGTCCATCGTCGGGCAGATTCCTTTTATCAAAGGAGAAGCTCGTTTTGGGGCAAATGTCGAGGTGGGTTACTATGACCAGACCCAAAGTAAACTAACGCCTCACAACAGTGTCTTGGATGAGCTCTGGAATGACTTTAAACTGACGCCAGAAGTAGAAATTCGCAATCGACTGGGAGCCTTTCTTTTCTCTGGGGATGATGTCAAGAAAACCGTCGGCATGCTGTCGGGTGGAGAGCGGGCCCGCTTGCTTCTAGCCAAGTTGTCTATGGAAAATAACAACTTCTTGATTCTCGACGAGCCGACCAACCACTTGGATATCGATAGCAAGGAAGTGCTAGAAAATGCCTTGATTGATTTTGACGGCACCCTGCTCTTTGTCAGTCACGACCGTTACTTTATCAATCGGGTGGCTACACAAGTCTTGGAACTGTCGGAAGAAGGCTCAACTCTTTATCTAGGAGACTATGATTATTATCTGGAGAAAAAAGCGGAGTTAGAGGCTCTTGCTGCAGCACAAGCAGAAGCTGTGCCTGTTTCTTCGAACGAAGAAGTCGCTAGCAATGACTATCACTTGCAGAAGCAAAACCAAAAGGAACTCCGGAAAATCACCCGTCGCATTGAGCAATTGGAAGCAGAGATGGAAGAGCTGGATCAAAAAATACAAGAAATCAGCGAAACCATGCATAGCACCAACGATGCAGCTGACTTGGTTCAACTCCAGAGCGAGCTGGATCAACTGACTGTCCAGCAGGAAGCGGTCATGGAAGAGTGGGCAGAACTGTCAGAGCAGGTGGAATAGATGGAAGATCTTGGAAAAGTTTTTCGTGAATTTCGAATCAGTAAAAATTATTCGTTAAAAGAAGCTGCAGGAGAAGCTTGCTCGACCTCCCAGTTATCCCGTTTTGAATTGGGGGAGTCGGATCTGGCTGCTTCGCGCTTCTTTGACATTTTGGACAATATCCATGTGACGATTGAGAATTTTATGGATAAGGCCAGAAATTTTCAACACCATGAGCATGTCGCTTTGATGGCTCAGATTATTCCACTTTACTATTCAAATGATATTGCAGGTTTTCAAAAGCTTCAAAGAGAACAACTTGAAAAAGCCAAACATTCCACCAATCCCCTCTATTTTGAGCTGAACTGGATCCTGCTACAAGGCCTGATTTGCCAGAGAGATGCCAGCTACACGATGAAGCAGCGTGATCTGGATAAGGTGGCAGATTACCTCTTTCAAACGGAAGAGTGGACCATGTATGAGTTGATCCTCTTTGGCAATCTCTACAGCTTTTATGAGGTGGACTATGTCACACGGCTTGGGAGAGAAGTGATGGAGCGTGAAGATTTCTACAAAGAAATTGGTCGCCATCGAAAACTGGTCTTGATTCTGGCTCTGAATTGTTACCAGCATTGTTTAGAACACTGTTCTTTTGAAAATGCCAGCTATTTTGAAGCCTATGTAGAAAAGATTATCGGCAAGAGCATCAAGCTCTACGAACGCAATGTCTTTCATTATCTCAAGGGATTTGCCCTCTATCAAAAGGGGCAAACAGAAGAAGGGCGGCAGCAAATGCAGGAAGCCATGCATATTTTTGACGTGCTGGGACTGCCAGAGCAGGTGGCCTATTATCAAGAACACTTTGATAAATTTGTAAAAAATGAATGTTCTAAATAGGACAGTGATAAAGGAGATTTTATGAACCGACATGCGGTCCAATTAATTAGTCGTGGAGCGATTAACAAAATTGGAAATATGCTCTATGATTATGGGAATAGTGTCTGGCTGGCCTCGATGGGTACTATAGGAAAGACGGTATTAGGGATCTATCAGATTTCTGAGTTAGTGACAGGGATTCTCGTGAATCCTTTTGGAGGAGTGATTTCAGACCGTTTTTCTCGTCGCAAGATTTTGATGACGACCGACTTGGTTTGTGGACTCCTTTGTTTGGCGATTTCTTTTATCACAAATGATAGCTTGATGATTGCGGCTCTTATTTTTGCCAATATTGTTCAGGCCATTGCCTTTGGTTTTTCTCGACCTGCCAATAAAGCCATTATTACCGAGGTAGTAGAGAAAGAAGAGATTGTGACCTATAACGCTCACTTGGAGTTAGTCTTACAGGTTGTTAGTGTCTGTTCACCTGTTTTTTCTTTCCTAGTTCTACAATTTGCCAGTCTTCATATGACCCTCTTATTAGATGCGCTGACCTTTTTCATTGCCTTTGTCCTAGTGGCTTTCCTTCCGAAAGAAGAAGCTAAGGTGCAAGAGAGGAAACAGTTTACCGGGAAAGATATTTTTTCTGATATCAAGGATGGGTTAGACTATATCTGGCATCAGAAAGAGATTTTCTTTCTCTTATTAGTGGCTTCTAGCGTCAATTTCTTTTTTGCGGCTTTTGAGTTTTTACTTCCCTTCTCGAATCGTCTATACGGGGTTAAAGGAGCTTATGCGACCATTTTAACGCTGGGAGCTATTGGATCTATTCTAGGAGCACTTGTTGCCAATAAAATGAAATCAAGTATGAGAATTCTCCTGTTTTTACTGCTTATGGCAGGGATTGGAGTGTTCATAATGGGCTTTGCCCTTCCACCTTATCTTTCCTTTTCAGGAAATCTGGTCTGTGAATTTTTTGTGACCATTTTCGACATCCACGTTTTTACCCAAGTACAAACCAAGGTGGAAGATGATTATCTAGGTAGAGTATTGAGCACAATTTATACCTTGGCTGTTCTCTTTATGCCCATCGCCAAAGGGTTGATGACTTGGTTGCCAAGCGTCCGTATGGAATCATTTCTCTTGATTGGAGCTGGGATTATTCTCTTTTCACTCTTGGCTCAGCTAGTAGCTAAGCAGCTTCAATCAAAAGAACAGTAGGGATCCTTTGATAAATTTGTAAACCATTATTTTTCCCAAATAGGGGACAAAATGAAAACCTCTTTCATGAACTGATACAATAGTTTCAGAAAATGAAGGAGGTTTTTTATGAATCGACATGCAGTCCAATTAATTGCTCGTGGGGCGATCAATCGAATGGGAAATATGCTCTATGATTATGGGAATAGTGTCTGGCTGGCCTCGATGGGGACGGTAGGAAAGACAGTGTTGGGGATCTATCAGATTTCTGAACTCGTCACCTCCATTCTAGTCAATCCATTTGGAGGCGTGATCTCAGACCGTTTTTCCCGTCGCAAGATTTTGATGACAACCGACTTGGTTTGTGGTCTCCTTTGTTTGGGCATTTCTTTTATCAGGAATGATAGCTTGATGATTGCAGGCCTGATTGTTGCCAATATTGTCCAGGCCATTGCTTTTGCTTTCTCTCGTACGGCTAATAAAGCCATTATCACAGAAGTTGTAGAAAAGGATGAGATTGTGACCTATAATGCCCGCTTGGAGTTGGTCTTACAAGTAGTTGGTGTTAGCTCACCTGTGTTCTCTTTCCTTGTTTTACAATTTGCCAGTCTCCATGCGACCCTCTTACTGGATGCACTGACCTTTTTCATCGCCTTTGTCCTAGTGGCATTCCTTCCGAAAGAAGAAGCCAAGATTCAGGAAAAGAAACGGTTTACGGGAAAAGATATTTTTTCGGATATGAAAGATGGACTAGACTATATCTGGCATCAGAAAGAGATTTTCTTTCTCTTGTTGGTGGCTTCCAGCGTCAATTTCTTTTTTGCAGCTTTTGAGTTTTTACTCCCATTTTCCAATCGCCTTTACGGGGTCAAAGGAGCCTATGCGACCATCTTAACATTGGGGACTATCGGCTCCATCATCGGAGCTTTGATCGCCAATAAATTTAAATCAAGCATGGAGATGCTTCTTTTCTTATTGATTTTAACAGGAGTAGGAGTCTTCATGATGGGCTTGCCCCTTCCGCCTCTTCTTACCTATTCTGGAAATTTAGTCTGTGAACTCTTTATGACAATTTTCAATATTCACTTTTTTACCCAGGTTCAAACCAAGGTAGAAGGAGACTATCTGGGCAGGGTCTTAAGCACCATTTTTACCCTAGCCATTCTCTTTATGCCGGTGGCTAAAGGTTTGATGACCTTGTTGCCAAGCGTCCGTGTAGAATCTTTTCTCCTGATAGGAGCTGGTGTCATCCTTTTTTCACTCCTAGCTCAAGTAGTCGCCAAGAAATTACAAGCAAAAGAAGGTACATCAGCATGAAAAAAGCACCGATCGGTGCTTTTTAGTTGTTTTCTTTTTCTTCTGTCTTGATTTATTTCTTTGCTTCTTCCAGTTGCTTTTGAGTGCTCTTAAGTTCTCTTTTTAGGGAGAAGCCCTTTGAAAAATTAATCAAGTTCATAACGAATGCACCTAAGAGGACACAGAGCAGGATCAGAATGATCAAAGGCAATTTAAATTGGACCAAGAGGAAATTTACGGTAACCGATTGCATGTTTGCAAGGGAAATACCAGCAATCAATAAAATTAAAAGTAATAAAGCAATGTAGTGTAGATTATTTTTGTTCATCATTATCTCCTTATTGTTCAGCAGGGGCCTTGCTTTTCACATCAGCGTACTCTTCCGGCTGCTCTAGGCTTAGAATCTCCTCATAAGCCGGTAGGGAAAGGTCCTTGCCATATTTATTTTTTAAAGCAGTACTCACTAGGCGATAGGCCAAATTGGCATTTCGGGACAAGATAGGACCGTGGAAGTAGCTGCCAAAGACGTTCTTGTAATGAACCCCTTCGCCCCCATCTTCTTTGTTGTTCCCATTTCCATAGACGACCTTGCCCAACGGTTTTTCATCCTCAGCCAAGAAGGTCCGACCTTGGTGGTTCTCAAAACCATAATAGGTTTCGTTAAATTCTTCGTTATGGATTTTGATATCACCGATATAGCGGTTGTTGACTTGGTTGAGCGTATAGTGGCCCATGATACCAAGTCCCTCAATACGTTTGCCAGAAGCTTCAATGTAGTATTGGCCTAGAAGCTGAAAGCCACCACAGATAGCTAGGACCACGCCATTGTCATGAATGAAGCGTTCGAGGTCTTCTTTTTTATCTGGTAGATCCTCAGATACAATGGTCTGCTCGTAGTCTTGTCCGCCGCCGAAAAAGGCGATATCGTAGGCATCAGGATCGAACCGGTCTTTGAGAGAGACGATATCGACTGTGACATGGGCTCCAAGTTTTTCCGCAACGTACTTGAGCATGAGGATATTCCCATTGTCCCCGTAGGTATTCATTAAGTTGCCGTAGAGATGGGCAATGCGCAGGCTGTAAGGATACTGTGCCTGATCAGAAGATTCTAGAGAAGTATAAGTCATTAGTGCATCTCCTTTTCAATCAGGTGTTCTTGGGCCAAGAGTTCACGGAATTCTAGCATGGCTGTATAGGTAGCTAAAATGTAAGCGTGAGGGGTTTCCTGTTGCTGGATGCGTTGGAAGACCTCTTTTAAATCAGCCATTTCTGTGATCTTTTCTGCAGGATAGCCAGTGACCCGAAGTCGCCGAGCAATCTCAGAGTGGCGCACTCCGCCAGCGTTGATCTCTGGAATGTCCATTTGGGTGATTTGCTCGAAATCTGCATCCCAAATCCAGCTCGTATCGATTCCGTCTGCATAATTGGCATTGAGGAGGACCGACAAGCTAAAGGAATAAGGGGCTAGTTTGATCATTTCAATGGCTTGGGTCGCACCAACTGGATTCTTAATCAGAACCAAGGTACATTCCTTATCCCCAATCTTAAAGGTTTCCTGACGACCAAAGACAGCGCGACTGCGATCAAATCCTTGCTTAATCACTTCAGGTTGCACTCCAAAGAATCCAGCAACGGAAACAGCTGCTAAGGCATTGTAGATGTTGTAGAGACCACCGATATTGATGTGGTAATCTTGCCCTTGGATCCGGAATTGGGAAGAGCGATGGGTTAAAGAGAGGAGGTCCGATACGGCATAGGTCAGAGGGGGCCGGTGGAAACCACAGTGCTCACAGATATAATCTCCCAGGTTAGCATAGGTATTGAGCTTGTACTTGAGGATGTTGTGGCAATGCGGGCACAGGATTCCTTCCGTATTGTAATGGGCTAGTTGTGGCTCTGATTTGTCTGTATCAAATCCATAATATTGGATCGGATTGGATAAGGTCTGACTATTAAAGAGCGGACTATCTCCATTTAACAGAACCGTCGCAGTTGGGACCTTGTGAATGGCATCCAAAATCATTTGGTAGGTCGTATAGATCTCTCCATAGCGGTCCATCTGATCCCGGAAAATATTGGTGACCACAAAAAGGCTGGGCTGGATATAATCACAAATCCGAGAGAGGCTGGCCTCGTCAATTTCAAGTACCGCGATCGGTCGATTTGATTTCGAACGCTTAGCCCGTAAGAAGGTCGTTGTAATCCCAGAGATCATATTGGCCCCGCTTGGATTGGTTAAAATCGGTCCGAAAGCTTCTTGGAGAATACCTACGGTCAGCGCAGTGGTCAGGGTTTTCCCATTTGTCCCTGTAATCACAACAATCTCATAGTTTTTTGCCAGTTGACTGAGAATATCTTTATCAAATTTGAGGGCTACTTTACCTGGTAGGGTTGATCCCCGCCCCATCTTTTCTAGAATAGAGCCGGAAAGCTTTCCTGCCAGAAGGCCCAAGGTTGTATTTATCTTCATAAATCATATTTTATCATAAAAAGCATCAGAAGGTTACAGAAAAATCTGTTGAAACGTGTTATAATAAGATGATGTCTTTTAGAGAAGTGGTAGGTATGAGAATATGAATATTCAACAGTTTTCAAATCCACAATTTTGGACCAGTTTGTTCCCAAATTGGTGGAGTGTTATTATCAATATCATCGATATTGCCCTGGTGGCTTGGTTGCTGTATTTTTTGATCAAGGCCATCGTCGGGACCAAGATCATGATTTTGGTGCGTGGAGTTATTATCTTTTTCTTGGCTCAATTTTTAGCCAATTTTTTGGGTTTAACGACTATTTCTTGGCTGATCAATCAAGTGATTACCTATGGGGTTATCGCGCTGGTTGTGATTTTCTCCCCTGAAATTCGGATTGGCTTAGAGCGTTTAGGTCGGGCGACAGAATTTTTTACGACGAGTGAAGTCAGTCAGGAAGAGAAAATGGTACAGGCCTATGTCAAGGCAGTGGCTTATATGAGCCCACGTAAGATTGGTGCCTTGGTAGCTATTCAAGGGGCCAGAACCCTTCAGGAATACATTTCCACAGGGATTCCACTAGATGCGGAAATTTCAGGAGAATTGCTGATTAATATCTTCATTCCTAATACTCCTTTGCACGATGGAGCGGTCATTGTCCGCAATGATAAAATTGCCGTTTCTTGTGCCTACCTGCCCTTGACGGAAAATACCGGAATTTCAAAAGAGTTCGGAACGCGTCACCGCGCAGCCATTGGTTTGTCTGAAGTTTCGGATGCCTTTACCTTTGTGGTATCAGAAGAAACGGGCGGGATCTCTATGACCTATAATGGAACCTTCCGACACGATTTAACTTTAGAAGAGTTCGAGGCAGAATTGAGATCCTTCTTGGTTCCTGAAGAGAATAAAACGAGTAGTTGGAAAGAGCGTCTATTTGGGAGGGTGACAAAATGAGATCGAATAAAGAATTTCTTTATGTTTTCGCCTCCGTCTTATTGTCCTTTATCTTGTTTATTAATGCGTCATCCTTTAATTTTCAAAATAATAGTAGCGCTAGACAAGTGAGTTCAGAGACCTACACCAATACCTTGACCAATATTCCGATTGATGCCAAGTACAATGACAAGACATACTTTGTCAGTGGGTTAACATCGGAAGTAACAGTCTTTCTAAAGGGTTCAAACCGGGTCGCTCTAGCAAGCGAAATGCAGCCGGGAACTCGGAAGTTTCGCGTGGTAGCGGATCTTCGTAAGGCCAAGGAAGGTACCGTTGAAGTGTCGTTGATTGTGGAAGATCTTCCGGCTGGTTTGACCGCAACCGTAGAGCCTCAAAAAGTTTCTGTAAAAATCGGGAAGAAAGCGAAAAAATCGTTTGCGGTCAGGGCCACGATCCCGGACAATCAAATTGTGGATGGAATAACGGTATCGGATATTACTCTTGAAACCACCAAGGTAGAAGTGACCAGCGATCAAGAAACCTTGAGTCGCATTGATCATGTCCAAGCGGTCTTCCCATCCAGTGAGATCATTAGTGGAAATTATAGCGGAACTATTTCCTTAAATGCAGTAGATGCTCAAGGAAATGTTCTACCAGGTCTGGTAAATCCGAGTGAAACACGGATTCAAGTGACCACAAAGAGTAGCTCGTCTACGTCAAGCTCTAGCAGTTCGTCGTCGACCTCTTCCAGTTCAAGTAATTAGAAAGTAAAAAAGGTAATGAAGAATGGGTAAATATTTTGGAACGGACGGTGTCCGTGGAGAAGCAAATGTAGAATTAACGCCAGAATTGGCTTTTAAACTAGGCCGTTTCGGTGGCTATGTCTTGAGCCAACACGAAGAAGAAACGCCCTTGGTATTTGTTGGACGTGATACACGTATTTCTGGTGAAATGTTAGAGCATGCCTTAATTGCTGGCCTCTTATCTGTTGGAATTCGCGTCTACAAGTTGGGTGTGATTGCAACACCAGGTGTCGCTTATCTAGTTCGTACGGAAAAAGCCAGCGCCGGAGTGATGATTTCTGCTAGCCACAATCCAGCCTTGGACAATGGCATCAAATTCTTTGGTGGTGATGGCTTCAAATTGGATGATGATCGCGAACTTGAAATTGAAGACTTGCTTGATGCTGCTGAAGATACCCTTCCACGTCCAAGTGCCCAAGGTTTAGGAACGGTCATGGAATATCCAGAAGGCTTGCGTAAGTATCAAGAATTCCTTGTATCGACAGGCGTCCAACTCGAGGGCATGCACGTAGTCTTAGATACAGCAAATGGTGCAGCCTCTACTAGTGCCCGTCAAATCTTTGCAGATTTGGGAGCTCATTTGACCGTCATCGGTGAAAACCCAGATGGTTTGAACATCAATGATGGGGTTGGTTCTACTCACCCAGAGCATTTGCAAGAGAAAGTCAAAGAAGTAGGTGCAGCGATTGGTCTTGCCTTTGACGGAGACAGCGATCGCTTGATTGCTGTGGATGAAAATGGAGAGATCGTAGACGGCGATAAGATCATGTACATCATCGGTTCTTATCTTTCAAGCAAGGGCTTGCTCGAAAAAAATACGATCGTCACAACCGTCATGTCCAATCTCGGCTTCCACAAGGCATTAGATGCGAAGGGAATTCAAAAAGAAATCACAGCTGTTGGAGACCGTTATGTGGTCGAAGAAATGCGCAAATCAGGATACAATCTTGGTGGTGAACAATCTGGTCATGTCGTCATCATGGATTACAATACAACTGGTGATGGTCAATTAACAGGAGTTCAATTGACTAAAATCATGCAAGAAACCGGCAAGAAATTATCTGAATTGGCTGCTGAAGTAACCATTTATCCACAAAAACTCGTCAATATCCGGGTTGAAAATAGCATGAAAGACAAGGCGATGGAAGTCCCTGCTATTCGTGAAATCATTGAAAAAATGGAAGCGGAAATGGCAGGAAATGGCCGCATCCTCGTGCGTCCAAGTGGAACTGAACCCCTCCTTCGTGTGATGGCAGAAGCTCCAACCCATGAAGAAGTGGACTACTATGTAGATACCATTGCTGCAGTTGTTCAAGCAGAAATCGGACTTTAACCTTGTAAAAAACATGGCTCGCAAATGGGCGAGCAGAGGAGGTATATATGAAACAGGTTCGTCAAATTGTATGGGCACTTGCCTTAGTGCTAACGATTCTATTCACAGCTGGTTTGACTAAAACAATTCATGCTGCAGAAGCCTCATCTTATACACAGACAGCACGTCTAACGAAAGATGGCAACACGCTAACGAATGGGAGCAAGGTATTGACAAATGAAAAATTGTCAGCAAGTATTTATTTAGCCTTTCCAGATTCGCAAACTATTCAAGCTGGTGATACCTTAACTCTTAGTTTGCCAAAAGAATTAGCCCTCTACACAGCACTGGAGTTCAATGTTCTTGAGGAAGGTCAATCAAATGGTCAGACTGTAGGAAAAGCTGTCGTTGATACAGCTAAGAAAACAGTGACTGTTACCTTTAATGATTATTTCGCATCTCATCCACTCAACAAACGAGTTGCTCTTCATTTTGATGTAAAAGTAGACTCAGAAGTGGTTACAAAAACATCTCCAATCCAGTTTAAACTAGGAAATACAGATTTTTCATTGAATTATGAAAAAACAGCTGGAGAAGCTGGAGACTATGAGATGAAATACGGCTACCAAGATAAGTCTGATCCAACCATTATCAAATGGCGGATTCTCTTAAATGCTCGCCAAGATATGCTGCGAGGAATGGTCATTAAAGACCAATTCGGAGATGGCTTAACATTGATTGAAGGGAGCTTACGCGCCGTTCGTTATGCTCCTGTACAAGGTGGGATTAAGAACGAAGCTCACATCCTAAGTCTTCCAGTTCTGGATAACTTTACTAAAAAAGCTGTTTTCGATAAGAATGCAGATGGCAAGATCACTGGTTTTACGATTGAATTTGGTGATAATTACAATTGGCCAATGTATATTGAATATTCTACAAAAGTGGCACCTGGAACGAAAGTAGGCGATATTGTCCATAATACGTTAACATGGACGGCAACCAATTTCCCAGCACCGCGTAGTTTAACCCGTGAAGTGAGATTGGAAACAGGATCTGGCGAAGGATTGGGTGAGAAAGAACAAACGCCACCGACATCTAGCTCAACCTCCTCATCAAGTTCTAGTTCTTCATCAAGTTCTAGTTCTTCATCAAGCTCTAGTTCTTCATCAAGCTCTAGTTCTTCATCAAGCTCATCATCTTCAACGAGTTCTAGTTCTTCATCAAGTTCATCATCTTCAACGAGTTCCAGTTCTACATCGAACTCAACATCCACATCAAGTTCTTCATTGAAATCATCTTCATCTTCTGTTAAAGAAGAAGCCCCAAAACCTGGTAAGAAAAAAGTTCTTCCAAGTACAGGTGAAAAGATGACACCGGTGGTTCTTATCATGGGTGTCTTTCTAGCAGTTCTATCGGTTGGTATTTTACGTGTAAAAAAAGATTCTTAAAATGATCAATGAAAGATCAGACATCTGTCTGGTCTTTTTGTGTAGGCTCGATTTGAAAAATCCCCTATTTCGTGGTAAAATAGGGCTAATGAATTTATAGTAATCGAGGTATTAGAAGTGGCTTTTGGAGATAACGGAAAACGTAAAAAAACACCATTTGAAATGATCACGATGGTGGTCATTGTGATTATGTTGATTGTAACGGTTGGTGCAATCTTTGCAACCGCAATTGGTGCTCTTTCTTACTAAGACGCACACAGAAATAAAGGAAATCATCTATTTATGAGTATGTTTTTAGATACAGCCAAAATTAAGGTCAAGGCTGGAAATGGCGGCGATGGCATGGTGGCCTTTCGCCGTGAAAAATATGTCCCTAATGGCGGACCTTGGGGTGGTGATGGAGGTCGTGGAGGCAACGTCATCTTCGTAGTAGACGAAGGCTTGCGCACCTTGATGGACTTCCGTTATAACCGACATTTCAAAGCCCAAAATGGGGAAAAAGGAATGACCAAAGGGATGCACGGACGGGGAGCAGAAGATCTCTATGTACGAGTCCCTCAAGGAACGACAGTCCGAGATGCTGAAACTGGCAAGGTCATTACCGACTTGGTTGAAAATGGACAAGAGTATATTGTAGCCCATGGAGGACGAGGAGGGCGCGGGAATATTCGTTTTGCCACTCCAAAGAATCCCGCTCCAGAGATTTCTGAGAATGGGGAACCTGGTCAGGAACGCGAACTTGAATTAGAACTCAAGGTCTTGGCAGACGTTGGTTTGGTTGGCTTTCCTTCTGTTGGAAAATCAACCCTTCTTAGTGTCATCACTTCAGCCAAACCAAAGATTGGAGCTTATCATTTCACTACCATCGTTCCAAATTTGGGCATGGTTCGGACGCCATCAGGTGAATCCTTTGCAGTCGCAGACCTTCCTGGATTGATTGAAGGGGCTAGCCAAGGGGTTGGACTAGGAACCCAGTTCCTTCGTCACATCGAGCGCACGCGTGTCATCTTGCATGTTATTGATATGTCAGCCAGTGAAGGACGCGATCCTTATGAAGATTACGTTCAAATTAATAAAGAGCTTGAAACCTATAATCTTCGTTTGATGGAGCGGCCTCAGATTATTGTGGCAAATAAGATGGATATGCCAGAGAGCCAAGAAAACTTGAAAGAGTTCAAGAAGAAATTGGCGGCCAATTATGATGAGTTTGATGAACTTCCACAGATCTTCCCGATCTCTAGTTTGGCGCATCAAGGTTTGGACAACTTGTTAGAAGCAACGGCAGAATTGTTAGACAAAACACCAGAATTCCTCTTGTATTCAGAAGACGAAATGGCTCAAGAAGAGGTCTACTATGGCTTTGATGAAGACCAGCCAGCCTTTGATATCAGTCGGGATGACGATGCCGCTTGGGTCTTGTCTGGTGAAAAACTTGAAAAACTCTTTAATATGACGAATTTCGATCGTGATGAAGCGGTCATGAAATTTGCTCGTCAATTGCGTGGCATGGGTGTTGATGAAGCTCTCCGTGCGCGTGGGGCAAAAGATGGCGATATTGTCCGGATCGGTAAATTTGAATTTGAGTTTGTAGATTAAGATAGATCCCCAGTGGATCAAGGATTCCAAATAAGAAGTGAGGCTTTTTCAGTGGGAGATAAACCAATATCTTTTCGAGATGAAAATGGAAATTTTGTTTCAGCAGCCGATGTTTGGAATGCTGAAAAACTTGAAGAACTCTTTAATACGTTAAACCCTAAGCGCAAATTGCGCTTACAAAGGGAAAAATTAGCAAAAGAAAACCAGCAGAAGTAAATAGACTTGGAGAATACTATGGCAAAAACAATTCATACAGATAAAGCACCCGCAGCAATTGGACCTTATGTTCAAGGGAAAATCGTAGGCAATCTTCTCTTTGCAAGCGGACAAGTTCCCTTGTCACCTGAAACAGGCGAAATCATTGGCGAAACCATCCAAGAACAAACAGAGCAAGTCTTAAAGAACATTGGGGCTATTTTGGAAGAGGCTGGGACAGACTTTGACCATGTGGTGAAAACCACTTGTTTCTTAAGTGATATGAATGACTTTGTACCTTTTAATGAGGTCTATAAAACAGTCTTTACCACAGAGTTTCCAGCTCGATCTGCTGTTGAAGTAGCACGCCTGCCACGTGATGTGAAGGTTGAAATTGAAGTTATTGCGGAAATCAAAGCCTAATAACCATTCAAAGACAAAAAGACAGAGTGGAGAGCAGGAAACTGTAGGCCACTCTGTTTTATTTTGGGAGGAGAAAATGACAGAAAGTAAGATTCAACTGGTCATGGTAACAGGGATGAGCGGTGCGGGCAAGACCGTCGCCATCCAATCGTTTGAGGATTTGGGTTACTTTACCATCGATAATATGCCACCGGCGCTCTTGCTGAAATTTATTGAGCTCATGCGCCACAGTCCCGATAACAATAAATTAGCCGTTGTTGTGGATATGCGGAGCCGTTCTTTTTTCAATGAAATTCGCACCATTTTGGATGAATTGGACAACCAAGAAGACCTCGATTTCAAGGTCTTGTTCTTGGATGCCACTGATAGTGAGTTGGTAGCACGATACAAGGAAACCCGTCGTAGCCATCCATTAGCGGCAGATGGCCGTGTCTTAGATGGGATTACCCTAGAGCGCGAACTCTTGTCCCCTTTAAAAAATATCAGTCAAAATGTGGTGGATACGACTGAGTTGACACCTCGTAATTTGAGAAAAACGATCGCAGAACAATTTGCCAGTCAAGATAATCAGCCAGATTTTCGGGTTGAGGTCATGTCATTTGGGTTTAAATATGGCCTTCCGATCGATGCTGACCTTGTCTTTGACGTGCGTTTCCTTCCAAACCCCTACTACAAATTGGAACTTCGGAATTTAACCGGTCAGGATCCAGCAGTCTATGATTATGTCATGGATCACCCTGAATCAGAGGAGTTTTATGGTCATCTTCATGACTTGATAGTTCCTATTTTACCGTCCTATAAACGTGAGGGTAAATCCGTTCTCACCATTGCTATGGGATGTACCGGTGGGCAACACCGTTCAGTAGCCTTTGCAGAGCGCTTAGCGCATGATTTAGAAAAAAATTGGCAGGTCAATTGCAGTCATAGAGACAAGGACAGACGGAAAGAAACGGTGAATCGCTCATGAGAAAACCTAAAGTAACCGTTATTGGAGGAGGAACAGGGATTTCTGTTATTCTCGATAGTCTGAGAAAGAAACCGGTCGATATCACTGCCATTGTAACCGTTGCAGATGATGGCGGGAGTTCAGGTGAATTGCGGAAGAACATTCAAAAATTGACACCACCTGGGGATCTTCGAAATGTGCTGGTTGCCATGTCAGATATGCCTCGTTTTTATGAGAAGGTCTTTCAATACCGCTTTGCTGACGATGATGGCCCTTTGGCCGGACACCCTTTGGGAAACTTGATCATTGCTGGGATTTCAGAGATGCAAGGCTCGACCTATAATGCCATGCAGTTGTTAACCAAGTTCTTTCATACGACCGGCAAGATCTATCCTTCCAGTGATAGTCCCTTGACCCTTCATGCCGTCTTTCAAGATGGAAAAGAAGTGGTAGGAGAAAGCCACATTGCCAACTACACCGGCATGATTGATCATGTTTATGTGACCAATACCTTTGATCAAGAGCGCCCAAAAGCTAGTAAGAAAGTGGTGGAAGCTATTCTTGAAAGTGATATGGTCGTCTTGGGTCCTGGTTCGCTCTTTACCTCGATCCTTCCTAATTTGATGATCGATGAGATTGGGAAAGCTATCCTTGAAACCAAGGCTCAGGTAGCCTATGTTTGTAACATCATGACCCAAAGAGGAGAAACCGAGCATTTCACAGACAGTGACCACGTTGCCGTTCTCCATAAACATTTGGGAGAGAAGTTCATCGATACCGTCCTTGTCAATATCAATCAGGTTCCCGCAGCTTACATGAACAGTAACAAATTTGATGAATACTTGGTGCAGGTAGAGCACGATTTTAAGGGGTTGCACTCGCAAGTTCCCCAAGTGATTTCTTCCGATTTCTTAAAGCTGGTCAATGGAGGAGCTTTTCATGATGGCGAAAAAGTAGTCGAAGAGTTGATGCAGATCGTGCAGGTGAGAAAATGAGTTTTACGGTTCGTGTCAAAGAAGAATTATTGTCTCTCAAGCGATTTGAAAAGAGTGAATTGGCTGCCATTATCAAGATGTCTGGAAGTCTTGGGATTTCAATGGGGGGCTTGACGCTCTCGGTAACAACAGAAAATGCCAAGATCGCTCGCCATATCTATGAATTGTTGCATCATTTTTATGAGGCCAAATCGGATATTCGCCACCACCAAAAAACCAATTTGAAAAAAAATCGTGTTTACACAGTATTCTTGGATGAAAAGGTGGAAGAGATTCTAGCTGACTTGCATTTGGCAGATGCCTTCTTTGGAATCGAGACAGGAATTGATGCCAGTGTTTTAGAAGATGAAGTAGCCAGTCGTGCTTATCTTCGGGGAGCTTTTTTGTCGAGTGGTTCCATCATGGATCCTGAAAAAGGAAAATACCAGTTGGAAATCCATTCTGTCTACACGGATCACGCGGAAGGAATTGCCCTTCTTATGCAAGGCTTTCTGCTAGATGCCAAAACCATTGAGCGTAAAAAGGGTGTGGTAACCTATCTTCAACGAGCGGAAGATATCATTGATTTTTTGATTGTGGTAGAGGCTATGGAAGCTATGCAAGAATTTGAAGCTATCAAGGTCATGAGAGAGACGCGCAATGACCTCAATCGGGCCAATAATGCCGAGATGGCCAACATTCAGCGCACAGTCACAGCTAGCATGAAAACCATTAATAATATTAGTAAAATTGTGGATACGGTCGGTCTAGGGAGTTTACCAAGTGACCTGCAAGAAGTTGCCTATATCCGGATGAACCATCCAGATTATTCCATCCAGCAGATCGCAGATAGCTTGCAACAACCTATTTCAAAAAGCGGCGTCAATCACCGCTTGCGTAAGATCAATAAGATCGCAGACGATTTAGAAAAATAAAAAAGGCTAAAGGCCTTTTTTATTATAAACTGGTTGAGTGGGTTGGTTGGACTTTTTTATCTGGATAGATGTAGTTGATGGCATTGTTTACAGCTGTTGGAGCTTCCCCCAGACCTGTAGCGATGAGATCGATCTTTCCTTCATAGAAGCAGCAGTCTCCACAGGCATAAATTCCGGGAAGACTGGTTTCTTGTTTTTGGTTCACCTTGATTTTATGGCGTTGCAATTCTACACCCCATTCTTTCAAGTTTCCGATAGAAGATTTAAAACCATAGTTGACAAATAAGTGATCAATCGGGATAAGTTCGGTTTCATCGGATTTGACTTTTGTGATTTCAAGATGAGTGGCATGACCATTTTCGCCAATCAAGCGGCTAGGAACAAATGGTGTTTTGATGCTGACAGAAGATTGTTTGAGCTCTTCTACGCTATGTTCCAAGGCACGGAAGTTGTCCCGACGGTGAACGATTGTAGTTGGAGCAATCTTGTCAAAAGCAAGAGCCCAGTCCACAGCAGAGTCCCCCCCACCAAGGACGGTCACCTGCTGTCCTTCATATTGTTGGATATTTGATACGTGGTAGTGGACGTTATCAAAGTCTTCAGCCCCCTCGATATCAAGAGCACGTGGTTTAAAGGCACCGCCACCCATGGCAATGATGACGGCTTTAGACTGATGCACTTGGCGAGAAGTAGTGATAGTGAAGAGGTCGCCCTCTTTTTGAATATCCTCTACAGTTTCATTGAGGAAGATCGGTGTATCGAATCGTTTGACTTGCTCGATCAAGCGGTTGCTCAATTCTTCACCTGTTAAATTGGTAAATCCGGGTACATCGAGGATACTTTTTTCTGGATAGAGAATGGCTGGTTGCCCTCCAAGTTGAGGTAAGGAATCAATCAGTTTGACTTTAACTTGGCGCATATTGCCATAAAAAGCAGCAAACAGACCAACTGGTCCGCCCCCAACAATCGTAATATCATAAATTTCTGACATGGTATCTCCTTCAGGGTTTTCTTTGTTTCCATTGTATCATAAAATAGGAAGAATGAAAAAGTCGGAAAAAAGAAATGGCATGAAGGTTAGGAAGGTTAGAAAAGTTTTAAAAGATCTTGACAGCACCTTTAAAGTGTGATAAAATGATTAAGATTTTAGGCTTGAAGGGAGTGAAAAACATGTCAAAAACAGTAGTACGTAAGAATGAATCTCTTGACGATGCTCTTCGTCGTTTCAAACGCGCGGTTACTAAAGCTGGTACTCTTCAAGAAACACGCAAACGTGAATTCTATGAAAAACCTTCTGTAAAACGTAAACGTAAATCAGAAGCAGCTCGTAAACGTAAAAAATTCTAATTGAATACAAGAACAGACTTCGGTCTGTTTTTTGTTTCTCTAGAAAAATTGAAGAAAAAAAGCCGACCTTCTAACTAGAAGATCGGATCTTTTTATCTGATTATTTGTTTGCAAGCAAGTCGCGGATTTCAGTAAGCAACTCTTCTTGAGTAGGAGCAGGAGCTTCTTCTTCGACAGCTTCTTCTTTTTTACCAAGGTTTT
>ERZ1699239.181-NODE-181-length-18065-cov-3.312967_pt1 | contig 18065 bp, 14 predicted proteins | sample MGYA00581536_ERZ1699239 | MGnify/ENA primary metagenome ERZ1699239 (study PRJEB42319, sample SAMD00040333) | human oral metagenome | material: saliva | host: Homo sapiens | study: EMG produced TPA metagenomics assembly of PRJDB4115 data set (Metgenomic analysis of...
ATCAACAACGCGATCGCCTCCAAGTGATCGAACCCGCCGGGCGTTTAACGGTCGGCACCCCGCTCGTCTGAGGCGAGCACCCAGCCTCGCACCCGCCCGCGTCCCACGCGGCGGGCGGGTGCGAGGCACACAAAACGCTCGCGCCGCAATGCGGCGCTCTCGCACCTCCGGGTGCTTTCCGACCCGCCGCCAGGCGGGTATCGTCGCAATGACGCGCAAACAGCGCACGTGTGGAGGACACGATGTCTGAGCCAGTGAAGGCTGCAGCAAAGAAAAAAGAGGGGCGCACAGCCTCGCACGCTAGCGAAGTAACCAGGCCCGGTTTCTTCGTCAAACTTGTCCTGATGATGCTCATCGATGCCCTGGGAATCTACGGCATGTTCACCGCTTACCTGGTGAAGTCGTGGGCGGTTCTCGCCGTCCTCGCCGTCCTGCTCATCGCGGTCAACTGGGTGTACTTCTCCAAGCGGACTATTCCCGCGAAGTACCTCGTTCCCGGCATGGTCTTCCTGCTCATCTACCAGGTCTTCGTCATGGGGTACACGGGCTACGTGTCCTTCACGAACTACGGCCAGGGCCATAACTCCAGCAAGGACGACGCCATCGCGTCGATCCTGCAGGCGTCCGAGCAGCGCGCTGAGGGCGCGCCGAGCCTCCCCGCAGCTGTCGTTGAGGACAGCTCCGGCCTCGGGCTCGCGGTTGTTGATACCGCCACGGGCACCATCCGCGTGGGTGACTCCGAGACCCCGCTGCACGAAGTGTCCGGCACCTACGCCGCCGGCATGCTGAGCGCGGTTGACGGCTACAAGGTCCTGACGATCGCCGAGATCCTCAAGCCTGAGGTTCAGCAGAAGGTCTCTGCCATCAGGGTTCCGGCTTCCTCCGACCCCAACGACGGAAGCTACCGCACCGACGACGGCTCGAGCGCCTACCTGGCCAAGTCCCGCTACAACTACGACGAGGCCGCCGACACCCTGACCGACACGACGACCGGCGTCGTCTACACGGCCAACAACAAGATTGGCGCCTTCGTCGACGCGGACGGCAACCAGATCGATCCGGGCTGGCGCGTCTTCGTCGGCTTCGACAACTACATGAACATGTTCGCCCGCGGCGACCTGGCTGGTCCGTTCCTGAAGGCCCTGCTGTGGTCCTTCGTCTTCGCCGCTGCATCCGTCCTGTCGACCTTCGCGCTCGGCCTGATCCTGGGCCTCGTGTTCGCGGACAAGCGCATCAAGGGTCGCAAGATCTACCAGTCCCTCATGATCCTGCCCTACGCCTTCCCGGCCTTCCTGGCTACCCTGGTGTGGAAGGGCATGCTCAACACGGACTTCGGCTTGATTAACCAGGTGCTGCTCGGCGGAACGAAAATTCCGTGGCTGACGGACGGATTGCTGGCGAAATTCTCGATCCTGGGCGTGAACCTGTGGCTGGGCTTCCCCTACATGTTCCTCGTGTGCCTGGGTGCCCTGCAGTCCCTGCCGGGTGACGTCGAAGAGGCCGCGAAGATCGATGGCGCCTCCGGCCTGCGTACCGTGTGGTCCATCAAGCTGCCGCTCGTGCTGCAGTCCACGGTGCCGCTGCTGATCGCCTCCTTCGCGTTCAACTTCAACAACTTCTCGCTCATCTACATGCTGACCGGCGGCGGCCCGAACTACCCGGGCTTGGATGTCGGCCAGACTGACATCCTGATCTCGATGGTCTACAAGATCGCGATCGAGTCGGGTTCCCCGAACTACGGCCTGGCCTCGGCCATGTCCATCGTCATCTTCATCGTCGTGGGCGTGATCGCGTGGCTCGGTTTCCGCCAGACGAAGACCCTTGAGGAGCTGTGATGAGCGCTGCAACTGTGAAGAAGAATCGCGAGTCCACCCTGAAGGGTGGGCGCTGGTGGAAAGAGGTCGGTTGGCGCCACATCGTCGCCATCCTGATGATCATCTACTGCCTCATCCCGCTGCTCTACGTCCTGTCGGTGTCCCTGAACCCGGGTGGTACGCTCGCTGGCTCAAACAAGCTCTTCTCCTCGTTTTCCTTCGAGAACTACCTGGCGCTGGGCTCCGGCAAATACGCCGGCTACTGGTCGTGGGTCCTGAACTCCCTCATCGTGTCGACCACGACCGCTGTGGGCACCGTCCTCATGGGCGCGGCTGCCGCCTACGCGTTCAGCCGCTTCCGCTTCAAGGGACGCCGCGCGACCCTGACCGGCCTGCTGCTGGTGCAGATGTTCCCGCAGATGCTGGCCTTCGTGGCCCTGTACCTGCTGCTCCTGGGTATCCAGGACATCTTCCCGGTCATGGGCCTGAACTCGAAGCTCGGCCTGATCTGCGTCTACCTCGGTGGCGCGCTCGGCTCGAACACCTTCCTGCTCTACGGCTTCTTCAACTCGATCCCGCGTTCGCTGGATGAGGCGGCCATGATCGACGGCGCGACGCACGCCCAGACCTTCTGGACGATCATCATGCCGCTGGCCCGCCCCGTCCTGGCGGTCGTCGGCCTGCTGAGCTTCATCTCCTCGCTCGGCGACTTCGTGATCGCGAAGGTTGTCCTGCAGGATCAGAGTCAGTTCACCCTGGCCGTCGGCATGTACATGTGGGCATCTGACGAGCGTACCGCCCCGTGGGGCATCTTCGCGGCCGGTTCCGTGATCGCAGCCATCCCGGTGATCCTGCTGTTCCAGTACCTGCAGAAGTACATCGTCTCCGGCCTGACCGCCGGCGGCGTCAAGGAGTAAGCGCTCCGCGCCCTCCTGCATGGCCAGCCCCGGCCTCGTCCCCTATCCCCGTGGAACGAGGCCGGGGCTGTTTTATGCATTCGGGCGCGGGGAAGTGGGATGAGGTCGCTGTTCTTTGGGGGCCAGTGTGCAGATGTGGATAGTCCCGGCATTGCAAGCATTGCGGGCATTACTGACGTAGTTCTTCGACAATGTCGCATGCAATTCCCATGTAAACCTTTCAAATATATAAATGGGATCGTTGGAATTGCAACGTTTGTGGGTGGTATTGAAAGCTGCCTGAGGGGAATTGCCTGCGACATTTGGGGGCGGGCGTGAGAGATGGCGTGGGCGTGGGGGAGGGGGCTTCCCGAGGTTCGTGTGGTGAGATCGCTTGACAGGTTAGTTGGTTATATGGTTCATTAGTCATGTAATGAACCGCTGAACCTGAAGGGAGGGTACGCATGGCACCCACGTTCGTCTCGGGGATCCCGATCTACGTGCAGATCGCCGACGACATCCGCGCGCAGATCCTGCGCGGCGCCCTGCGCGCTGGGGACCAGCTGACCTCCACCACGGAGTACTCCGCGACCTACCGCATCAACCCGGCCACCGTCGGCAAGGCCTTCGCGATCCTCGTCGACGAGGGGCTTGTCGAAAAGCGACGCGGCATCGGTATGTTCGTCGCCGAAGGCGCACAGCACGCGCTCGTGGCCGACGGGCTCGCGTCCTACGTGGAGGAGACCCTGAACCCCGCCGTCGAAGCGGGCCTGGCCCTGGGCCTCGACCTCGACGCCATCATCGACCACGTCCGCGCCTACGGCGCCGACACAACCGCCAAGGACAACTCATGATCACCCTCAACTCCATCAGTCACACGTATCCGGGAGAGAACGAGGCGGCGCTGCGCGACATCTCGCTCACCCTCGGAGACGCAACCGTCACCGCCCTAGTTGGCCCCAACGGCTCGGGAAAGACGACGCTCATGCAGATCCTCGGCGGCCTGATGGTGCCCACCTCGGGGAGTATCTCCATCGATGGTGCGCAGGCCAGCGCCGACGACCTGCTCACCGGATCGATCATCGCTTCTTCCGCGCGTGACCTCGATGACGCGAACAGTAAGACGCTCGTCGCCTACGCGCGTCTGCGTCCCACGTGGGACGAGCAGCTCTTCGAGCACTACGTCGGACGTTTCGGACTCGCCATGAGCCGTAAGTCCGTGCGCAAGCTTTCCGGCGGGCAGGCCGCCATTTTCTCCGCCTCGATCGCACTGGCCTCGGGCGCGCCCATCACCCTCCTCGACGAGATCCAGGCGCCCCTGGATGTGCCCACGCGCTACGCCCTCTACGAGGAGATCCTCGCCCTGGCGGGGGAGGGCATGGAAGGAAAGCGCCCGCAGCGCCGCTTCCTCGTTTCCTCGCACATGGTCTCCGAACTCGAAAAGGTCGCCGAAGACGTCATCGTCTTGAAGAAGGGCGAGCTCCTCGCTCACGAGAGCGTCGATGACTTCACCTGCCGAGTCTCAGCTCTGACCGGCCACGCCTCCGACGTCGAGCGCTTCCTCGGAGAGCGCCCGACCCTCGCTGTCATCGCCAGTCGCGAGCTCGGCTCCACGCGAGAGATCGTCGTGGACCTGCGCGGCGCCTCCATCACCGAGGCCGATTTTGCCACCCATAGCCTCAGCGCAGCGCCCTGCTCCTTCCAGGACGCCTTCGCTTACCTCATCCAGGAGAATGACCAATGAGCACCGCACCCACTGTTTCCTCTCAGCCCTCGATCTGGCGACTTGGAATGGTCGACTGGCGATTCGCTTTCGGAGTGTACGCCGCGGTTGTCGTTGGTCAATTTGCCATTAACTCCACGGTGAGCGCCATCATGTACGCGACCTCCGATGACTTCTCGGGGCACGTCGATCAGTCCGCCATGAACGCCGCCTTCTCGACGGGCATCTACATCCTCATCGCGCAGATCATCACTACGACGACGGACCTGCGGGCAGCGTCTCTGAGCGGCGCGTCGCGCCGTACCCTGGCACTATCGACCTACGTGCACAGTGCCGTCGTTATCGCCATCGCCAGTGTGATCTGGTGGGTGCTCGCCCTGGCTCAGTCGCACATTTTCTTCCTGGGGAGCCTTGAATACCCCCTCGGACTGGACTCGTGGCTCTTTGTGGTGGTCGCCTGGATCGCCTGCGATGGGGCCGGGCGCCTCATCGGTGCGGCCTCACGCCATGGTCGAGGCCCGTGGACGGTTGCCCTCGGCATTATCGTGGCGACTGTGCTGGGCCTGGCCGGCATCGCCGGTCCGGTCACCTGGTTGGTCCTCACGCTTGTTCATAAGTCCGGCTACCTTCCCCCGATGCACCCCGCCTTCTGGTTCCTCGGCCTCATCACTCTCGCAGTCGCCGCCGCCGGATGGCGCCTGACCCTCACGGGCAGAATCCGCCGCCTCAACTGAACGTCCGTTCCGTCAGGGGAGCATGACCCCTCGACCCAGCCCCGGCCTCGTTCCCTCCCGTAGGAGCGACGAGGCCGGGGCAGTTTTATGCATTCGGGCGCGGACGACTGTCGTTGAGTGTCGGTGAATTGTCTGTGTGTGCCCTGCACTTTCGCACGTAATTCAATGGTAAAGATTTCATTCATGTGTTGAGAACGTTGGGATGTCAACGATGCCATTTCAGAATTTGAAATATGTCAAGGGGAATTACGTGCGACTTTTGGGGCTGGGGGAGTGGGGAGCTGGCTCACGCGGATCCGGATAGGTTACGACGATCTGGATAGGTTATTGACATCTGGATAGGTTAATAACCTATCCGGATCTGCATAACCTATCCGGATCTGCATAACCTATCCGGATCTGCATTACCTATCCGGATCTGTATAACCTATCCGGATCCGCATAACCTATCCGCGAGCGTGGTGGCGGAGAGAAACGCACAGCCCGGCCAGAACGACGGGTGCGCACCTGTGGTGGGATCCATGAGCGCGGAGGGGCCCGGAAGCGCCCGAAACAGTAGTTATCGGCTAGTATCGATGGCGACACGACAGCCAGTCGTGCCCCAAATACTCAAGGAGTGACAAGTGGCTAAGGGACCCTCCCGCCTCGACAACGTGATCAGCCTGGCCAAGCGCCGCGGCTTCGTCTTCCCCTGCGGTGACATCTACGGTGGCACCCGTTCCGCGTGGGACTACGGCCCGCTCGGCGTGGAACTGAAGGAAAACATCAAGCGCGCCTGGTGGAACGCCATGGTCCGCCGCCGCGCCGACGTCGTCGGCCTCGACTCCTCCGTCATCCTCCCGCGCGAAGTGTGGGTCGCCTCCGGCCACGTCAAGGCCTTCACCGACCCGCTCATCGAGTGCCTCAACTGCCACAAGCGCGCCCGCGAGGACCAGCTCATCGAAGAGCTCGCCGAAAAGAAGGGCGTCGAAGAGTCCTCCCTGACCACCGCCGACATCGCGTGCCCCAACTGCGGCGTGCGCGGCCAGTGGACCGAGCCCCGCGCCTTCTCCGGCCTGCTCAAGACCTACCTGGGCCCCGTCGACGACGAGGCCGGCCTGCACTACCTGCGCCCCGAGACCGCCCAGGGCATCTTCGTCAACTACGCGAACGTCATGAACGCCGCGCGCAAGAAGCCGCCGTTCGGCATCGGCCAGATCGGCAAGTCCTTCCGCAACGAGATCACGCCCGGCAACTTCATCTTCCGTACCCGCGAGTTCGAGCAGATGGAACTCGAGTTCTTCTGCGAGCCCGGCACCGATGAGGAATGGCACCAGTACTGGATCGACTACCGCAAGGCCTGGTACGTTGACCTGGGTATCGACCCGGAGAACCTGCGCGAGTACGAGCACCCGCAGGAGAAGCTCTCGCACTACTCCAAGCGCACCGTCGACCTGGAATACCGCTTCGGCTTCCAGGGCAGCGAGTGGGGCGAGCTCGAAGGCATCGCCAACCGCACCGACTACGACCTGACCGTCCACTCCGAGGCCTCCGGCGCGAAGCTCGACTACTTCGACCCGAACACCAAGGAACGCTGGACCCCCTACGTCATCGAGCCCTCGGCGGGCCTGACCCGTTCCCTCATGGCCTTCCTCATCGAGGCCTACCACGAGGACGAGGCCCCCAACGCCAAGGGCGGCGTCGACAAGCGCGTCGTGCTCAAGCTGGACCCGCGCCTGGCCCCCGTCAAGGCCGCCGTCCTGCCCCTGTCCCGCAAGCCCGAACTGACCGGCCCCGCCCAGGAGCTGGCTGACGAGCTGCGCGGCATCTGGAACGTCGACTACGACGACGCCGGCGCCGTGGGACGGCGCTACCGTCGCCAGGACGAGATCGGCACGCCCTTCTGCATCACCTACGACTTCGACTCGATCGAGGACCACGCCGTCACCATCCGTGAGCGTGACACGATGGAGCAGGTGCGCATCCCGCTCGACAAGGTCAAGTCGTACCTGATCGAACGCCTGGGCTGCTGACTTGCAGATAGCCTCAACATCCGCAGCGGCCCCTCTTCGCGTGGGGCCGCTGCGCCTGTGGACACCCGTCGTCCTGGCCCCCATGGCCGGGGTGACGGACGTGCCCTTCCGACGCCTATGCCGCATCATGGGCGAGTCGGGCCTGCCCGACCACCTGCGACCCACCGGCATCCCCTCCTGGGCGGCCGAGTCGGGGGAGGGGGCCACGGCCTCGTCCCCGAAGGCGCCCAGCGAAAGCTCCAGCGAGCCGCGCCACGTCGCCATCCCGCGCGTGGACGCGCCCGCCGGCCTGTACGTCACCGAGATGGTGACCAGCCGCGCCCTCGTCGAGGAGAATGAGCGCACCCTGGAGATGGTGCGCCCCGACCCCGCCGAGCGCGTGCGCTCCCTGCAGCTCTACGGCGTCAACCCCGCCGTCATGGCGAAGGCCGCGACGATGCTCATCGAGCGCGACCTCACCGACCACATCGACCTGAACTTCGGGTGCCCCGTCCCCAAGGTGACGAAGAAGGGCGGGGGAGCGGCCCTGCCCTGGAAGCGGGACCTGTTCACGGACCTCGTGGGCGCCGTCGTGCGCGCCAGTAACGAGGCCGGGGAGCGCGCCGGGCGCGAGATCCCCGTGACCGTGAAGATCCGCATCGGCATCGACTCCGAGCACGAGACCGCGACCGATGCGGCGCTCGCTGCGCAGAAGCTGGGCGCCGCGGCGCTCACCCTGCACGCGCGCACCCAGAACCAGCACTACGCGGGACGCGCCCACTGGGACGAGATCGCGCGTCTGAAAGATCTGCTCGACATCCCCGTCTTCGGCAACGGCGACGTCTTCGAGGCCGCCGATGCCCTGGCGATGCTGGAACGCACCGGCTGCGACGGCATCAGCGTCGGGCGCGGCGCCCAGGGACGCCCCTGGATCTTCCGTGACATCGTCGCTGCCTACCACGGTGGGGCCATCCCGCCCGGCCCCAGCCTCGCCGAGGTCGTCTCCGTCATCGAGCGTCACGCCGCCTGGTGCGTCGTCGATCAGGGCGACGAGGGGCGCGCGCTGCGCGAGATGCGCAAGCACATCGGCTGGTACCTGCGTGGATTCGCCATCGGTGGCCCCCAGCGTCACGCCCTGTCGATGGTTTCCACGCTGCAGGAGCTCCACGAGCGCCTCGCGGACCTCGACCTCGACCAGGCCTTCCCGCCCGCAGCACGCGGACCGCGTGGCCGGGCCGGCGGCGAAAAGACACCCCACCTGCCCGACGGCTGGCTGGACCACCCCTACCTCACGCAGAGCGAACGAGATCGCCTGCACCTGGCAGAAATTGGATACTAAGCGAAGGAATCATGCCTCACCCATCTGCGCCCGACCCCGACCCTGCGCCCGGACTCGTCACCATCGGGAGAGCCGCCAAGAAGGCGAGTCTCGGGGGACGTACCCAGGTCATCGTTCCCGTCAGTGGGGACGCGGCGGCCCTGAGCGAGCAGGTCGAGGCGCTGGCCTCGTGCCGCGCGGACATCGTTGAGTGGAGGGTAGACACCTTCCTGTCGTCCCTCGTGGGGTCGCACTTCGTGGCCGCATCGGACGTGGAGTCGGACCTGGTGCGGATGGCCCGCTACGTCGCGGATTCCTCGCCCCTGCCGTTGCTGGCGACCATTCGCACGTCGGTCGAGGGGGGCGAGGCTTACCTGGACGACGAGGAATACTGCGCCCTCGTGCGTTCGCTTTCGTCCTTTGCGGGCGGCGTCGACGTGGAGATCTCGCGCGATGGGTCCTCCTCGCTCATTGAGGACGCGCACGAGGCCGGGGCGATCGTCGTCGCTTCCTTCCACGATTTTGAGGGGACTCCCGGCGACGAGCAGCTCGCCGAGGTCTTGGCGGCTATGAACTACGCGGGCGCCGACGTCCTCAAGTTCGCGTGCATGGCCAACAGCGCCACGGACGCGGCCCGAGTGCTGGCGGCGCAGGCGTGGGCGCGCGAGGCCTACGACCGTCCCGTTATCGGCATCGCCATGGGCCCCAACGGTGCGCCCACGCGCCTGGTGGGCTCTGCCCTCGGGTCCGCGGCCACCTTCGCGACCCTACCCGGGTGGGAAGGCAGCGCCCCCGGACAGTTCACCGTCGAGCAAGTGCGAACTGTCCTCGACATTGTCGAGGCCTCGGAGGGCTAAGCCTGATTGCCGGTGTCAACGCGGCCACGAAGCAAGCGACGAAAAAGAGGGGCGCTGGAGTGTTCTCCAGCGCCCCTCGCTCTCCGTCCTGTGGCTATTGCCTGTGGAAGCGTGGGCTGGTGCCCAGGTGTGTGGGGTAGGGGTTGTCTTTGTTGGTTGCCTGTGATTCGTCGAGGCCGCGATAGGCGTAGGAGTTGTCATACGCGATCTGGGTGGGATCGACGAGGCCATCGGCGTATTGCTGGACCTCCGCGGGAGTCGGGCTCGAGCCACCTCCCTTGTCCGCCAGGGGATTCTCATCCGGATACTGGCTGGGATCCGTGTTGAGCATCTTTCCGGGGTTAATTGGTCCATACCCGACGTAGATGTCTCTGCCGCCCTCAGGTGTGCTCGCTGTATTGACGAGGAGCTGGAGGAGCTGATTCGGGGTCGCGTTGGGCCACTTGGAACGCGCCTGCGCGAGAGCGCCGGCGACGATAGGGGCCGAAAAAGAGGTGCCCCGAGTGGAGGAAATCTGTCCGCTTTCATCGCGCCAAATAATAGGGCCCCCGACGGCAGTCGTGGTGACACCCTGACCCCAGGAGGAATAAGAAGCGAACTTTCCATCCGTATCAATGGCGGAAACACCGACGACACCCGACCACCACGACAGTGATATCTCGTTGTCGTCCTCGTGCCCGTTTCCTGCGCCAGCAGTGATGATGACTCCTTGACTCATCGCCCGAGCGATTGCCCACTTGAGGTGGTCTGAATGTGAAAGCGAGGACGCGGAGTAATTGATGATCGATGCTCCATCATCAATTGCTTTGTTGATCAACGATGATACTTCCGTAGGCAGAATGCCAGCTTTCATCGGGCAATCGGCCCCCACAAAGCTGGCGTCATCGGGGCGCTGGTAAGCGAGTAGCGTGGCATCGGGTACCGTCCCGTAAGCGTCTGACACCAATAGGGAAGCGACTGTGGTGCCGTGGCTTCTGTGGGCAGAGCTGGACGTGACTGAGCATGGGCTTTTGTCCGTAATGTTTGCACCTGCCAGCTCGGGAACGGAGGTGTCGACAGGGCCATCGATGATCGCAATGGTGACGCCTGCTCCCGTGTAGCCCTTGGCTCGTGCGGAGTCCAGGTGATAGTAGGAGTAGTAGGCCTGGTCAGCCGCCATAATGGGGCGGTCATCGGCCCGTGCGGGGGTGAGCGGGTAGCCGGTGGCGATGCCCGTGAGCGCCAGCGTGGCGCACAGGGTACCAGCAGTGCGGAGGCTAAAGACCCGACCAATCGGCGAAAAAATGCGTGCGCTCACCACTGGCTGATATCCCATCCGTCGTCCTTACGTTTCGCCGGGGTCAACGTACGATCCGAGCCATAGGTCTGCGAGAGGGGATTGACGTACCCGCGCGGCACGCCCTCGTCCTCCTCGTCCTCGACGTGGAAGGCCTCATACCTGCGGCGACGACGTTTCTTCTCGTCCTTCGCCCCGCCACCAGCTCCCGCGCCGGAACCGCCCATGAAGCCGCCCTGTTGTCCCGCAGGTCCTCCCGTGCCGCGCGCTGCCGAACCCGCTCCGGTGGTGCTGCCCGGGGGCGTGTAGGTGCCCATGCCTGTACCGCTGAACGATCCGGCGCGCAGCGTCGAGGCACCCGCAGCCGCCCCCATCCGACCGGTGACGCCGGCTCCAAGAACACCCGTGCGCCCGAGGCTACCCAACGCAGGTCCACCCATGCGCGCCGCCCCGCGCAGGCCCAGGGCCCCAGCCCCGAGCAGCCCCGCGCCGCCGAGGCGCCCGGCAGACTGGGCCTCCGCCGCGCGCGCCGTATTGAGTCCCCAGAGGGGGTGATCGCGATCGATCGGGGGAGCGGGGGTGTGACCGCCGATGACCCCGTTCGCGTGCCGATCACCGTTGACTCGGGTGTGCAACAGGTCCACGTCCATGAGATCCTGCGGGTCCGTGATCGGATTCGTCCGTGATCCGAGGTCGCCCTCGGGCAGTTAGCGATTGGGGATACGCTGGGAGTGCATGACACGCTGGTCGATGTCACCGCCCTCGTCGTAGCCACCCGGATACAGGCCCGAGTCCGCCCCGCGCAGCCCCGCGTTGCCGAAGGCGTCCGACCGGGAACGACCGTAGGCGCCACCCTCGTGGGGCGAGATAACGACGTGGCCCTTCCTGAGGGCATCGGCGGTGTCCGCGGGGAGCTCAGGAATCGGGGTCCAGTCGTTAAAGTCGACGTCGGCTGGGGGTGTATTGCTGTGCTCTGAGAGCCTCGCATTCAGGTCGTTCATCGTCGACTCGAAGCGCTCGATGATCTCCGTGGCCTTCGCCTCGCGCTGGACATTCGCCTGTGCCTCGACACCCTCCACGTAAGCCAGGCCGTCCGCCACCAGGGCATTGACGAATTTGCCGGGCAAGCCGAACTTTGAGGCGATGGGGATGGTCACCTCGCCCGCGTGACGCAAGGATTCCGTCATGGGGTCCAACAGCGTGGGGGAGAGCTGGCGCGCGTCCTCCGCCGCGAGCATGATCGCGCGTCGCGCCTCAACGTAGTAGGACATGCCGGTCATGTAGAAGTTGGCTTGCTTGTCAAAGCGCTTGATCGCGCGCACGGCCTCGTCGGACATCGCCTGGCCGGCCTGGCCAGTGAACCCCTGGTATTCCTTGAAGTGCTCGACCTTGTCGCGCGCCTGACGAATGGCCTTGACGATGGCGGAATGCTCGTCGTCCCAACCGTAGAGCTTCTCGTTGTCCGGTGCACTGTTCGCGAACTCCATGAGCCGGTCGTACATGGGTGATGACACCATTGTTGTCTCCTTGTGTGCTCGCGCTCAGTACTCGTCGGGTCCGGAATCAACGACTGTGTCCACTGGAGCGCCAGACTCATCGCTGGTCTGTGCCTGAGCGGGCGGATTCTCGCTGGTGATCTGCTCAACGCTCTTCTCGGAATAGACCTTCTGAGCGCTTTCGCCCTGGTTGAGAGCCAGCAGGGCGGTACCGACGGCTGCCAGCGCAGCGCGGGCATCTTCTTCGGTGCCGGTAAAGTCAGAGACGGCCTGAGCGACTTTCGTGTCGAGATCGCTCAAAAACTGCGCCTCGTTCAGCATATTCGTCGAAAATGACGTGAGGAACGACCGCACGGTATCTCCCATGCTCTGGGCCGCGCTCTCAGTCGTCCAGTGACCGAATATTTGCGCCGTCGCCAACATCATTGCCGATGTTGCGGAGGTGGTTAGTTCGCCCCCCCCCGGCGCTCATGTCGTCACTCACCTGTGCGTGGCGCTGTGAGTCGAATGCAACGTCTGGCATCGCTCCAATTTCCTTTGCTGCGTGGAACCTCGCACTCCTGCGGCAAGGTAACCGAGTGGTCAACAGTTTAGCTGCCTCGCGTGGGCTTGTGCAAGAACATGCGCGGGCTGGAGGGAAGAACGTCGATGACCGACGATGCAATAAAAAGTGGTGGGCGGGCCAACCGGCCCGCCCACCACGGCTATGTCAGTGATGCTCGGAAAGCTCACGCCTCCTTGGGGGACACCGTCACGACCGTGTCAGTGATACCCACCGGGCCGGAGCGGCTGGGGTGATGTCGCCGAACTTCTTCTTGTTCGTGACGACCATTGGGGTGATCGTGTCGTAGCCGGCCTCGGATGACATCCCAATCGACCTCGGCCAGGACGTCGCCGCGCTTGACGACGTCGCCCTTGGCGACGCGCGGCGTGAAGCCCTTGCCCTCCAGCTTCACGGTGTCCATGCCGATGTGGATGAGCACCTGGACGCCGGACGCGGACTTGATGCCGTAGGCGTGGCCCGTCGGGAACGCGACGGACACCTTGCCGTCACACGGGGCAACAACCACGGCGCCAGCGGCCGGGGAGACGGCGATGCCGGGGCCGAGAGCGCCGGCGGCGAAAGCCTCGTCGGCAACGTCCGACAGCGCGACCAGCTCGCCCGCCATGGGGGCGGTGAGCGTCAGGTCAGCCACTGCCTCGTCGCTGAAAGCGGGAGCCGGAGCGGCCTCAGCTGCGGGAGCGGCGGGGGCAGCGACGGGAGCCGGGGCGGCGGCGGGAGCGGCGGACACGCCAGCCTTCGCGGCCTCCTTCTTGGCGCGAGCCTCAGCCTTCTGCTCCTTCGTGCGGTAGTCGAAGAAGACGACCATGAGGAACGCGGTGAAGAACGCGGCGGTAATACCCAGGCCGTAGACGGCCATGGGGGAGAAGACCGGGATCGTCAGCAGCGACGTGAACACGAAGGTGTGCGTGATCACGCCGCGACCGATGCCGATGACCAAACCACCAGCGACACAGCCGGTGAGCATCAACGGGTAGATGCGCTTGAAGCGCAGGTGGATGCCGTACAGGGACGGCTCCGAAATACCACCGAAGAGGCCGGCCGCCAGAGCGCCGGACGCGGTCTGACGCATATCGGTGTCGCGGTCACGGATCGACAGGAAGAGCACGCCGGCCGTTGCGCCGAAGCAGGCGAAGTTCCACGCGCCCATGGGGCCCTGGATGAAGTCCGAACCCGTCGAGGCGATGTTCGCCAGCTGCAGTGCGTTGAGCGGCCAGTGCAGACCCAGCGGCACCAGGAAGGGGTAGATGATCGGGATGATGATCGCGAAGACGATGGGGGCGTGGCCGTTGAGCCAGGCCAGGCCGCCACCCAGGCCGTTACCGATCCAGATCGACAGGGGGCCGATCAGGAAGGCCGTCAGCGGCATGATGATGACGAAGGAGATGAAGGGGACGAACACCATCTGAACGTTCGAAGGAACGATCTTCTTCAGGCCCTTGTAGACCAAAGCCAGGAGCGGCACCATCAGCAGCGGCACGAACACCTGGCCGCCGTAGTCGGACAGCTGCAGGGGCAGGCTGCCAACCTGGGTGACGCACTGCTCGGTGCCCAGGGCATTCGTCGTGCAGGTCGTCTCGGCGAACGAGGTGGCGTTGCTCAGGCCCGTGAAGTTGGGGGTGAGCAGCGACAGGATGACGGCCGTGCCGACCCACGGGTCGATGTCCAGCTTCTTGGAGGCGTTGTAGGCGACCATCGCGGGCAGGAAGTAGAAGACCGCGCGCCACATGGAGTTCACGTAGCCCAGCCACACCGGGATTGTCTGGGCGCGTGTGTCGACGACGTGCAGGGCGTCAAGAACCGCGAGGAACGCCAGGATCAGGGAGGCGCCGAGGAGGACGGGCAGCAGCGGGCGGAACGAGTCCGACAGGTACTCGAAGAACGCGTCGACGATGGCGTTCTTTCCGCGCGCCTTCGCGCGGGCGGCGGCCTTGACGTCGTCGTTCGAGGCTGCGGCGCCCGACTTCATCGACGGCAGGTTGTTGATCTCGTTGAAGACCGACTGCACGGCACCGCCGATAACGATCTGGTAGCGGTCCCCCGACTGCGGGACGGCACCGAGGACGCCGTCAATGGCCTCGACTCGGTCCTTGTCGATGATCGACGCATCGTTGAGTTCGAAGCGCAGACGCGTCGCGCAGTGGGTGAAGTGGGTGATGTTGCCGGGGCCACCGACCGCATCGAGGATTTCCTGTGCCGTGTTGGACACGGGGGACTCCTTCCGTGGAGGGGGATTCGACGCTGAATGCGACACTTGACAATTAGCATGTTTGAACAAATGCTGAAAGATCCGACGGGGTATCTCACAGTATTTTGTCGGTAATTTGTGGTGCTTTGACAGTAACGAGGCACGGGCTCGTTCTGCGCAAGCGTTTCCCTAGTAAAATGGCCCCGTGAATGAGTTTTCTCTGGCAATCCCCGGTGTTGATGGTGGCGACGCGCGCCGCCCGTACGCGTCCGCCGATTCCGAGCGCTGGGTGCCCGAGGACCACAAGTCCTCCGAGCGCACCGAGTTCGAGCGCGACCGTGCGCGCATCCTCCACTCCTCGGCGCTGCGCCGCCTCGGCGAAAAGACGCAGGTGCTGGGCCCGATTTCGGACGATTTCGTGCGCACCCGCCTCACGCACTCCCTCGAGGTCGCCCAGGTGGGCCGCGAGCTCGGCAAGGAGCTGGGGGCCGACCCGGACGTCGTGGACGCCGCATGCCTGTCCCACGACCTCGGGCATCCGCCCTTCGGGCATAACGGCGAGCGCGCTCTGGACGCGGCGGCCGACTCAATTGGCGGGTTCGAGGGCAACGCCCAGACCCTGCGCGTCGTCACGCGCCTGGAGCCCAAGGTCATCGGCGCGGGCGGCGTGCCCGCGGGCCTCAACCTGACGCGGGCGACCCTGGACGCTATCTGCAAGTACCCGTGGGTCAAGTCCGGCGGCCCTGACCTGGCCAAGTCGACGCGCAAGTACTCCGTGTACCCCGACGACGCGCCCGTGTTCGCGTGGATGCGCCAGGGCGCACCTGCGGGACGGCGCTGCCTGGAGGCCCAGATCATGGACCTTTCGGACGACATCGCCTACTCGGTGCACGACGTGGAGGACGCGGTCGCGACCCGCAAGCTGGACCCCGCGGACCTCTTCGATGACGCGCACTGCTCGGCGGTCGTGGCCTCGACCCTGGACTGGTACGGGCCCTCGGTGGCGCGCTCGGACCTGGAGGAGGCCCTCGAGCGCATCGTCTCCATGCCCGTGTGGCTGCGTTCCTTCGACGGCTCCTACGCCTCCCTCGCGCACCTGAAGGACGCGACGAGCGAGCTGATCGGCCGCTTCTGTTCGGCGACCGTGGCCGCCACGCGCGAGACCTTCGGGCACGAGCCGCTGGGCCGCTACCGCGCGGATCTCGTCGTGCCGCGCGAGGTTCGCGCCGAGATCCAGATCCTCAAGGGCATGGCCGTCCACTACGTCATGAGCCCGCGCGAGACCGAGCCGGTGTACTACCAGCAGCGCACGCTCCTGGCCGACCTCGTCGACGCCCTCTACGAGGCCGGGGCCGACGCCCTGGAACCCGTGTTCGCCGCGCAGTGGCGGGCCGCCTCCGACGACGGTGTGCGCCTGCGCGCTGTCATCGACCAGGTCGCTTCGCTCACCGACGTGTCGGCCTCCGCGTGGCACGCCCGCTGGTGCGGCATGCTGTCCTCGCAGCTGTGAGCATGATCGGACGCAGACGCGGGCGGGCATCGGTAGACTGAGGGACATGGCGGGTCTGATTCGTAAGGACGACATCGAAGCGGTACGTAACGCAGTGAAGATCGACGAGATCATCGGCGAACACGTAGCGCTGCGACCCGCAGGTATCGGCTCCTTGAAGGGCCTGTGCCCCTTCCATGACGAGCGCACCCCCTCCTTCAATGTGCGCCCCCACCTGGGCATGTTCCACTGCTTCGGGTGTGGTGAAAGCGGCGACGTCATCTCCTTCGTGCAAAAGATCGACCACCTGCCCTTCACTGAGGCGGTGGAGATGCTGGCGGCGAAGGCCGGGATCACCCTCCACTACGAAGAGGGCGGGGCGCGCGTGCGCACCGAAGAGCCGGGCAAGCGCCAGCGCCTCCTCGACGCCCACCGCGTCGCCGAAGAGTTCTACCAGCAGCAGCTGGCTTCCCCCGAGGCGCACAAGGGCCGCACGTTCCTCGCCGAGCGCGGCTTCACCCAAGCGATGTGCGCGCATTTCGGGGTCGGCTACGCCCCGGCCTCGTGGGATTCCCTGACGCGCCACCTGCGCTCAAAGGGCTTCACGGACCAGGAGATCCAGATTTCGGGCCTGGGCTCGCAGGGTAATCGCGGCGTGTACGACCGTTTCCGTGGGCGCCTCGTGTGGCCGATCCGCGATATCACGGGCGCGACGGTCGGTTTCGGCGCGCGTCGCCTGGACGACAGCGACAAGGAGTCGCCCAAGTACCTCAACACCCCCGAGACGCCGATCTATAAGAAGTCGCAGCTCCTGTACGGCCTGGACCTGGCGAAGAAGACGATCGCGACGGAGCACAAGGTTGTCATCGTCGAGGGATACACGGACGTCATGGCCGCGCACGTCGCGGGCGTGACGAACGCCGTGGCCACGTGTGGCACTGCCTTCGGCTCCGAGCACGTCAAGATCATTCGCCGCCTGCTGGGTGACCATGCGGATCCGGCCGCCGGCGTGCTCTTGTCCACGGGGCGCGCGCACGGATCGGAGGTCATCTTCACCTTCGACGGCGACAGTGCCGGGCAAAAGGCTGCGCTGCGCGCCTACGGCGAGGACCAGAACTTCGCGGCCCAGACTTTTGTTGCGGTGGCGCCGGGCGGCCAGGACCCCTGCGACCTGCGTCTATCCCAGGGCGATCAGGCAATCGTCGACCTGGTGAACTCGCGCATCCCGCTCTTTGAGTTCGCGATCCGCTCGGTCCTGTCTCAGATGGACCTGCGCAGCGCCGAGGGGCGCGTGCGGGGCCTGCGTGCCTCGTCCGGCATTGTCGCGCACATCAAGGACCGCGCCCTGCGAGCCGAGTACACGCGCCAGCTGGCCGGCTGGCTCGGCATGGACATCCCCACGGTCGAGCAGGCGATCCGCGCGGCCGGCCGCGTTGAGGTCATCTCGCACGAGGCGCGCCCGGGCGAGATCGAGATGGCGGGTGCGGGCCGCCCCGTTCCCGCGCCCGAGCGTCGAGGCCCCGAGGACCCGGTGAGCCGGATTGAGCGCCAGGCTCTCGAGGCCGTCCTCCAGCACCCGCTGTACGCCGTGGGTTCGGGCTTCGAGGAGCTCGACGGGCAGTCCTTCACCGTGCCCACGCACCGCGCCGTCCACGACGCAATCCGTGCGGTCGGCGGGCTCGACGCCTTCACGCAGATGATGCGTCAGGCCGAGGCCCACT
>ERZ1699239.184-NODE-184-length-17932-cov-4.174389_pt1 | contig 17932 bp, 14 predicted proteins | sample MGYA00581536_ERZ1699239 | MGnify/ENA primary metagenome ERZ1699239 (study PRJEB42319, sample SAMD00040333) | human oral metagenome | material: saliva | host: Homo sapiens | study: EMG produced TPA metagenomics assembly of PRJDB4115 data set (Metgenomic analysis of...
GAATTAAAGGCGCGATTCAAATCCCGAATAGCTTGATAATGATTTTATCTCTAGTATGTGGGGGCGTTGTCGGAGAAGGTCTTCAAATGGAGGAGCGAGTACGTAAGTTTTCAGACTGGCTTCAAGAGAAGGCATCCAAAGGCAAAGAAAACAATTTAAATATCGGAGAAGGATTCGTTGCGGCAGTGATGATTTTCTGCGTGGGGGCACTTGCTACAATGGGGTCTATCCAGTTAGGAATTACTGGAGATCCAACGTTGCTTCAAACGAAGTCCGTATTAGATGGGATTACTTCAATTTTCCTTGCGGCAACGGAAGGGATTGGAGTAGGGCTTTCTGCAGTAGCGGTCATTGCATATGAGTTAATTTTAGTGGGCTTGTCTCAACTAGTGGCTCCTCATTTGAATGATGTGGTAACCGTATCGATGTCCGCGGTTGGATCGGTTCTTTTAGTTGGGTTAGCGATGAACTTACTAGGGATTACGAAGATTAAAGTATTAAACTTCTTGCCAGCCATTTTTATGCCGATACTACTTGTACCGCTATTTGCGTTATTTTAAGAACAAGAAAACACCGGATCAAGAATTTTCTTGGTCCGGTGTTTTTGTGATTTCATTAGTTATTTTCTGCTTCTAATTTTTCGAAAGCATCGTGTAAGATAGATTTCAATGTTTTTGCAGATAAGTTCATTTTTTCTTGTTCAGAGTCTGCAAGAGGAATTTCGATGATTTGACGAATTCCTTCACGTCCAATAACGGCTGGAGCTCCGATATAAATATCGCTTTGTCCGTATTGACCTTCAAGATATACCGATAATGGGAAGATCGCTTGTTCATTGTTTAAGATAGCTTTTGTAATACGTGCTAGAGTAGCGCCGATACCGTAGTAAGTCGCACCTTTTTTAGCGATAATTTCATAAGCCGCGTCACGTACTTGGAAGAATACTTCGACTAATTTTTCTTCGTCTACGTGTGGATTTTGACGAACCCATTCATAAATTTGTAAACCGCCGACGTTTGTATGTGACCAAACTGGGAATTCAGTATCCCCGTGTTCACCCATGATATATCCGTGAACGTTACGAGCGTCAACGCCGACTAATTCAGCGATTGTTTGACGGAAACGAGCACTATCTAAAGAAGTACCAGATCCGATAACGCGTTCTTTTGGAAGTCCTGAGAATTTCCAAGTTGCGTAAGTTAAGATATCTACTGGGTTAGTCGCCATTAGGAAGATTCCGTTGAATCCGCTCGCCATAATAGAGTCTACAATGTTTTTCAAGATTTTTAAGTTTTTAGAAACTAAGTCCAAGCGAGTTTCTCCTGGTTTTTGAGGAGCACCTGCTGTGATACATACGATATCTGCGTCGTGGCAGTCTTCATATGTTGCTGCATAAATCTTTTTAGGGGCATTGAAAGCTAAGGCATGTGATAAGTCTAACGCATCGCCTTCTGTTTTCTCGAAATTGATGTCGATAATTCCTAGTTCTTCAGCAATCCCTTGTAATACAAGTGCGTATGCATAACTAGAACCAACGGCACCGTCACCGACTAAAATTACTTTATTACCATGTTTTTGAGATTTTTCCATATTCATACCTCCTAAAAAATTAGTGATGGAATATCCATAAACAAGTATAGCACGATTTTTTGGAAATTGATTTTCATAAGTCTCTCTTTATGACAAATAATACATAAAAAACACAATTTCGTGAAAATGTGAATTAATAACGGGACGGTGTAGGGGTATGGTATAATAGCAAAATAGAAGAAAAAAGAATAGGTGAAAGTATGAAATTAGTCGTTGGTCTAGGGAATCCTGGTGCAAAGTATAAAGGGACAAGACATAATGTCGGATTCATGACAATGGATGAAGTGGCCTATCAAGAGAAGTTTGATTTTGATAAGGCACTCTTCGATGCAGTATTTGCGCAGGTACAAATCGGTGGAGAGAAAGTCATCTTCATGAAGCCATTGACGTTTATGAACTTATCGGGGGAAGCGATTCGTCCGCTGATGAATTATTTTAAAATTGGAATTGAAGACTTGCTTGTGATTTATGATGATATGGATCTGCCGGTTGGAAAGATTCGTCTTCGTCAAAAAGGCAGTGCCGGAGGACATAACGGAATCAAGAGTATTATTTCGTGTCTCGGTACGAGTGAGTTTAACCGTATTAAGGTTGGGGTTGGTCGTCCAAAAGATGGGCGTACGGTCGTAGGACATGTGCTCAACCGTTTTGAAAAAGAGGAAGAAGACGACATTATTTTTGCAGTGCAAAAGAGTGTCGATGCGATTCGTTCGTGGATTGAAACGAGCGATTTCGTCAAAACAATGAATCAATTTAATTAACAAATAGAGAGAAAGAGATGCTGCAAATTTTTTTGCGGTCTCTTTTTGTCGTTGGAAAAAGGAGAACATTATGCAATTATTGCACCAAACCATTAGTAAACTGAAAGGATTTAAAGAGTGGTTCGATACTCTTAGTCTTCATGAGAGTCAACTCGTGCTAGGCCTTAGTGGATCTGTAAAACATTTGGCCGAGTCTTGCGCGTTTGAGAAATTGGACAAGCAATTAGTGATTGTGACGCCAACGCTCTTGCAAGCAACGCAAACCTACGAAGAGTTATCGGAGTGGTATGACGATGAGGTTGTCCATCTCTTCCCGGTAGAAGAGTCGCTTGCGGCGGATTTCTCAGTAGTGTCGCCGGATGTGGTGAGCCAACGCATTCGCACGCTTGATTTCTTAAGTCGTGGGCAAAAGGGTATCGTCATCGTGCCGCTCTCTGGGATTCAAAAGCTCTTAGTGCCAGCAGCGGTATGGAAGAAGAGCTCGATTGAACTCGCGATGGGGTCTGAAATCGAATCGATGGATGCCTTTGTAGAGCAGTTAGTGGAATTAGGGTATCGCCGTGAAAATATGGTGGCGACTCCTGGTGAATTTGCGCTTCGTGGAAGTATTGTCGATATTTATCCATTAGACCAAGAGTATCCACTACGTCTGGACTTCTTTGATACGGAAGTGGATTCGATTCGTATGTTTAATGCGGAAACACAACGTTCAATGGATGTGATTCAAGAAGTGCGCATTTTACCAGCAACAGACTTGCCACTTCAAAAGGAAGCTGTCTGGAAGGCGAAAGACAAAATTCACGCGCTCTATGAAAAGGACGTGAAGGCGGCTCAAAGTGAAGAACGAAAAGACCAAGTTAAAAATATTCAGCAAGCCATCGATGCGCAATTAGAAAATGGGGAAATCCCATCAAATTTAACGTACTTCTTGGAATGTATTTATCCTGAGAAGACCAGCTTATTAGATTATGTTTCTAAAGATGCGTACCTCATTATTGATGACTACGCTCGTTTTATCGAAAAGAGCAAAACATTAGAAGAAGAGGCAGGCTATTGGAAGACGCACCATATCGAAACGGGTGCGATTGCTTCTGGATTGTCGCTTGTTCAAGATGGACGAAAAGTGTTAAAAGAAAGTCCGTTGAAGAGAACGTATTTAGCCATTTTCCAAAAAGGGCTTGGAAGACTCGCGCTCGATGCGATTCATCCGATTACGACACGGACCATGACGCAGTTCTTCTCGCAAATGCCGATGGTGAAAGTCGAAGCAGACCGCTGGAAGAAACAAGGTGCGACGGTTATCGTCTTAGTCGATGACGCCAAACGCGCACAAAAGGTCGAACAAACCTTTGCGGATTTTGAAATCAAGAGTGTGATTTCAAACGGGACGGTACTGGAAGGGCAACTTCAAATCATGGTCGGTAAGATGCACAATGGTTTTGAACTGCCAGAAGATAAATTTGCCATCTTAACGGAACGCGAATTGTTCAATAAACTCACAAAACGCGCACCGCGAAATCAAAAAATCTCGAACGCAGAACGATTGAAGAGCTACACTGAGTTAGCCGTTGGGGACTATGTGGTTCACGTGAATCATGGGGTCGGTGTGTACCAAGGGATGGAGACCTTAGAAATCGGCGGTATCCACCAAGACTACATGTCGATTCACTATCAAGATGGCGGGAATTTATTCGTTCCGGTTTCTCAAATTAAGCTCGTTCAAAAATATGTGTCGTCGGATGCAAAAGTTCCAAAACTCAATAAATTGGGCGGTACGGAATGGGCGAAGACGAAACGCAAAGTAACGGCCAAGATTGAGGATATCGCTGATGAACTCATCGAACTCTATGCCAAACGTGACGCCGAGAAAGGATATGCGTTTAGCCGCGATACGGTGGAACAACAAGAATTCGAACAGGCCTTTCCGTACACGGAGACGCAAGACCAATTGCGAAGTGTGGCGGAAATTAAGGAAGACATGCAAAAGGATAAACCGATGGACCGTCTGCTTGTCGGAGATGTTGGATACGGGAAGACGGAAGTAGCCATGCGTGCGGTCTTTAAGGCGGTCATGGATGGAAAACAAGCGGCCGTTTTGGTACCAACAACGATTCTTGCCGAGCAACATTACGAAAATTTCGTACAACGCTTCTCGGATTATCCATTTACCATCGGATTATTAAGTCGTTTCCGTAGTAAAAAAGAACAAGAGGAAACGATTGAGAAACTTCGTAAAGGAGCAGTCGATATCGTCATCGGAACGCACCGTCTGCTTTCAAAAGACGTACAGTTTCTAGACTTAGGACTGTTAATTGTCGACGAAGAACAACGCTTTGGAGTGAAGCATAAGGAACGTTTGAAACAATTGAAATCACAAGTGGACGTATTGACGCTGACGGCAACACCAATTCCAAGAACGCTCCACATGTCAATGCTTGGGGTGCGCGATTTATCTGTAATTGAGACACCGCCAGCAAACCGTTATCCGGTTCAAACCTTCGTGATGGAACAAAATCCAATGACGATTCGTGACGGCATCGAACGCGAGATGGCTCGTGGCGGACAAGTCTTCTATTTATATAATCGTGTCGAGACGATTGAGAAGAAAGCCGACGAACTTAGAGCGCTCGTTCCAGGATGTCGTGTGGGTGTGATTCATGGTCAAATGAGTGAGACGACGCTAGAGAATATTCTCTACCAATTTATTGAAGGGGAATACGATGTGTTAGTGACGACCACGATTATCGAAACCGGGGTGGATATTCCAAACGTGAACACTCTCTTTATTGAAAATGCCGATCATATGGGGCTTTCGCAGTTGTATCAATTGCGTGGACGTGTTGGTCGTACAAACCGCATTGCCTATGCGTACCTTATGTATCAACCGGATAAAGTGTTAACCGAAGTGAGCGAGAAGCGTCTGCAAGCGATGCGCGACTTTACAGAACTCGGCTCTGGATTCAAGATTGCCATGCGTGACCTCTCGATTCGTGGGGCAGGGAATTTACTTGGAAAACAGCAGCACGGATTCATCGATTCGGTCGGATTCGACTTATATTCTCAATTATTAAGCGAAGCCGTGTTGAAGAAACAAGGAAAAGAAGTGAAGTCGGACGAAGAGACCGTCGAAATCGACTTACAAATTGATGCGTATATTCCAGCAAGTTATATTCAAGACGAACGTCAAAAAATCGAGATGTATAAACGCATTCGCTCGATTGATAGCGTGGAAGCTTATGAAGAATTGCTCGATGACTTTATTGACCGCTTCGGGGACTTCCCAGATGAAGTGAGCGCATTAGCAGAAGTTGGATTGATTAAGCATTACGCCAACGAAATCGACGTCGTATCAATTAAGCGAAAAGACAATTCGGTGACAATTACGATTGCACCTCCAAGTGCGACTCGCTTGCAAGGAGTGCCAGTCTTTGAAGCGCTTGGTCCGGTGAAATTACCAGCGCAAGTAGCTAACAAGGGCGAAAGTCTTCAGATTTTATTAAATATCACGCAAAAGCCTGTTGACTTATGGCTCGAGCAAGTTAAACTGTTTGTAAAAACATGCGGGGAAATTCTAGCCCGCGATGAGGAAAAACATGAAGAAGATAAATAGTAAAGGGATGATGCAAGGGGCGATTGCGCTCTCGATTGCCGCGTTTATCGCTAAGATTTTAAGCGCGGTGTACCGAGTTCCTTTCCAAAATATGGTGGGCAACACCGGGTTTTATGTATACCAACAGGTGTATCCTATCTATGGAATCGGCATGACCTTTGCATTGACGGGATTCCCGGTATTCGTGTCCAATGTGGTCGCGGAATACTTGGAGTCGACACATTTAAAGAAATTATTGAAGCAGCTATTCGTTATCGCGAGCCTCGTTGGAGTGGGGATTTTCGCCTTTCTCCATTTGGGGGCGGGAATGATTGCACACTGGATGGGGGACGTTGAACTCTTGCCAGTCGTTCAAAGCGTTTCATGGATGTTTCTATTGATGCCTTTTTTGGTTATCACAAGGGGTTATTTCCAAGGAAGCTTCCGGATGATGCCGACTGCCATCTCCCAAGTAGTGGAGCAGGTCGTTCGTGTCGCGGTGATTCTCTTTGTGGCGAGTCTATTTGGCAGTGCCATTTCAGACTACTACACGATGGGTACATGGGCGATGTCGAGTGCGACGATTGCGGCAGTGTTTGCAATTCTCGTGATGCTGTATTATGTACTTAAAGAAACAAAAGATCCACTCGACGGCTTGACGATTACGCCAGTGGAAATAGAAGTTCCAACATTTGGGCATCTCTTTAAACGCTTTGCTTTTGAAGGGGGAACCATCTGCCTACTCAGTTCAATCTTAGTCTTGTTCCAATTGGTGGATTCGTTCTCTGTGTATAATGTGTTAACAGACAAAGGAATTCTTCCAGAAGTGGCAAAAGACCTCAAGGGAATTTACGACCGGGGGCAGCCACTTGTGCAATTAGGAATGGTGGTCGGGGTCGGATTTTCATCTAGTTATATGCCGATGTTATCGCGCGCCTTTAAGAAAGGGCATGACTTGGAATTTAAGAGACTGTCAACATCACTTCTTCGTATGACGATGACCTTCTCAGTAGTTGCGACGATGGGGATGATTGCCATCTTGCCATGGTTAAATACCGCGCTCTTTGGAGATGCGAAGGGTCAGGCAGTGCTTCTTGTCTACGTTACAAGTATTTTCTTTGCATCTGTGATTATGTCGCTGCACGGCATTTTCCAAAGTCAACATCAATATCCAAAAACGCTACTGGCACTCACAGCAGGGCTCGTAGTGAAAGCAAGTACGAACTACTTATTCGTAGCGATGTTCGGAACGCTTGGCGCAAGTCTGGCGACAGCACTAGGACTTTGCGTGATGATGGTTGTGATGATGGCTTTTGCAAAAGAGATTATGACCAGTGTCCTACGTGACGGGAACTTTATGCAGTTACTTACAGGCATTGCACTTGGCATGACGGTCATTGTTTCGGTATTATCATACGGAGCATGGCATTTTGCAGGGTTGCAGGATTCCAGAACGATGGCCTTTGTCTTTTCAATCGTCTTTGCCGTTATAGGAATGGTGATTTTCCTGGCAGGAACGATGAAATGGAATTTATTCACCAAACGCGAATGGGTTCTAATTCCAAAAGGAAAGACCTTATTACGTAAATTTAGTAGAAAAGAGGAAAACGATGAGACTCGATAAGTTTTTAAAAGTATCACGATTAATCAAACGTCGTACGGTTGCGAAAGAAGTAGCCGACAAGGGACGTGTATTTATTAATGATAAAGTAGCAAAATCTTCAACAGACGTGAAAGTCGGAGATAAAATCGCGATTCAATTCGGGAACAAACATGTCTTAGTACAAGTTGAAGCATTGCTAGATTCAACGAGAAAAGAAGACGCTAAGGAAATGTTCACGATTCTTGAAGAGAAGCTGATTAAAGAAGAGCCTTTAGAATTATAATGAATGGGAGAATACGGCAAGTTTGTCGTATTCTTTTTCTATGTAGAAACCGATTCCTTTTGAATGCGTTTTCTGTTGACAAAAAAATAAAAAAAGAGTAATATTAATAGTACTTTTTTAAAAGAAATAAGGAGGGGAAACCGTGGATTTAAATGCAATTAATTTTTTTCAACCATTTAATGCAATGATGGAATTACGTCACTTTTTGGCGATTTTAATTTCATGTATTTGTGGACTCGCCATCGGTTACGAACGTACCTCCAGAAATAAACAAGCAGGGGTTAAAACCCACATGATTGTGGCGCTCACTTCTTGCTTAATGATGATTATTTCAAAAGAAGCCTTTATTGATACACCGCATTACGATACAGCTCGTGTGGCTGCTCAAGTAGTCAGCGGTATCAGCTTTATCGGTGGGGGGATCATCTTCATGCGTGAAAAACGCGTGAGTGGACTGACCACCGCTTCAGGGATTTGGGCCACAGCCGGGATTGGACTTGCGATTGGCGGAGGATTCTGGTTCTTCGGTTCCCTTTGTGCAGCGATTATCGTTATCGTTCAAAAATTAGCTTATCAACCAATCTTACAAGGGAAACAACGTCAGGTAAATATTTACTGTGAAATTCCAGACCCAACGATTGTACAGTCGATATATAATTACTGCCACTTCGAAGACTATCAATCGATTCAAGTCGAAGCGCGCGAACTCGATGGCGAAAAATACGAGCTCGTGATTCGCATTCATAATGACGAAGAAATCATTATCGAAAACTTGAAAAACTACATTCGCGAAACGGAAAATCAAGTGGTCATTAAACGCGTGAAACTCCGTACCGAAGATGTTAACTAGGAAGATAACCAGGAAACGTCACTTTTCTGTGGCTGTTCATGGTAACACCAAAAAATATAAAATTTATAAAATGCGCAAAAAATGATTCCGCAAGACTAACGGATTCTATAATAACAGTAATGTGATACGCATCGAATGTGAATTACGCGGAGTAGGGCTTGTACCTTACTCCGCGTTTGAAGCTTCGAAGGTGAGAGACGGAAGGCTCGAACCGGTGCAACATTACAGTTATTATAAAGATATCCGTTAGGAAACGCGGAATCATTTTTAATTTCGAAGGAAGTTTACAAAAATTTATAAAAAATCTTAGTGTAACCATGGACGATGAGCGTCATTCTTGTTATACTCAGTTTGTATAAGTAAAAAAGGAGACAATTAAGGTGACGAAAGAAACACAACAAAGAAATTCGAATGTAATTTCAATGAACAACAAGTTAAATCAGAAAAAACCTTCTACTCCCGTTTTCAAGAGTCACTCACTAATGACTAAACTGATTTTAGTCGGTGTGATTGCCATTTCGGGATCAATGATTGTCGGGATTGGGAACCAATTTAGCCAAGCAAGTCAATTAGACCAAAAAATTGAACAAGCAAAGGCTGAAAAAGAAGTTGCTGAAAAGCAAAAAGAATCGTTAACACAGCAAGTGGAACTTCTTCAAAGCGATGAATATATCGCGAAGTTAGCACGTAGTGAATATTATTTAAGCAAAACTGGAGAAATCATCTTCAGCACGCCAAATGACACTGCAGAGCATAAAGCCCAACAAGCAAAAGAAGAAGTCGAACAAGGGGAAACTGTTGTTAAGGTGACAACTCAAAACCGTTAGGCAATGAATCTTTTTGATACGTCAAGCGTGTATCGAAAAGGGAATAATGAAGGAGGAACGCTTTTTATATGTCAATCGAAGTAGGAAACGTAATCCCTGGTAAAGTTACTGGAATTACAAATTTTGGAGTTTTTGTGGATTTAGGAGATCGTAAGACAGGTCTTGTTCACATTAGCGAGGTGTCTGATTCATACATTCAAGATATCAAAGAAGTTTTAAAAGTTGGAGACGAGGTTAAAGTAAAAGTCATGACGATTGCGGACGATGGCAAAATTAGCCTTTCAATTCGTCGTGCCGTTGATAAACCAAAAGAAGATTCTTCTGACAAACCACGTGCAAAGAAACCTTTCACACCGCGTAATGACTCTCAAGACTTTAAGAAAAATCGCTCTGCTGGCAGAACTTCAGCTCCATACGAAAAGAAATCTCCTTCGCAAGCAAAAGCAACAGATTTCGATTCTCTAATGAGTTCCTTCTTGAAAGACTCTGAAGACCGTTTAACTTCATTGAAACGTAACACTGAAGGGAAACGTGGGGGCCGTGGCGGTCGCCGTTCATAATGAAACCATCAATCTCTTCTGGTGAAAACTGGAGGAGATTTTTTTGACAGAAAGGAGAGGCCAATGCAACATCAACTAACAGCGTTTTTTAGAAGAAATGTAGAAAACTATACTGAGAAAAAATATGTGCTTGCCGTATCCGGTGGCGTCGATTCGATGGTTCTTTTGAATGCAATGATCACTATATTTGGAGACGATGCAAAAGATCGACTCGTAGTGGCCCATGTGAACTATGGACTAAGAGCGCAAGCCGTGGATGAGGAGCAACTCGTTCATCGTTTTTGCAAGCTGCATCAAATTCCAATCGAGACAAAGCATTGGCAAGAAGCAGAGGGCGTAACAGCTTCTGAAAAATCCTTACGTGATTTTAGATATGATTTCTTCCGCGCAGTGACGAAAAAGCATGAGGCGGACTATTTAGTATTGGCGCATCACCAAGATGACCAAATGGAGACTGTTTTGATGAAATGGTCGCGTGGAAGTACGCTGGAAGGTCTTTCTGGAATGAAGGAAAAACGTTTCGTAAAAGAGTTGGACATTTTACGCCCGTTCTTATCTTATGAGAAAAAAGAACTCTATCAAGAGGCTAAGAAATATGACATTCCCTATTTAGAAGATGAATCGAATGAATCCGATGACTATACAAGAAACAGATATCGTCATCATGTCATTCCGTTTTTAAAAGAGGAAAATCCAAATGCCGGAAGCCACTTCCAAAAGAGTGCGCAAATGATTGCGGATGCTGTGGCGTGCTTGATGCCAATCCTAGAAGAAAAACAAGAACAGCTCTTCCAAAGAGGAAAGAAGAAAGTCACATTCCACCGCGAAGCCTTCCTCAAAGAGCCAATCGAAATGCAACGATTGCTCTTACAACAAGTGCTCATGCAAATGGATACGACGATTTCGGTAGTGCAAATGGAGCAAATCTTAGAAAAAGTAGGTTCCGACAAGGCACAACTCACGCTGGACCTCCCAAATGGCTGGAAGTTCAAGAAACGTTACGAGGAATGTTCGTTTGAAAAGGGACGTCAAAAAGTCGTTCCAAATATCGAATATATATTGGAAAAACCGGAAGATACATTAATTCGTCCAAATGAAGATGAGCAAATCTTGCTCACTACAGGAAAGACGGCTTCCGAGTTTACTATTCCTGTCTATCCAAAGGACTTCCCGCTGACGATTCGTCATTCAAAACCAGGAGACAAGATTGCGCTAGATTCTAGTGAAACCAAGCATCAAAAACTCTCAAGATGGTTTATCAATGCGAAGATTCCACTCGAAGAACGCAAGGAAATTTGGGTGTTGGAAGACGCCTCGAAAAAAATTCGCGCAATTTTGGGCTATCGCTATGCCAAACCGTTGTCCTTTGAAGAGGAAACTGGTAAAATGATTCTATCTTACGAAAACAAAACGAGGTGCACACATGTTAAAAAATGATATGTCAGAAATTTTAGTATCTGAAGAACAATTACAAGAAACAATCAAGAAATTAGGTGCTACGTTAGCGGAAGATTACCGCGGTAAAGATCCGTTAGTCATTTGTATTCTTAAGGGTGCTATTTTCTTTATGGCAGATTTAGTCCGCGCAATGGACTGCAACTTAGAAATTGATTTCATGGATGTATCTAGTTATGGAAATGAATTCGAATCAAGCGGCGAAGTACGTATCTTAAAAGACTTAGGTCAAAGCGTTAAAGATCGTCATGTTATTATCGTTGAAGATATTATCGATACAGGCCGTACTTTAAAACACGTGGTTGAATTATTAAAACACCGCCAAGCAGCAAGTGTAAAAGTGGTGACTTTATTAGATAAACCTGAACGTCGTGAAGAAGCCATCGAAGCAGATTACGTTGGGGTTCAAGTTCCTAACAAATTTGTTGTAGGATACGGATTAGACTTCAAACAATTCTACCGTAACTTGCCATGTATCGGTGTTTTAAAACCAGAATTCTATGAAGATTAAGAAAGAGTAAAACTATTCGTCAATAAAAGTCAAATATGTTATGATAGAACGGTAGTGAAGTAAACTATCGTTCTTCTTTTATAAGAAGATGGGGAGGCAAAATGAATAATAATAACAATCGATCAATATTCAGATCTAGCTTACTGTATATCTTGATTTTCGGTGCCATTGTCATTTTTGTTGGAATGTTTAATGGGGATCAAAAAGGTCCTATAGCAGATATTTCATACACAGAATTTATGCAAAGTCTGAAAAGTGGCGAAATCAAAGATATTAAGATGCAATATTCGAATTCTGTATATACCATTACTGGGGAATATACAAATCCGAAAGAGCAAACAACAGAAGAAGCTAAAAACCAAAATGGCTTATCTATTTTTGATAACCGTACTACAAAGAGCACAAACTTTAAGACAACTGTCTTACCAAACGACTCAACGATTAAAGAAATCAATGAAGCGGCTCAAGCTAAAAATACAAAGGTTGAAACTTTACCAGAAAGTTCAACAGGCGTATGGATTTCTGTATTATTACAAGTCATATTACCACTTGGGGTATTAGGGTTCTTACTCTATACAATGTTTATGAGCCAAGGTGGCCAAGGTGGACGTAACAATCCAATGAACTTCGGTAAGAGCCGTGCAACAAATCAGAAGAAACAAAACGTGAAAGTACGCTTCTCTGATGTAGCTGGTGCTGAAGAAGAAAAGCAAGAGCTTGTGGAAGTAGTAGAATTCTTAAAAGACCCACGTAAATTTACAGCGCTTGGAGCTCGTATTCCTGCAGGGGTACTTCTTGAGGGACCTCCAGGGACAGGTAAAACCCTTCTTGCCAAAGCCGTTGCCGGTGAAGCAAACGTACCATTCTTCTCGATTTCAGGTTCTGAATTCGTAGAAATGTTCGTAGGGGTTGGGGCAAGCCGTGTTCGTGACTTATTCGAAAACGCGAAGAAAAATGCTCCAGCAATTATCTTTATCGACGAAATCGATGCCGTTGGTCGTCAACGTGGTGCCGGAATGGGTGGCGGACACGACGAACGTGAACAAACATTAAACCAATTACTAGTTGAAATGGACGGGTTCGAAGGAACAGAGGGAATCATCGTGATTGCCGCAACAAACCGTTCAGACGTATTAGACCCAGCCTTACTTCGTCCAGGACGTTTTGACCGTCAAATCTTAGTAGGTCGTCCAGACGTGAAAGGCCGTGAAGCGATTCTGAAAGTACACGCGCGCAATAAGAAACTTGCAAAAGACGTGGACTTAAAAGTAATCGCCCAACAAACTCCAGGATTCTCTGGGGCGGAGCTTGAAAACTTATTAAACGAAGCAGCTTTAGTAGCGGCTCGTCGTGATAAAAATGCTATCGACGCATTAGACGTGGATGAAGCACATGACCGTGTGATTGCTGGTCCGGCTAAGAGAGACCGTGCAATCAGCAAGAAAGAACGCGAAATGGTGGCTTACCACGAAGCAGGTCATACAATTGTTGGTATGGTCTTAAGCGATGCGCGTGTGGTTCATAAAGTAACGATTGTCCCTCGTGGACGCGCTGGCGGATATGCAATCATGCTTCCAAAAGAAGATCGTTTCTTAATGACAAAAGAAGAATTGTTCGAACAAGTAGTTGGACTTCTCGGTGGTCGTGCTGCTGAAGAATTTATCTTTGGCGTGAAGACAACAGGAGCAAGTAACGACTTTGAACAAGCAACAGCGATCGTTCGTAGCATGATTACAGAGTACGGAATGGTGGACGAATTAGGAACTGTTCAATACGAAGGAAATCATCAAGTATTTATCGGACGTGACTATGGTCAAACAAAAGGTTACTCAGATCAAGTGGCCTTTGAAATCGACAATGCAGTTCGTCGTATTATGAAAGAAGCGCATGAAAAAGCACTTCAAATTCTTGAAGAACATAAAGAACAATTAGAATTAATTGCTCAAAAACTTCTAGAATTAGAAACATTAGACGAACGTACAATTAAATCACTTTTCGAAACAGGTGAAATGCCAGCTCCAATCGCGGAAGATGAATATCCAAGCGAAACAGAAGCGGCAAGTTTTGAAGAAACGAAAAAAGCCTTAGCAAAACGCGATGCGGAACAAGCAGAAGGCAAAGAGGTTCCAGAAGAACATGAAGAAGTCGAAGTAGCAGATGTTACCGAGGCTCCAAGCGAATTCGAAGGACCAACAGAAAACGAATAACACAAAAGGTAGGAGAGCTGAGGCTGTTGTCACAGCTCTTTTCCTTTAAAAAAGGAGAGACAAATGGCAGATTCATTATTAAAAGTATTAGCGTTCAATGATGAGGTCAAAGCCGTTGCTATGGTTGCTACAGACGCAATCGCAGAAGCGCAACGCAGACACGACACTTGGAGTTCTGCAACAGCAGCGCTTGGACGTACGATCATCGGAACACAATTATTAGCAAGTAGCTTAAAAGGCGACGAACGCATCACGGTTCAAGTGAACGGGGATGGCCCTGGTGGAAAAATCATGGCCGATGCGAACGGCCGTGGGGAAATGCGTGGTTATATCACGAATCCTCATGTGAGCCTTGAGTTAAACGACAAAGGAAAATTAGATGTCCGTGGTGTCGTTGGAACAAACGGAACGATTACGGTCATCAAAGACTTAAACATGAGAGAACCATTCTCTGGTCAAGTACCAATCGTGGATGGAGAACTCGGAATGGACTTCACGTATTACTTAGCAGTTTCAGAACAAATCAACGGAGCTGTTGGGGTGTCGGTTCTTGTGAATCCAGACGAAACCGTTCGTGCTGCAGGTGGATTTATGATTCAATTATTACCAGGGGCGAGCGAAGCGACGATTTCAGAAATCGAACGTCGTATTAGCGAGATTCCAATGGTTTCAAAATTGATTGACCAACAAGAACAACCGCGCGATATTTTAAATCGATTACTCGGCGAAGAAAACATTCGTGAGTTAGAAGAAATGCCTGTGAAATTCCATTGCGGCTGCACGCGTGAACGTTTCAGAGCAGGTTTGATGTCGATTGGCGTAGATGACTTACAACACTTGATTGACGAAGACCATGGCGCAGAAGTGGTGTGTCATTTCTGCGGTGAGAAATATCATTTCGACGAAGCAGAATTACAAGGCTTAATTGATGAAATTAAAACCAAACGCGAAGAGGCAGACGCTTAATCATTAAGGTGTAAGAGAGTGAGAAGAGGGGATTTCATTTCTTCTCACTCTTTTTGTGTTTTCAGCCGTTAAAGCTATACAAATAAAGAAAAAATTAGTATAATACATACATAATACAAACGAGGTGTATAGATGTTTAAACGAATTTTTGCTCGAATGAAAGGGTTTTTATTGTTATTTGCAGGGAGTATCGCTCTCTTAGCAATTACTCTAATGCTTGATTTTAAAACATTTGAACAATTTAATTTTTACCGAGATGTCGATGTTTGGACACATCCAATCCTCTTATTCCAACTAGCGATGGTCGCAATCGTTCTCCTTCTGCTAGGGCAAGTCATCGGATTATCGGTGAAATATTATTTCGCATTTAAGAAATTAGATGCGCTCTTCCCAAATAACGAGTGGGAACGAAAAGACTTTAAGGAAAAAGCAGACTATGTCGATGAAAAATTCGAAGCGATGATCGTAAAAGAAGTGCTCATCTTTTACGGAAGTCATTTTACAGTGATTCCGCTAAAAGAATTAAAAGAAATTCATCTATACCGTACGAGTACAGGTCGCCGTGTGTATTATGGAATCAAGTTTACGTTTAAGACAAGAAGACGTGCCTTTGTTCCAAATACGTACGGAAAGACACTAGAAGAGAAGTATCGTCTCGTTCGAAAGGTGAATTACTTCGTCCCAGTTAAAATTAAGGACGATTGGAAAAATGTCAATAGAAAGTAGGAAATAAAGGTGCATAAAGGGTATGTGCGAAGAACAATCTTTCTCTGGGGTTCCTCTCTCATTTGGGTTCTGTTAGGGATTTTCTTTTTTTCTGGAACCGTGAAAGGATACATAGGAGGAGAGTCGCTCTATAAGGCAGGTGATATTTATCATCTGAATGATGCTGGGACTTCCGTTGCGATTCGTGTGTTGGATATAGACTCAGAGGCCCTCACTTACGATGGAAAAGAATATTACTTAGTAAAGCATGAAAAAGGGGTTACACCACTTCAAGCTTCTGCCAAAGATATTCAACAATTACTCGACTTGAAGAAAGAGAATCCAGAGGTATGGGAGCCTTTAAAAGAAGCCAATATTTATTTAAATGTTCGTGTAACGCCAGCAGTGACAAAAGGACGTAGAGGAAGTACTACCGTTCATATACCGGCAGTATTGTTGGATGCCTTTGCGACCCAATATAAGAAGGGAACTCTCTTACCGGTTGGAGACTCTCTACCGCTAGACTTCCTTCATTATTTGACTTTGACATCATTTATAAATCGATTGTTGGAGACGGGGTTTACACTCTTTGTATTTCTATTAGCGTTAGTCTCCTTCTACAGTGCGTATAGACGAGTGCGTACATTGAAGGAAGAATACGAGGCATTTGATAAAGAGTTTCCACGATACACTCAAAATATGAAGGCTTTACTAATGGATGCGGATTTTAATGATCCTAAGCTAAAAGTACTGGTGAAGGATCATAAATTAGTTTGCTATAATAACGATTTTAGAGTGATTCAGTTGCGAGAAGTACGAAATGCTGAAGTTCGTCTCCAAGAGTTAAAAAGAAGTATCGCTTATTCCATCGATTTTGGATTTGGCGGGAATAAGAATGTAACCATTCAATTGAAGAATCGTCCAGAAAACGTTCGCCAATTAGTGGAGTATTTAAATGAAAAAGAAGGAACCAAAATATCGCTGCCGTTTCAATGGTAATGGGTATGCGGTTTAATTGAGATGAGTCAAAAATTCAATAGAAAGCAGGGTTCAAAATGCATAAAGGGTATGGAAGAAGAACAGGACCAATATGGGTTGTAGTAGCGATAATGGCTGTAGTGATGGTAATCATTGCACGTGCTGGGTTCAAATCGTTTCAGAGCGCGGAAGACTTATACAAAGCTAATGAGGTTTACTATGTAAACGATAAAGGTTCATCAGTCGCAATTAAAGTAATGGATATCGATCCAGAACCGCTCGTGTTAAATGGACACAACTATTATTTGGTGAAACATGAGCGAGGTGTTGCGGTTTTCGAGGCAAAATCAGATGAATTGAGCAATGTTTTGGAAGCAAAGAAAGCTGCCGGAAACGCGGAGAATGCACTCGAAGCGTCTAATCTTTATTTGAGTGTGCGTGTAACGCCAGAACAAAGAAAAGGGAAAGGGTCAAACGTCAAGGTGAATGTGACGCCTGAGATGAAAGAAGCCTTTTACAAGAAATATAAAGAGAGCCCGCTGTATTCAGAAAATGCTAAAACGAAAATCGATGAATCCAGAATCTTGAAGTTGACCACTTCTGAAGATCAATGGGGAGATTCGGCAATGACGTTTGTTATGCTTGCAATCGTTCTTGGACTTATTGGGTTCCAAATTTATCAAACGCGTCGCTTGAAGGCGCAGTATGCACGTTTTGATGCGTACTTCCCTGAGTATGCGAACAATATGAAGCAGTTATTGGATGATGCAGAATATGTCGATCCGAAACTTAAAATACTTGTGATGGAAGGGATTCTTGTGAGCTACGACATTAACTTTACAGTCGTCGACTTATCAGAAGTCAGCAAGGCATATCTCGTGTTTGAGAACAGAAGAAAAGGCGGCATGAGGGTTCATTTGCGTTTTGAATATGCAAATAAGAAATACGATTCGATTCTCTTTAGAAGACAATTATTACGTCTCAAAGAGCTTGTGGAATATTTAAACGAAGAATACAACTTAGGATTGAAATTGGATTTTAGACTCC
>ERZ1699239.202-NODE-202-length-16872-cov-3.112213_pt1 | contig 16872 bp, 16 predicted proteins | sample MGYA00581536_ERZ1699239 | MGnify/ENA primary metagenome ERZ1699239 (study PRJEB42319, sample SAMD00040333) | human oral metagenome | material: saliva | host: Homo sapiens | study: EMG produced TPA metagenomics assembly of PRJDB4115 data set (Metgenomic analysis of...
AAAGCCAAAGCTCACAACATTTACCGACATGCCGTGTTTATCCGCCACTTGAGTAAAGCGTTTTTTTAAGTATTCTTTTAAGGAAGCGGTTTTCATATCCGTTGTATCGATAATATAATCCGCTTTGTGACGCACAGAATCTAGAATCTGACGTTCTTTTCTTAGGCCTGTTGTAATACGACCACTTGGTGCGAGCGGGTGACTACGGCGAGACTCTTTATACCGACGAATCAAGGTTTCATCACTAGCATCCATGAACACGATTTCATAATCTACCTTCATCTCATTCAAGGTCTCTAACGAAGCAGACAAAGCCTCAAAAAACTCTCCGCCACGAATATCGACAACGAGGGCCACACGATTGGTGCGGACCCCACCTTGGCGACAAATTTCACTCAATTTAGGAATCAATACAGGCGGAATATTATCTATGCAGAGATATCCCATATCTTCTAATGCCTGTAACACCTGTGTTTTTCCAGCACCAGACATGCCAGTTACGATTAATAAACGAAATGCTTCCATAGTTTTACTCCATTATAAAAGATTCTTTTCAATCCAATGAGCTACACCATCTTCATTATGATGTCCACATACTTCATTAGCCACAGATTTTACATGTTCTGTTGCATTTGAAACAGCTACTGAATACCCTGTTTCACTTAACATAGAAATATCGTTCTCTGCATTTCCAAAGGAAACTATATTTTCAAGGCTAAGGTTATTATCTAAAGCTAATTGAGCTAATGCACTCCCTTTTGATACATTCGGTGCAGTGATTTCGAGGAAATCTCGTTGACTACGCACCAATGTAACTTGATCACCAACTAATGGGGTCAAGATATCAATAATTCTATCGATTCCTTCCTCTGTATCGATAGCAATGAGCTTATTAGGCTCTGAAGAAAGTGTATAAATTGTATCACCTAAAAACTCAGCTACAGCCCCTGTTTGCTGTTCATAATGATCGGATTGCCAATTTTTATGATGACACAGTAAATGATCATCTACATACGATTGTATATGCCAACTATATTGTTGGCCGAGTTGAAAAACACGATGTACTACATCTATAGGAACAGTTTGTTCAAATAGCTTATATCCCGTTTCTAACTCCTGGATTAAACCACCAGAGAACAGTATCATAGGAACATTACCAAGTTGTAATGCTAATCCAATTGGTTTTGCCGTTTGATACATGCGTCCAGTAGCAATTGTTATACCAATTCCCTTCTGCTGCAAGCGATGCAATACATCAACCGTATACGCAGAAACTGTATTATCACTTCGAACTAATGTCTCATCACAATCGATGGCTACCATTTTTATATGAGAAAAAGAAGGATTCATTCTTACCTCCTTCACAAGAAAATCTAATACTCTTTATTATACCATTTATAATACTTATATAGATAGAAATATACAGTAATCCTCTATCAAAAATATTTTACACCTCCCAGTAATAAAGCTAATAAATGATCAAATTAAAGATAAGTATAATTTGTATATAAATCGATCTGTAATTATCAAAATTGCATAATAAAAGGTATTCTATATCAATTTATTATAGGAATATACATTAATCAAAAAAAGAGACTCCCGAAGGAGTCCCTTTTATATGGTTAACTATCAAATTAGAATTTGTAGTTAAGGTCTGCACGGTAGAAGTCTTTAAGATCAGCACCGTCTTGAGTTTTCCAATCGAAACCGTAGTTAGCAGACAAGCCAACGTTGTTTTGCAATGCATAGTTAACGGAAGCCATCCAACCTTTAGCATCTGTAGTGTAGATGTGGTTGTAAGTAGTATCAACGATAGGAGCGTTAGCTTTAGCGTTGAAGTATTGGCCTTTAACATCCCAAGAACCTTTTTTAGCGATGTTATAGTCGCCATAGCCAAGACCTGCAGTCCAAGCTTGGGAATTGTCAACATGGGAGTCTTTCAACCATTCGCCACCAACCCAAACTTTGTCGAAGTTAGCATCAGCGTTGAAGCCGTAGATATTTTTGTATTGGTGACCACTAATTGCATCTTCACCGTTTACACGAGTGTAGAAACCACCAGCATTAACGTGTTTACCAACTTTACCATTCAAGTTCAATACAACTAATTCAGGATTTGTATTAGTTGCTTGATCGAATGCACCGGATACACCATAACCATAAGCTGCTTGGAAGTTAACTTTGTCGTTACCAGCATTGAATTGAGCACCATCAAATTGTGCATCATAAGCTAAACCAGAACCGAATGTTTGACCGAAACGACCAGCTTTAACGGATACGCGTTCACCGAATTTATGGTTTACATAAGCGCGGTCGATTGTAGCGTTTGCATTACCACCGTTTTGGGAGTTACCCAATTCGAAGTTACCAGAAGTCAAACGAACAACTGCGTCAGTGCGATCGTTTACTTTTGCGTTGAATTGTACACGTGCACGAGCGTCGAATTTGGATTTTTCGTGTTCAGCATCACGGTAACGAAGACGAGCATCACCAGTAACTTTTACGTTACCTACGCGGTCTTCCAAGCGAGCTACACGAACGCCCAAGTTGTTCAATTCGTTGGAGAATTCATCAGCCAAACGGTTGATCATAGCTTGTTGTTCAGCGTTAGCGCGGTCTTGGTTAGCCATAGCTTTAGCTACCATTTGAGCCATTTCGTAACGAGTAATATCGTTTTGGCCTTTGAAAGTGCCATCTGGATAACCGTTAACGATACCAGCAGCTGCTAATTGAGAAACTGCTTGGTATGCCCAAGAATCAGGAGTTACATCGGAGAATGGGTTAGCTGCGAATGCAGTAGTTACACCCAAAACTGCTGTTGCTGCAAAGATTGCTGCGAATTGTTTTTTCATAGTTGAATTCCTTCTTTCTGAAAAAAATAGAAATACAAAATGTTACAAGTCATAACATTCACATTCTACTCTGTTCTTCAGATTAAGAATTTTTGGGAGTGTCCACGTTTCCTCGCCACATTCTACATCGAAGTTCTTCGTTTCATGTGTTTGTTACTTCTTGTAGGGTGATATTAGCATAACCTAATTTTCGTGTAAACCCTTTTTTCTCAATTTCATTCTCATTATAAAAATTTTATAATTTAAAATGCCCTAAAATTCACTTATTATCTACGTTTATGAGATATATTTTTTTTTGCTAAAAATATCAAATTTATCTTTTTTTACACTAAATGAGATTTATTATCACATATATTATTAAGTTATACTAATTAATAACATATCTATTAATTAATCGATAGCTATTTTATGCATAATTGGTTCATAAATACCTCATACAATATATTGTGGAATAGATCGATATACATACTAAGCAAATAAATTTTTACCTTTTACTATATATAGATTTATTTTACTATATATATACTATTATATACAAAAGAAAATATTATTATTTATATACAACAAAAAAAGACTTCCGAAGAAGTCTTTTTTTGTTTGTGAGGGAATTAGAATTTGTAGTTTAATTCTGCACGGTAGAAATCGGAAAGATCATTACCTTTTTGGTCTTTAGAGTTGAAACCATAACCTGCAGATAAGCCTACGTTATCTTGTACTGCGTAGTTTACGCTAGCCATATAACCTTTGTAACCATTAGATGTATTTGTTAAGTCATATGCTTGATCCCAAGTGGAGCTTACGATTGGAGCGTTAGCTTTTTGGTTGAAGTATTGACCTTTCACATCCCATGTACCTTTTTTAGCGATGTCGTAATTACCATAACCAACACCTGCTGTCCAAGCTTGGGAGTCATTTACGTTGGAAGCTTTTAACCATTCACCACCAACCCAAACTTTATCTTTACGTAAATCTGCATTGAAGCCGTATACGTCTTGGCTATCAGAGTTTACTGTGGAACCATTATGGTTCAAGTTGCCGCTAGACAATTTAGAGTAGAAACCACCAACTGTGGATTCTTGACCAACTTTACCTTTAACACCTACATAAGCTACGGAAGGGTTATCAGATTTGGAATTACCATCAGCAGCACCTGCCATCATGTAACCATAAGCACCTTGTACTTGAACTTTATCATTACCTACGTTCAATTGAGCACCATCAAATGTATCATCGTACATTAAACCGCCACCAATTGTTTGTTGGAAACGACCACCTTTAGCAGATACGCTATTACCAAATTTGTGATCTACATAAGCACGATCGATTGTTGCATCAGCACCTTTTGTAGAATCACCGAATTCGTAATTACCTTTTACACGAACAACAGCTTCAGTTTTATCATTTACTTTACCATTGAATTGAACACGTGCACGGCCATCTGTTAAGGATTTGCTGTTTGTTTTATAAACGCCTTTATCTTCAGAACCTTGGTAACGGATACGAGCATCACCAGTAACTTTTACATTACCTACGCGATCTTCCAAACGAGATACGCGTACGCCCAAGCTGTTCAACTCGTTGGAGAATTCATCTGCTAAGCGGTTAATCATTGCTTGTTGTTCTGCATTAGCGCGATCTTGGTTAGCCATTGCTTTAGCTACCATTTGAGCCATTTCATAACGAGTGATATTGTTTTGGCCTTTGAAAGTACCATCTGGGTAACCATTAACGATACCAGATTGTGCTAATTGAGATACTGCTTGGTATGCCCAGCTATCTGGAGTTACATCGGAGAATGGGTTTGCAGCGAATGCTGTTGTTACACCTAATACTGCTGTTGCTGCAAAAATTGTTGCGAATTGTTTTTTCATAATGAATTCCTTCTTTCTTATAAATAAGAATTTATAGTATCAGAAGACATTCACTGTATAAGTGGTATAACTATGAAAGATATATTAGGAGTGTCCACGTTTCCTCGACTATATTATCTATCACAGCGTCACCTCTTTATTAGTGGTGCCTTACTGTGATTAGAATATATCACCGTCCAAATTTTTTGTAAAGCATTTTATACAACTTAATTTGATGAAATTTCTTTCATGAATAAAAATAAACCTATAAACATAGATTTCTCCTGTATTTTTCAAAATTAAATTTTGTACAATTTCATTTTATTTATCTAAAATTTATGTGTTTTGGATTATAAACATATAACTTTTAATTATTAAAAATAATAAATATCGTATTATTTAATATGTAATCCTAATATATAGACCTAAAATATAATTATATTCCTCTTTTCTATTATTAATATCTGTAAATGTCAATATAAGAATGTACAATTTTGACGATGTACAATGTACAGTTATTCCTTCTGTTGCATATGGTTTCGTAACCGGTATGAATCTCCAGTTATGCTAATCACATGTGCATGGTGAAGTAATCGATCAACAATAGCATTAGCTACTCGCTCATCATGTAAAATGGTAGCCCACTCATCAAAATTAATGTTAGACGTTACGATGGTACTTTTCTTTTCGTATCGTCTATCAATAATTTGAAATAGTAAGTTAGCATCACCTGGTTGTAACGGTAAATAGCCAATTTCATCAATGATGAGTAATTGGTAGCGTGCATAATGCTTGAGCCGAGTTTCTAATCGTCCTTCATCTTTTGCACTCTTAAGGTTTTGAATTAAATCATGGCATTTAATAAAATAGGTGCTTCGTCTGTTACGAGAGCTTTCAATACCTAGTGATGTAGCTAAATGTGTTTTCCCAACTCCGCTAGAGCCAAGAAATACAATGTTTTCAGCTTGTTCCATGAATCCTAATGATGCTAAATCCTTAATTTGCATTTCGTTAATTTGTGGTTGAAATGAAAATTCAAAATCAGCTAGTGTTTTCAAATGAGGAAAATTACTAATTTTCACCATATGGTTAATTACGTTTTGTCGTTTAATATCAACTTCGTAATCACTCAGCTTCAATAACCACTCAATATGAGATAAGCTCTGTGTATTAGCTAATTCAATTGTTTCATCTAGGTGTAACATGCATTGTTTTAGTTTTAGATATGCTAGATTATCTTGTAAGCGTTGGTAATTAGTCTGTAGTGTCATAGATAGCTCCTATCTTTTCCAAATTAGATTTTGCTTTAGCTTTCACATCTTCAGAACTTAGATAAGGAATTGTTTTCTGCAATTGTGCCTCATAATGAGAAGGCAAATAGTTAACCTTCTTATCACTTAATGGGTGCTGTGCAATCAATTCTGTGCTATCATATATGTATAGCATCTTATCTATGGTCTTTAAGGTCATAGATTTGGCCACATATCCTGGCGGTACAGAATAGTGGCTACCACGAAAGCTAATGAGATTACTTGCTGAAACCTTAGCTTTTGGGTGATCTATGCGGTAGGAATCTCTTATCACTTTTGTTGGAAGTGGGGTAAGAGATTCCTTTTCTTTTTCAAGCAGTGCAGACGGTATTTGTCTTGTAGCTTGAGAAATCGCTAGATTACTACGTAAAATAATTTTTTGAATCTGTTCTTCCACTTCTTGTATTGTTAATTTTCCTTGGTACGCATGAATTTCATCTAGAATTTTCATTTGGCTTTCTACTTTGCCTTTCGTTTGTGGACGGCGCGCCATACACGGCTTAAATGTAAAGCTAAAGTCACTTGAAAATTGTTCTGCTTTGGTATGAAGCTGTCCTTTAGTTCCAGCTAGCCTCGGTTGTACCATCACGGTTTTCATATTATCTGTTAATAGTACATGCGGAACACCTTGTAATTGTTCAAAGAATTCTACCAATGTATCTTGTAGTGTTTCAGTAGTTCTATCGAAAGTGACCTTTGCTAATTTGTATCGAGAATAGCCTAATGTCATCAGCAATATATTAAAAGTTATGTGTGTGCCATCATGCAATAGGAATTTAATATTCTCTTTCCAATCAACTTGAGCCTGTTCAGCTGGTGCGGTTTCAAAACGAATCGTATGCTTCATACTAGGCGATGTATGTTTTCTATCAAAATAGGATTGAAATACTGGTATCTTTAAAATATAACCGCGAAATGTAGAGTAAGCAGCTGTGAGTCCATGGTTATCTACCAAGTATTGCCACAAGACACGCTTATAATAAAATTGTTGGGGTGTATCATCAGATAATAAAGTCTGTATTACGTCATAAAATTTATCAATCATAGATGGTTTATGACGATGTGGATCAGGCGTTCCATTTTCATAATGAGATTTTATGGTGCGTCTATCATAGCCTAATTCACGACCTAGTAAACTATAATTAGGTTTCAAATTGCAAACCTCCAGAATGTCCCTTAATAATGGTAAGTCTAATAATGATGTTACAGTAAATGAACTGTTAATAGCGTATACGTATTGCATGTTGTTATCACCTCAACTATAGTATCGGTGATACAATTAAAATTGTACATTCTTATATCATCATTTTTGTACATTCTTAGAGTATCATTTACATTAATATCTTTATTTTGTCTTTCTAATTTCTATTAGTAATAACCTTATCAATGCCATGCATCATATATTTTCTCTTAAAGTATGTCATTAATAATATTAACCTATAAATACCCCATTATTTAAATACAAAAAGCCTCTCTATAGTAATTACTACTATAGAGAGGCTTTTAAAAGCATTAAATTGCATAGGATACAAAACCTAGGACGTGATCAACTGGAACAGGACCAATGAAACGACTATCACTAGAATGATTTCGGTTATCCCCCATCACAAATACATGTCCTTCAGGAACTGTAACAGGTGTAGAACGTGTATAATTCATTTTTGTATCTTTGGTATATGGTTCTTGTAATTGTTCACCATTACGCCATACATGACCATCTTTAAACTCTAATACATCACCAGGACGACCGATAACGCGCTTAACCCATACATCATTTGTTTGAGCAGCTTTATTAAAGACTGATGCATAGTTCATCAATGGTTCTTCTACATCATCTACCCAAGTACGTGCGCGATTAACACGACTATCAATGATTACAATTTGACCATAATTTGGCATTTCATTCATAATATGATGCCATTTCGTTACAATTAAATATTGACCATTGTGTAATGTATCCTCCATTGATTCACCAGATACACGTGTTGGTTGAATCAAGAAAATATGAATTACCATGGCAATAATTAATGCCAATACAATGGCATAAATCCAATCTAATATTTCTTTTACTATTTTATTACTCATATTAACCCCTTAATGACCGTTCTTTGTAAATCTACCACCAAATACATCATGTACATCTTGAATCGTAATAAATGCCGATGGATCTACTTCATAAACAGTATTTTTTAACCTCATAATTTCAAGTCTTGTTACTACAGAATATAAAACATGCTTAGGTTGCTTTAAATAGCCCCCTTCACCATACATAATTGTAACACCACGATTAAGGTTCGCATTTAATGCATCTGCAAGATTCTTAGAGTTCTCTGCATCTGTAATAATCATTACCCCTTTAGATTCATCAAGGCCTGTAATTGTAATATCGATCATCTTATAAGCAATGAAATAAGCAATTAAGGAATACATAGCACTATTCCAACTATATACAAAACCTGCGGCACCAAGAATAATGAGATTCATAGCCATTACGATTTCACCAACGGAGAAAGTGGAACGTCTATCAAAGATGATTGCCACAATTTCAGAGCCATCTAAAGAACCACCATTACGTATAATGAGGCCTACCCCAATACCTAAAATGATACCACCAAAGATAGAACCTAAGAATGGATCTGTTGTGATAGGTGTAAAATCATGAGCAAAGGTAGAGAAAATTGCCATCCATACGATAGAAAATAGTGTAGAGAAAGTAAAGTTTTTGCCATTAGCTCTATAGCCAATATATAAGAAAGGCAAGTTAAAGAGTACGACGAAAATACTAAAAGAAATTCCGGAAAGCTCTGCAGCCATCAAGGAAATACCAACTACACCACCATCGATGATATTATTCGGTACTAAAAATAAATCTAAGCCTATAGTATAAATTAGAGCCCCTAAGATCATCATTAAGCAACGCATAATAAAATTTGACCACTTATGCGTTGAAGCTTCATTTTTCATGCACTTCTCCTTTACCGTACAACTGCTCCATAGCATGTAGTCTCTTTTCTTCTAACTCACCAGAGTCCATCATATTACTTTGTATATCATTAGCAGTTTGGTTTAACTGTTTTGTATAACGTAAACCAATAATAAAAGCAGTTAAATCATCTACAGGCTCTGGTGGAAATTGCATAGACGTAGGGATAATCTTACGCCACCCTGTAGGTGAATTATATTGCCAATATAATTTTCGAGCCTCCTCAGTACTATGCGATTCATCAATTAAACTAGTAGTAATTCTGTGATTTCGTCCAATTTGTTGGAGAGATGGATATAAATATTTATGATTTGTACCATTTCCACATACCATATGAACAATACCATAATATTCAGTTAATATACGTTCAATTTCACCATTGAACTGTTTTGTCATAATAATTTTACGACATACCATAGTACCAGAAGGTGTCACAATTGCTACACCTGTTTTTTCATTGCCTGGATCTACAGCCAAAATGTACGTAGTATCAGTCATATTACTATCCTCATTTCTAATACAGCATTTATATTTTAACACAAAACGAAGGTCTTATGTAAAAATTTACATAAGACCTTCGTTTAAAGTATATAAACCAAAATACTATTCAATTTAATAAGCTGGCATTTTAGCCTTATCATTAAAAACAGGCATTTGAGTAATACGTAACTTAAGATGCACAGGGCCAGATGAATATGTATCACCATCAACATACGCTTCCACATGAACCTTGCCATGCATTGTAGCAATACGACGAATAGCAGTAAACAAATCATCCCCTGGTATCGTTCCGATATCACCAGATAAGGAATCCGGAATAATCCCTTTCTCTCTTGCCTTTTCATTTACTTGCTTTAAGAATTGAAGCATAGCAGATTGAGCGTTAGGGCCACCATCCATTATAGCAGAATGGATTACTTCTCCATTTTTATAAATAAATTGTTGTGGGTAAACTTGGATAACTGCTACCGCTGGTTCACCAGCAATAATATTTCCAGCAGCAACCACTTGAACCACCATTGGAGTCTTTGCTCTATTAAGCTTTTGTGTAGCTACCTCAATATTCTGACGATCTACATACACAACAGCCTGACCTTGATCTTCTATACCAAGACGACGTAATACCAATTTATTTGTATCATCAATAATATTTTTGATGGCTGCATGACTATCTTCTTCACTTAAACCAGGTCGAACAACAGCTTGAGCCAATAATTGATCAACTTGGAAAAGAATTGTACCTTCACGCAAATGAATAATGCCATTTTGCAACTGTTCTTGCGTTGTCTGTAAATCCTTAATATGAGCTTCCATCTTGGCTCTTGTAGCCTCTAAATCAGCTAATTTTTTAGATACTTCATCATATGAAGCTTGAAGTGTAGCTAACTCAGCTTCAGTCGCATCTTTAGCCGCTTGTGCACTAGCCAACTCAGCCTTAGTTGCATCAACCTCTTTACGAATTTGCTCTATTTCAGCCATTCGTTCTGCTAATTCTTGCTTATTTTGCTCAAGCAATGCTTGTCCTCGAATAAGCTCTTGCGTCTTAGCAGCTACCTCATCATTAAGTTGCTTCATATCTGCTCGTAACTGATCCATCCCAAAGAGCGCTGTTCGTACGCTTTGAGATGTAATAGTTAATACACCTACTGTAGCAGCAGCAACTAACAATCCCGTTACGATAGTAACAATTATGGACGTATGTTTAGGCCGTAATCCAAAGAGGGACATGCGACGCTTACCAACTTTGGTGCCTAACTTATCCCCCATGTAGGCAATAAGTCCCCCCATAAGGGCAATAATAACTAATATTTTAACACCTACTAACATCGAGTCCCTCCTTTCATAAGATTACACAATTATTGGATTCGAAAATATGCTATTTCGTAAATCAAATTTATTTCTTTATATACTAGGTTACTTAGATACACGCCAATTCAAATATAGGCCAGCAATAATACCTAATGTATCTGGAATTAATGCAGCAAATACGGTTGGCAATGCACCACCTTTACCTAATGCACCAGCAAATGTCATCACCCCATAATAAATAAAGATGATTAAAATACTGATACCAAAACCAATAGATGAGCTAGAACGTTGCTTTTGAAGACCTAATGGAGCACCTACAAGAGCAAATACAAAGCTAGCTAAAGGAATTGTAAAACGTTGATACATTTCCATCTCTAGTTTATTGGCATTCGTGTAAGCTGCCTTATATGCTTTAATTTGATGACGTAATTCTTTGATTGTTAATTCTTCTGGTTTACGTTGATCTTGTTGAATATCCTTTGGTGCTGACTTAATTGGCAAGGATTGCTCCTTGAACTTCATTGTACGTTCTACACCATCACCAGCGGAAATATCATAAATAATGCCGTTTTGCATCACCCAATATTGGCCATTCCAAACAGCAGTATCCGCATTTTCAACTTGTTGTAACTTGCCACCTTCACCAAACTGTTGCACCGTAATCATGCTTAATTGTTTAGTCTCCGCATTGTAGCTTTTAGCATACATCAATGTACCCAAATCATTACCATTCATCGTTTTTAAAACGATATGATTTTGTGTTTGAGGTGATGCATTTTTCATAATCTGTTCACGCACAATTGTTTGATACATATTATTTGTACGTGGTACAACAAATTCATTAAATGCGACAGCCCCAATTGAGATGATAAGGGCAATAATGTATACAGGCATCGCTAAGCGTAAAAAGCTAAGACCACCGGCACGCATAACAACAATCTCACTAGTACTGCTCAAGCGACTAAAGGTCATAAGTGAAGCCAATAGTACTGACATTGGGAATGTTAAGATAACAATGCTTGGTAATGCCAACACAAAAGCTTTCATAACGAGAACTAGCGGTGCCCCATATTCAGTAATATATTGAGCAATTCTAAACAATGTGCCTGTGCCAATAAAAATACTGGTAAAAGCAAATACCCCAAATAGGAACGGACCTACAAAGGCTTTTAATATATATTTATCTAATAATCTCATAGTCCCCTCCTATAATCTAAAGTTATCCCCTAAGTAATGCTCACGAGCGATTGGGTCGTTTGCAATTTCTTCAGGGGTGCCTTCTAGGAGGATCTTACCACTACTTAAAATATAAGCCTTATCTACAATCCCCAATGTTTCACGCACATTGTGATCTGTAATCAAGATACCAATACCGCGATTTTTTACATGCAAAATGATTTGTTGAATGTCAGCAACCGCGATAGGGTCGACGCCAGCAAAAGGTTCATCGAGAAGAATAAAATTCGGTTCTAACGCAAGACAACGAGCGATTTCTACACGACGGCGTTCACCACCAGATAGCTGCATCCCCATACGATCCCGAACATGACCAATATGAAATTCTTCAATGAGGGATTCCACTATAGCTTCAATTTCATCAGATTTCTTTGATGTTGTTTGTAACATAGCACGAATATTAGCCTCAACAGTCATTGATCGAAAAATTGATGCTTCTTGTGGAAGATACCCAATACCTTCAGCAGCTCGTTTATACATTGGAATATTCGTAATATCCTTGCCATCAACGGTAATGATACCAGAACTAGGTCGTTCAATACCAACAATCATATAGAATGATGTAGTTTTCCCTGCCCCATTAGGACCTAGGAGCCCAACGACTTGCCCCTTATCAACGCGTAAACTAACCCCGTCTACAACATTGCGACCGCTAAAGGTTTTGACTAAGTTTTTGGTTTCTATATACATATTTAATCCTTATTGATTTGGAACAATGATAAGTGTACTACGACCACCCAATGTTTCAGCAGAATCATCAGCTAAACGAATTTTAAGCTCTGGTGCATTGAGTACATTACCATTTTGAACAGCATGAGCAGATCCAGATAAAAGTACAACTCCATCATTTTGATTAGGTGTTTGCGTATAGGTAGCACGCTCTGCAGAGCCAGATACATTTCGTTCTGGATTAGAGAATGTCACATCCCCTTGTGCTACTGCACGAATTTCTTTTAGCCACCCTTCAACTTGATTACCTGTCAAAGTAGTGCCTTCTGCAATCAAGCGAGCATTGCCAGATACAAGACCATACTCTGTATCTGTATTATATTCAACTTTATCGCCGAAAATTTGACGATCGCTACGTTGTAAATGAACTCCGCCATTAGCAGTGAATTTATTATTATTGTAACTGTGCACTGATTGTGCAGACATAGCCATATCAGAACCAATCATAGATACGCCGCCATCAAGATTTGCTTCCTGAGTTTTTGTATTATACCATCCATTGGCACCAGTCATCGTTTTATCAGCTTGAGTAATTACCACATTACCGTTTGCATCAGCCATTCCCGTATTGCCATCATAAGATAATGTATCTGCGCTAATAGTCAAAGGATCATTTGCGGCCCAAGCTGTAACAGATGCTGTCATAAGCATAGCCAAAATAGCCATACCAATCTGTTTTTTCTTATTCATTATATTTCCTCGCATTACTTCTTCGTTAACTTTGCATTACCAATAGCTTTAATTTTCTTCAAGGACATATTGCCTTCAAGTTTATCACCAGTTAATGTTATATCTTTACCGTTATAGGTAAAGGCAGATTTAGATGTCAACGTTTTCGTCTTATTATCAAAGTGAAGTGCATCAGTTTTAAACTCAGCTCCATCAGTATTTGTAGCTGTAACACCTTGATCAATATCAAGGGAGTTGCGATCACCGGTCAATACAGCATGAGGTGCTGTGATTGTTGTAGTTACATCATCTTGATAGAAAAGACCTTTTAAATTAGTCAGCACAATAGCTTTTGTACGTGGATCATATTCAATCTTTTCCGCTGATAATGCCCATACTAGCTTGCCATCTTTTTCCTCTTGTAAATCGGCTCCTTGGAAGTTAACTAGTTGTCCATTCTGATTTTGAGTGGTACCAACATCACCAGAGTCTTTCATAATATATACGATAAGACCAATCAGAGCCAACACTATGGCGGCCACTATGGCAATTAATTTTTTATTGTTTTTCATGTGCCCTCTCCCGTGCAGCTACCTTCTTATCATAATCAATAATTTGATCCATCTTAGTCATCCAACGATGTTGGAACCATAGCCACTCATCTGGATGCTCCCGAATAAAGTCTTCTGTAACACGTACACATTCCTCCGTTAGACGATACATATCTGCATCTTCATCACCTGTATCAATATAATGTAAGGCTGGTAGAATGTGAACAATATGACCACCTTCTGGTTTTCGAGATGCAAAAATTGGAACTACTGGAGATCCAAATTTTCTTGCAAACGTAGCGGGACCAATAACGGCCGAGGAATCTTGACCTAAAAATGGAACCGGTAAACCATGTATATAGCCATCTTGGTCAGCTAAAAAACCAAGTAATTTTTTCTTTTTTAATGCTTTAGCAGCAGAAACGATTTCATTACCACCACTAGCAAACACATCAAGGCCCACCATCTCACGATATTCATTCATGAGACGTGTAAATTGAGCATTAGGTTGTTTCTTAACAATAGTAGTAGATGGATAACCATGAGCCGCCATAGCAGCTCCCATCCATTCCCAATTGCCAACATGTCCAGTAAGAACAATTACACCTTTATCTTCAGCGATAGCTTTTTCTAAATGTTCTACGCCTCGCATTTCAATATGTTTATTGATAAAATACTTTGTCAGGTTTGGCATATACAAGACTTCCATAACACTACGGCCAAGATTTTTGAACAACTTTTCAATTAATTGTTCTGCCTCTTGATCATTCATGTTCATGCCAATCTTTATGTTTTTTATACCTCTAATTTTTTGCTTCTTCGCTATGAGACCATATACGGGTCCTAAACTAGCGCCTATGAGCAAAATGAGCTTATACGGCAGTCGGCAAACGAGCCAGCTAATGCCTTTAACTAAATGGTATTGCCATTCGTTATTCATTCTGCCCACCTCCTTTATTGTCCATGAGCATGGGCCTCTCGTGCATAGTCTGCTACAACAGTTTCCCATAGACCTTGATTTTTCAAGATATATTCTACAGCCTCTCTAACGGCACCATGGCCTCCATTGACAGTAGATATAAATTTAGCTAATTCTTTGACCTCTGGTACCGCATTGTTTGGTGCCATTGGTAAACCTACGATTTGGAGTGCCCCTAAATCATTTAGGTCATCCCCCATGTAAGCAATCTCTTCTAAATTGATTTGATGCTCTTTACAAAGGGTTCGTAATGCTTCTGTCTTATTGGCATGCCCCATAAGCAATGCATCAAAATGAAGCTCCTTAGCACGTCGCTCAACCATAGGAGATATCCGTGCTGTGATGATGGCAAGCTTAAGTCCTACTTTTCGAGCTGCCGTTAATCCTAGGCCATCTTTTACAGAGAAAGACTTAAGCTCTTCCCCACTTGATGTATAGATTAGAGTGCCATCAGATAGCACGCCATCAACATCAAGAACAATCCATTGAATATTCATTATACAATGCCTCTACGCAATAAATCCGTAATATGAACAATGCCTAGACATTTATTATCTGTATCTACAACTGGTAACACCGTAATAGGACGTGGTTGATTTTTCTCCATTAAATGAAGAGCTTCAGCCGCTAATTTGTCCTTTGTAATCGTACGAGGCATAGAGGTCATCATATCCTCTACAGGCCATTCTAGGAAATTACTACCAGAATCTAATCCGCGGCGCACATCACCATCGGTAACAAGGCCTAATAAGTGACCTTCTTCATCAATAACATTAGTAGCACCTAAACCTTTTTCGGTCATTACAAAAAGTGCATCTCGCACTGTTGCACCTTTAAATACCGTAGGATTATCTTCACCACCATGCATAATATTTTCTACGGTCAACAATAATTTGCGACCAAGAGAACCACCTGGATGGAATACAGCAAAGTTTTCAGGTGTAAAGTGATGTCGTTCTAATAAGCATACTGCTAAGGCATCACCTAATGCTAAAGCAACCGTAGTACTTGTAGTTGGCGCTAAGCCCAATGGACAAGCTTCACGTTCTACTTCAGCGAGCAATACAATATCAGAATTCTTAGCTAATGTAGATTCTGGTTTACCTACAACACAAATTAATTTTGCACCTATGCGACGTAAGGATGGTAAGATACTGATGATTTCGCCTGTTTCACCACTATTGGAAAAAGCTAATACTACATCATCTTCTGTAATCATACCAAGATCGCCATGCACACCTTCACCAGGATGCATGAAAAGTGCTGGTGTACCAGTACTAGCCAAGGTAGCCGCAATTTTGCGACCAATATGACCAGATTTTCCCATACCAGTACAAACTACACGGCCCTTACAAGCCAAAATCATATTTACAGCATTTACAAAATTGTGATCCAAACGAGAACTTAATTCCTCAATAGCACGTGCTTCCTCATGAAGTACCTGTGCTGCTTGTTCTAAAATAGTCACAAATACCGCCCCTAACCTTTTACGATTTTATCAATAGCTACTAAATCTCGTAGCAAAGCTTCAAAATTATCTAAGTATAACATGTTTGGACCATCGGATAAGGCTTCCTCTGGATTATCATGTACTTCAAAGAATAGACCATCTACACCACTTGCAACAGCGGCACGAGCCAAATTTGGTACAAATTCGCGATTACCACTAGATTTAGTACCTGCGCCACCAGGTAATTGAACGCTATGTGTAGCATCGAATACTACTGGATAATCGAAAGAACGCATAATTGGGAAAGATCTCATATCTACAACGAGATTATTATAGCCAAAGCTAAATCCACGCTCTGTAAGCATAAGATTTTCATTGCCTGTTTCTTTCATTTTATTTAAGACATTTTCCATATCTTTAGGTGCCATAAATTGACCTTTTTTCACATTTACGC
>ERZ1699239.211-NODE-211-length-16502-cov-5.629863_pt1 | contig 16502 bp, 16 predicted proteins | sample MGYA00581536_ERZ1699239 | MGnify/ENA primary metagenome ERZ1699239 (study PRJEB42319, sample SAMD00040333) | human oral metagenome | material: saliva | host: Homo sapiens | study: EMG produced TPA metagenomics assembly of PRJDB4115 data set (Metgenomic analysis of...
CAGCATTTGAGTTCGCGAATTGACGCATGAGTTTGAAGAGGCGAGATGGAGAGTAGCGGGCAGATGGAGTATCAGCCCAAGCAGCTACCATACCACCGATGATAGGGATATCGGCACCTTCAGTTTTTGGAACTGAAGTAATCGGTGTGCTCTTAATACCGTTCAAACCTTGGTCTAGGTTATACCAACCTTGTCCATCAGCATTACGGCCGAGAACGTAGTACCAAGCATCATTAGTGTTGAGGATTTCGTGTCCTTTTTCAACAAGTAGTTTAGAAGAAGCGACATCGTAACCGCCCCAGCCACCAGTCCACATAGACACGATGATGTCTTTGTCAAAGGTACCAAAAGTAGTATCGCTATTATAGTAGATACCGTCATTGAAGGCCATTGGTTTCAGACCGTGAGATTTGACGATACGAGCTAGGTCATTAGCATAGGCGATGAATTTATCATAACCCTTGTCTGGGAAACCATCTTCTGGATACCATTTATAGGCTTGAAGTACACTCCATCCTTTGGCATTAGTAGCATCGTTAGCATACTCATCCAAACCGATGTTAAAGATTTCAGACTTGCCAGCAAAGTAAGCAGCGTATTTATCAATCAAAGCTTTTGTAAAGGCAACAGCCTTTTCGTTGTCAAGGTCAACAGTACGTTCTGATTCTTTACCAAAGTAGTTGAAGTTAGGTTTTTCAATGCCAAGTTCTTTCATGGCGTTAAGGATAGCATCCATATGACCTGGGCTATTGACTGTTGGGATAAGTCCAATTCCTTTATTCTTAGCATAACCAATCAAGTCAGTCATTTCACTCTCAGTTAGATGATTACCGTTTGGATCATTGTAGTAGGCATTGGTTCCATTTTCAACAGCACGTTTGACATTATCACTTGCGTAAGTTTTGTCACCTACAGTTAGAGACATATCATCAAGCATGAAGCGCAAGCCATCATTTCCGACTAAAAGGTGAAGATCAGTATAGCCATAGTGTTTGGCTTTGTCGATGATTTCTTTCAGTTGGTCTGGAGAGAAGTATTTACGTCCAGCATCGATAGAAACAATTTTCTTTTTAGCCAGTTTTTCATTCACTTGAGCTGCTCGTTCTGTAGCGACTGCGGGTGCTTCGACTTTAGCAACTTCTTTGTTTTCTTCTTTTTCAGATTCTGTCTTCTTAGTTTCTTCAGTAATTTCTGCCTTAGCTGGAGTTTCTTCTGCTGTGACAGGTTCTGCTACGGCAGGTGCAGGAGCAACTTCAACTTTTGGAGCTTCGGTAGTTGCTACTGGAGCAGCTGGAGTAGCATTTTCTGTTGTTGGAGCAGTCTCGAGTTTTTCTTCACTCGTTGGTGGAGTGACTTCTCCAGTGGTTTGGACAGCAGGCTGATTTTCTGTTGGAGCAGGTACGACTCCGTCAGCAGCAACGGACTGCGCCTGAAAGGCAAATCCGATCAATACAGAAGCCGCTCCGATTGCATATTTACGAATAGAGAAGCGCTGTTTATTTTCTGGTTTCATTAAAAAACCTCCCCTTTTATATTTTTGATAGCGTTTTCACATACTAACTCTATTGTATGTTCTAACTAAAATAAAGTCAAGTTTTTGAGGAAATTACTATAAAAAATAGAATAATTTATAAATTAAGATGTATTTTTCTAATTTTGACTATTTTTTAGTAAAAAGGTTACTAATTATAGAATTGCTTGAAATGCTATTCTCAGGGAAGGGAGCTGATGCTATAATGGGTATATAAAAACCCTGAGACAGTTGCCTCAGGATTTTTATAAATTAGTGACCACGGTCACAAGAAATGAATTTAATTTTGTAGAAATCAGAACGTTTATAAGTTTCGATGTATTCCAAAACTTGACCAGTTGCTTCAAGCTGAGTTGTCTTAGTTTGGAAAACAGTTGGGAATTTAGTGTCGATTCCTAGGATAGAAGCGGCATGTTTTGGAGTCGGAAATACAATTTCGTTAATTTCTTCAAAATGCTCGTCATTCATGTGAATGTGGTAGTCCAATTTGAAACGAGTATAGATAGAACTATAGTATTCAAGATTTGGATAGTTGGCATTGATGTATTGTTCAGGAATGTATGAATTGTGATAGATATAGATAACGCCATTTGTTTCACGAACACGTTCAATCTTATAATAGAATTGATCGCCGCGTAGGCCAAGTTTTTCTAAATATTTAAGATCGTTCCCACGTTCGATAGAAAGAACAGTTACTTTATCATCTTTGGTTTCGAAGATTTCCACATCAGAAAATTCAACGAGTTTGTGTTTACGTGCACGAGCTACGAAAGTTCCTTTACCTTGTTGGCGGACAATATATCCATCTTTGGCAAGGTCGTTCAAGGCACGAACTACTGTGATTGAACTAACATCATACATGGAAATCAATTCTGCTTCAGTGTAGAACTTATCTCCACTAGCAAATTGACCAGAAATGATCTTATTTTTCAATTCATCTTTAATGTATTGATACTTTGGAATTGCCATATTTTCACCTCATTTTTTTCCTTCTCCACTTATCATTTTAACATAAATTCTTAAAAATAGCTGAAAAGCACTTAAAAAAATTAAAATATCAGAATAAGAATTTAGGATAGATATAAATAATTCGTGTTTTCCTCCTTAATTTCATTAGTTTTTCAGAATGTTGATTTTATAGGATTTGAGAAGAGTTTTAGAAAAGATTCAGTAAAAAAATAGAAAAATTTTAAAGAAAATTTCAAAAAGTATTGACATTAATCCCCGATTAGTTTATAGTTGATATAACAATACATGAAAGCGCAAACTTTTCGCTTTTAGGGGAGGAAGAATGGCAAGATTTGAAATTAAAGATGATTTCTATCTGGATGGGAAACCATTCAAGATTTTGTCTGGCGCCATTCACTATTTTAGAGTTCCTGCGGAAGATTGGCATCATTCATTGTATAACCTCAAGGCACTAGGTTTCAATACGGTTGAGACTTATGTTGCTTGGAACATGCATGAACCTGCTGAAGGTAACTTTAACTTTGAAGGCAATCTTGATTTAGAGAGATTTCTTCAAACTGCACAAGATTTGGGCTTATATGCAATTGTACGTCCTTCTCCATTTATCTGTGCAGAGTGGGAATTCGGTGGTTTACCAGCATGGCTCTTGACCAAGGATATGAGAATTCGGTCGTCGGACCCAGCTTTCATTGACATGGTTGGTCGCTACTATGATCAGTTGCTTCCACGTCTAGTTCCGAGATTATTGGAAAACGGTGGGAACATTCTCATGATGCAAGTCGAAAATGAGTACGGATCCTATGGCGAGGACAAGACCTACTTGAGGGAAATTCGACGTTTGATGGAAGAACGAGCAGTTACTTGTCCGCTTTTCACATCAGATGGACCATGGCGAGCAACTCTTAAGGCTGGAACCTTAATTGAGGATGATCTCTTTGTGACAGGGAACTTTGGTTCCAAGGCTACTTATAATTTCTCACAGATGCAAGAATTCTTTGATGAGCACGGCAAGAAATGGCCACTCATGTGTATGGAATTCTGGGATGGCTGGTTCAATCGATGGAAAGAACCAATCATCAAGCGTGAACCTGAGGAATTAGCAGAAGCTGTCCACGAGGTTTTAGAGCAAGGCTCTATCAACCTTTACATGTTCCACGGTGGAACAAACTTTGGTTTTATGAATGGTTGTTCAGCTCGAGGAACCATTGATTTACCACAAGTAACATCTTATGATTATGACGCTCTTCTTGATGAAGCTGGAAACCCAACTGCTAAATATTACGCAGTGAAAGAAATGATGGCGACTTACTATCCTGAGTATCCACAATCTGATCCACTTCACAAGGAAAGTATGGAAGTTGAAGCGATTCCGCTAGTTGAGAAAGTTTCCTTGTTTGAAACCTTAGATTCCTTAGCGAGTCCGATCGAAAGTCTCTATCCTAAGAAAATGGAAGAGCTGGGACAAGGATACGGATATCTACTCTATCGTACGGAAGTTAGTTGGGATGCAGATGAAGAACGCATTCGAATTATTGACGGACGTGATAGAGCTCAACTCTTTATCGATGGCAAACGAGTGGCAACACAGTACCAAACAGAAATCGGTGAAGATATCTTTTATCAAGGCGAAAAGAAAGCGCTCTCTAGATTTGACATCCTTATTGAAAATATGGGGCGTGTCAACTATGGACACAAATTCTTAGCAGATACACAGCGAAAAGGAATTCGCACAGGTGTTTGTAAAGATTTGCATTTCTTGCTCAACTGGAAGCAATATCCACTTCCTCTTGATAACCCAGAGAATATTGATTTCTCTAAGGGATGGACAGAAGGGCAACCTGCCTTTTACGCTTATGACTTTGAAGTTGAGGCGCCAAAGGATACCTACTTAGACTTATCTGAGTTTGGTAAAGGGATTGCTTATATCAACGGACATCATCTAGGTCGTTTCTGGAATGTCGGTCCAACCTTATCTCTTTATATTCCACATAGCTATCTCAAAGAAGGTGCCAACCGCATCATTATCTTTGAAACAGAAGGGGAGTATAAGGAACACATACATTTAACTTGTAAACCTACACTAAAACTTATAAAGGGGGAAAACTTATGACAATTGTAGGATGCCGTATCGATGGGCGCTTAATTCACGGACAAGTAGCAAACCTTTGGTCTGCTAAACTTAATGTTTCACGTATCATGGTCGTTGACAATGATGTTGTGAACAACGACGTTGAAAAAAGCGGCTTGAAACTCGCAACACCACCAGGTGTAAAACTTAGTATTTTGCCAGTTGATAAAGCAGCAGCGAATATCCTTGCTGGTAAATACGATAGCCAACGTCTTTTGATTGTAGCACGCAAACCTGACCGTTTCCTCGGTTTGGTAGAAGCAGGTGTGCCACTTGAAACTGTCAATGTCGGCAACATGTCTCAAACACCAGAAACACGTGCGATCACACGTTCTATTAACGTTGTTGATAAAGACGTAGAAGATTTCCACAAATTGGCGGAAAAAGGTGTTAAACTTACTGCTCAAATGGTTCCAAATGATCCAGTTTCAGACTTTTTGAGCTTATTAAAATAGGAAAAAATTTTTAGGAGGTCATTGTTATGATACAATGGTGGCAAATTTTACTTCTCACTTTGTACTCAGCTTATCAAATCTGTGATGAGTTGACGATCGTTTCTTCTGCAGGTTCCCCTGTATTCGCTGGTTTCATTACTGGTTTAGTCATGGGAGATTTGACAACTGGTTTGTTTATCGGTGGTAGCTTGCAGTTGTTCGTACTTGGGGTAGGTACCTTCGGTGGTGCTTCTCGTATCGACGCAACTTCTGGTGCGGTTCTTGCGACTGCTTTCTCAGTTTCACAAGGAATCGAAACAGACCTTGCGATCACTACAATCGCTGTACCAGTAGCAGCACTTTTGACTTACTTCGACGTACTTGGTCGTATGACTACAACATTCTTCGCTCACCGTATTGACGCTGCGATTGAACGCTTTGACTACAAAGGAATCGAACGTAACTATCTTCTTGGTGCGCTTCCTTGGGCTCTATCTCGTGCCCTTCCAGTATTCTTCGCCCTTGCTTTCGGTGGAGAATTCGTACAAGGTGTTGTAAACCTTGTTAAAGAATACCAATGGGTTGCAGACGGTTTGACTCTTGCAGGTCGTATGCTTCCAGGTCTTGGATTCGCTATCTTGCTTCGTTACCTTCCAGTTAAACGTAACCTTCACTACCTTGCTATGGGATTCGGTTTGACAGCTATGTTGACTGTACTTTACTCAAACGTAACAAGTCTTGGTGGAGCAGTTGCTGGAATCATTGGCACTCTTCCTGCTGAAGTTGCTGAAAAAATTGGCTTTGTTAACAACTTCAAAGGATTGTCTATGATCGGTATCTCTATCGTGGGTATCTTCCTTGCAGTTGTTCACTTCAAGAACAGCCAAAAAGTTGCTGTAGCAGCACCTTCTACACCATCAGAAAGTGGGGAAATTGAAGATGACGAATTCTAATTACAAATTAACAAAAGAAGATTTTAATCAAATTAACAAACGTAGCTTGTTCACTTTCCAATTGGGATGGAACTACGAACGTATGCAAGCATCAGGTTACCTTTACATGATCTTGCCACAATTGCGTAAAATGTATGGAGATGGAACTCCTGAGTTGAAAGAAATGATGAAAGTTCATACTCAATTCTTCAACACTTCACCATTCTTCCACACAATCATCGCTGGTTTTGACCTTGCCATGGAAGAAAAAGATGGCGTTGCCTCAAAAGACGCGGTTAACGGTATCAAGACAGGTTTGATGGGACCATTCGCTCCTCTTGGAGATACAATCTTTGGTTCACTTGTACCTGCTATCATGGGATCTATCGCTGCAACAATGGCTATCGCTGGTCAACCTTGGGGTATCTTCCTTTGGATCGCAGTTGCAGTAGCGTATGACATCTTCCGTTGGAAACAGTTGGAATTTGCATACAAAGAAGGGGTTAACCTTATCAACAACATGCAAAGTACTTTGACAGCTTTGATTGAAGCTGCATCTGTACTTGGTGTATTCATGATGGGTGCTCTTGTAGCAACAATGATCAACTTTGAAATTTCATACAAATTGCCAATCGGTGAAAAGATGATTGACTTCCAAGACATCTTGAACTCAATCTTCCCACGTTTGCTTCCAGCAATCTTCACTGCATTCATCTTCTGGTTGCTTGGTAAGAAAGGTATGAACTCTACAAAAGCTATCGGTATCATTATCGTGCTTGCCTTGGCTCTTTCTGCCTTTGGTAAATTTGCACTTGGAATGGGCGCATAATTTATGACTAAATCATTGATTTTAGTGAGTCACGGTCGTTTTTGTGAAGAACTTAAAGGTAGCACAGAAATGATTATGGGACCACAAGACAACATTCATGCGGTGGCTCTTCTTCCAGAAGATGGACCAGAAGAATTTACTGCAAAATTTGAAGCTGCTATTGAAGGATTGGATGATTTCCTAGTCTTTGCAGATCTTCTTGGTGGAACACCATGTAACGTGGTGAGCCGTCTGATTATGGAAGGTCGTGACATTGAACTTTATGCAGGAATGAACCTTCCGATGGTCATTGAATTTATCAATGCAAGCCTAACTGGAATGGATGCGGACTATAAGAGTCGTGCTTCAGAAAGCATTGTGAAAGTTAATGATTTATTGGCAAGCTTCGACGACGATGAAGATGAATAATACTCTTCAAAAATCAAATTCAAACCACGTCAGCTTCGCCTTGCCGTATATATGTTACTGACTTCGTCAGTCTTATCCGGCAACCTCAAAGCAGTGCTTTGAGCAACCTTCGGCTAGCTTCCTAGTTTGCTCTTTGATTTTCATTGAGTATAAGATGTGATTGCGTTAAAACGTTAAATCATCTTATAGAAAATATACATGGGAATGGGAGCGACTCCCATTCCCATGTTTTCAATCATGAAACAATATTAGATTAGAGGTTTTCAATGCTAGATTATACAAAAGAAGATTTGCTTGAGTTGGGAGCAGAGATCACCACACGCGAAATTTACCAACAACCAGATGTTTGGAAGGAAGCTTTTGAATCCTATCAAGCCCGCCGTGATGAAATTGCAGCCTTTTTGCAAGGAATTGCAGATAAACATGACTACATCAAGGTTATCCTGACTGGTGCTGGGACTTCAGCTTATGTAGGCGACACCTTAGTTCCATACTTCAAGGAAGTCTATGACGAACGTAAATGGAATTTCAGTGCAATTGCGACAACTGATATCGTAGCAAACCCACAAACCTATTTGAAAAAAGACGTAGCAACTGTTTTGGTATCATTTGCACGTAGTGGAAACTCACCGGAAAGTGTAGCAACCGTTGACCTGGCTAAGGCCTTAGTTGACGAGCTTTATCAAGTAACGATCACTTGTGCGGCTGAAGGGAAATTAGCACTTCAAGCCCACGGTGACGATCGCAACCTCTTGCTCTTGCAACCGGCAGCTTCTAACGATGCTGGCTTTGCTATGACATCAAGCTTTACTTCAATGATGTTGACAGCACTTTTGGTCTTTGATCCAACTGAATTTGCTCTTAAAGCTGAACGTTTTGAAGTGCTTTCTAGTCTTGCTCGTAAAGTTCTTGACAATGTGGCAGATGTGAAAGAGTTAGTTGACCTAGACTTTAACCGAGTGATTTACTTAGGTGCAGGTCCATTCTTCGGACTTGCTCATGAAGCACAACTGAAAATTTTGGAATTGACTGCTGGTCAGGTTGCGACAATGTATGAAAGCCCAGTTGGCTTCCGTCACGGTCCAAAATCTCTTATCAATGAAGATACTGTAGTTTTAGTCTTTGGTACTACAACAGACTATACTCGTAAGTACGACTTAGACTTGGTTCGTGAAGTTGCAGGGGACCAAATCGCTCGTCGCGTTGTTCTCTTGAGTGATCAAGCTTTTGGTCTTGAAAACGTTAAGGAAGTAGCACTTGGCTGTGGCGGTGTCTTGAATGACGTTTACCGTGTATTCCCTTATATTGTTTATGGTCAATTATTTGCTCTCTTGACCTCACTGAAGGTTGGAAACAAACCAGATACACCATCACCTACAGGTACAGTAAACCGCGTTGTTCAAGGTGTTATTATTCACGAATTCAAATAATAAGGAGATAGGGATGAAAGCATACACAGAACGTGTATTTGGGAAAGTTGATGGCAAGGATGTTGTCGCTTATCGCTTTGAAACAGAAGCAGGCTACCAACTAGAAATCATGACCTATGGTGCAACGATTCTACGCTATGTAACTCCTGATAAGGCTGGTAATTTTGCCAATGTTATCCTAGGCTTTGATGATTTTGACAGCTATGTAGGTAACAGTCCTAAACATGGAGCGAGTGTAGGTCCAGTTGCAGGTCGTATCGCAGGTGCGACATTCGAATTGAATGGGAAAACCTATGAACTCGAAGTCAATAACGCAAGCAACTGTAACCACAGCGGTTCAACAGGTTGGGATTCTAGTTTGTTTGAGCTAGTCGAGGTGAGCGACCATGGTTTGACTCTTTACACAGAAAGAACAGACGGGACAGGAGGTTTCCCTGGGAACCTTAAAATCTGGATTAGCTACCACTTGGAAGAAACTGGTGCCTACGAAGTTAGCTACAAGGTAACGACGGACCAGGATACCTTGGTCAATCCGACCAACCATAGCTACTTTAACTTGTCTGGCGATTTCACTCAAACTGTTGATCGCCATGTCTTCCAATTGAACACTGAGGGTATCTATCCAATTGCTCCTGACGGTGTCCCGGCTAAAGCTCCAGATGCTAACCGCGATGTAGTTAAACATATCTATAATGGTGCCTTATTGAAGGATATCTTTGCAGAAGAAGATGAGCAAATCCAACTCGTATCTGGTTTGGACCACCCATTTGCTCTGCCTGCAGGACATGATAATGCTGGTTTCCTCTATGACCAAAACTCAGGTCGTTTCTTACTCTTTAAGACAGAAGCTCCTTGCTTTGTAGTTTACACCGCAAACTTTGTGGATGAGAGTGTCATCATCGCTGGTCAACCAATGATGCAGCACAATGGAATTGCTCTTGAAGCACAGGCTTTACCAGATGCTATTCATAGTGACCTGAAAGATCAAGTCATTCTAAAAGCAGGTGAGACTTTCACTAGCAAAACTCGTTACGAAATTGTCGTTAAATAATAAAAATTCTCTGAAGTCATAGGATTTCAGAGAATTTTTTATTATTCTTCATCTGGTGTGAGAATCATCGGAATGATGATTGGTTCACGTTCAGTGTTTTCGTAAAGGAATGGTCGAATGGCGTTTACGATAGCACCATTGACAGATTGGACGCTGGCATCCTTGTTTTTCAAAGCGATACGAATAGCATTGAAAAGGATGCGTTGACTTTGACGGATCAAGTCGCCAGATTCGCGCATGTAGACGAAACCACGACTAAGGATATCTGGTCCAGAAATAATCATCTGAGACTCAAAGTCTACCGTTGCGACAGCAAGTACAACACCATCTTCGGATAGGTCTCGGCGGTCTTTTAGGACTGCCGCACCGATTTCGCCGATCCGATTTCCATCGACGTAGATATCTTGAGCATTGAAATGACCAGCGATACGAGCAGAGTTTGCAGTAAGGGCAAGGACATCACCATTGCTCATGATAAAGATATTGTCTTTTTCAACTCCAGTATCTACGGCAAGTCCAGCATGGACTTTTTGCATGCGATATTCACCGTGAACAGGCATGAAGTATTTTGGTTTGATGAGGCGGAGCATGAGTTTTTGCTCTTGCTGACCACCGTGTCCAGATGTATGGATGTTGTTAATCTTACCATGGATAACTTCAACACCAGCTTCAGAAATGATGTTAATCAGCTTGTTAACGCTAGTGGTGTTTCCTGGGATTGGACTAGATGAGAAGATAACCGTATCGCCAGGTTGGAGTTGCACTTGACGGTGGGTTCCGTTAGCGATACGAGAGAGAGCCGCCATAGGTTCACCCTGGCTACCTGTACAGAGGATAAGAACCTCACCTGCAGGGTAATCTTTGATTTCATTTGGTTCGATGAAGGTTCCCTTTGGCGCTTTGATGTAGCCAAGTTCGATTCCGTTAACAATAGCCTTTTCCATAGAGCGTCCAAAGACAGCAATCTTACGCCCTGTTTTGACAGCGGCATCAGTCGCTTGCTGGAGACGGAAGATATTTGAGGCAAAGGATGCAAAGATGATACGTCCCTCGATACCTTGGATAATCTTCATAATAGACTGACCAACGACCTTTTCAGAGTTTGTAAAGGTTGGCACTTCAGCATTTGTCGAGTCAGAGAGTAAGCAAAGTACTCCGTCTTCACCTAGGGCTGCCATACGGTGCAAGTCTGCAGGTTCACCAACTGGTGTAAAGTCAAACTTGAAGTCACCGGTACAGACGATTTTTCCTTGAGGTGTGTGGATAACAATTCCCAAAGGTTCTGGGATCGAGTGAGTTGTTCTAAAGAAAGTTGCTTTAAGATTTTTAAAGGTCAACTCAGTGTTGTGGTTGATTTCGTGAAGTGTAGCATTGCGCAAAAGGCCATGCTCTTCGAGTTTTCCACGGATCAAAGCGAGGGCTAGTGGACCTGCATAGATAGGGATATTTGCTTGCTTGAGCAAGAAAGGAATCCCACCAATATGGTCCTCGTGTCCGTGGGTAATCAAGAGAGCCTTGACGCGGTCGATATTTTCGACAATGTAAGAGTAATCAGGGATAACGTAGTCGATACCAAGAAGATCATCCTCAGGGAATTTAATCCCTGCATCAACGATGATGATTTCGTCTTGGTATTCGATTCCGTATGTATTTTTACCGATTTCTCCTAGACCACCAATGGCAAAAACGCCCACTTCTTCTGGTTTAAGAGTATAGGCCATATTAGAACTCCGTAATTTCGAATGCGCCAGTTTCTTTTTCGTAGTCTAGCAATTTGTCAGACAAGAGCTCGATATATTCAACGTTGAATTCTGGACGATTTTCTTCCACAAGTTGGCGAGCAATGATGCGTCCCTCAAGTTCTGAGCTAGCATCGATGTCTAAGTAGAGTGAGCGTGTTGTTTCACGACGTGGACTACGGTCTTTTGTTTCTTGATAAAAAACTTTGTAAATCATGTGTTTCCTTTCTGTTTTCAGGTCAGCTGTATTCAAAAAATTACCAGCTTGAAGCTGTTTGTTTCTATTTCATTTTCTGCCTGTATTGACCTTGATTCGTTACAATTATCTCAATTATAACATAAAAAGGGGAATTAGTAAAAGCAGGAAACATGAAAGTAAGGAGCTTGAAATGTGTTTCATTGTGCCCGATACAAGTATTTGAAGACTTTGGAATCAAGTGCTATAATAAAGTTAGAAAAGAGGTTTTTCCTTATGAAGGAGGGCAGGATATGTTTCAACTAGCTATTATCATTCGTCTTCTGGCCTTTGCGGTATTCGTTGCCTGTGTTTACGGAGGAAATGTTTTGTATACTCGGCTAGAGTATCGGAAAGCCAAACTCATTTGGAAGATTGGTTTCGTGACTCTGTATTCGTTTTTCCTTCTCCTGGTGACCTATGTGGTCTGGTTTGTGTTTTACTTTGGTTTGAATTCTTGAGTGCTTGTCCTGTCTATTTGGCAGGACAATTTTGTTTCAAAACAAAGAAAATTCCCATGTGTCGGCTTTTGTAGTATAATAGTAAACAGACAAAAAGATAGGAATGTGTTATGAAAGTATTAGCTTTTGATACGTCCAGCAAGGCTCTTTCTCTAGCTATTTTAGAGGACAAGCAAGTTCTTGCCGAGACGACAATTAATATCAAGAAAAATCACAGTATTACCCTCATGCCTGCTATCGATTTTTTGATGGCCAGTCTAGATTTGACACCAAAGGATTTGGATCGAATCGTCGTGGCAGAGGGGCCTGGTAGTTATACTGGCTTGCGAATCGCAGTAGCAACTGCCAAGACCTTGGCTCATACCTTAAACATTGAGTTAGTGGGAATGTCTAGCCTTTTATCTCTGCTACCGAGCCAGCAGGAAGGTTTGGTTGTTCCTTTGATGGATGCGCGTCGCAACAATGTATACGCAGGATTTTATGAACATGCTCAACCTGTCTTTCCAGAAGCGCATCTGTCCTTTGCGGAAGTCCTTGAGCAAGTCAAGGATGCTGACCAGGTAACCTTTGTCGGTGAAGTGGGTCCCTTTGTCGAGCAGATTCAAGAGCAATTACCACAGGCTAACTATCAAGAAACCTTACCAAACGCAGCGAATCTTGCTCTTTGGGCCTGGGACAAGGAAGCAGACTCCTTGCACGATTTTGTGCCGAATTACCTCAAGCGTGTCGAAGCTGAGGAAAATTGGCTCAAGAACCATACGGAGTCTGGCGAGTCTTACATTAAACGCCTATGATAGAAATCAAACGAATCCAACAGCAGCCTGATGTGGCACAAGCTATCTACGAAGTGATGACGGATGTTTATCCCGTCAGTCCTTGGACGTTGGAACAAATCCAAGCAGACCTGTCTCAAGACCAGACTTGGTATGCTCTAGCTTATGATGGGGAAGAAGTGATAGGTTTTCTAGCAATTCAGGAGAATCTTTTTGAAGCAGAAGTCTTGCAAATTGCTGTCAAAAAAGCCTATCAAGGTCAGGGGATAGCCTCAGCCTTGTTTGCAACATTGCCGACAGACAGGGAGATTTTCCTCGAAGTCAGAAAGTCAAATCAAAGAGCGCAAGCATTTTACAAGAAAGAAAAAATGGCAGTCATCGCTGAGAGAAAGGCCTATTACCATGATCCAGTCGAGGATGCCATTATCATGAAGAGAGAAATAGATGAAGGATAGATATATTTTAGCATTTGAGACATCCTGTGATGAGACCAGTGTCGCCGTCTTGAAAAATGATGACGAGCTCTTGTCCAATGTCATTGCTAGTCAAATTGAAAGTCACAAGCGCTTTGGTGGTGTAGTGCCAGAAGTAGCCAGTCGTCACCATGTCGAAGTTATCACGGCTTGCATCGAGGAATCGCTGGCAGAAGCAGGGATAACCGAAGAGGACGTCACAGCTGTTGCCGTTACCTATGGGCCGGGCTTGGTCGGAGCCTTGCTAGTTGGCTTGTCAGCTGCTAAGGCCTTTGCTTGGGCTCATGGACTTCCTCTGATTCCTGTGAATCATATGGCTGGCCATCTCATGGCGGCTCAAAGTGTGGAGCCTTTGGAATTCCCTTTGTTAGCCCTTTTAGTCAGTGGTGGCCACACAGAGCTGGTCTATGTGTCTGAGGCTGGTGATTACAAGATTGTTGGCGAAACACGTGATGATGCAGTTGGTGAGGCCTATGATAAGGTCGGCCGTGTCATGGGCTTGACCTATCCAGCAGGTCGTGAGATTGATGAGTTAGCTCATAAAGGTCAGGATGTGTATGATTTCCCTCGTGCTATGATTAAAGAAGATAATCTGGAGTTTTCATTCTCAGGTTTGAAGTCTGCCTTTATCAATCTCCACCACAATGCCGAGCAAAAGGGAGAAAGCTTGTCCAAGGAAGACCTATCTGCTTCCTTCCAAGCAGCTGTCATGGATATTCTCATGGCAAAAACCAAGAAGGCCTTGGAGAAATACCCTGTTAAAACCCTAGTCGTGGCTGGTGGTGTGGCGGCCAATAAAGGTCTTAGAGAACGTTTGGCGGCTGAAATCACCGATGTCAAGGTTATCATTCCACCTCTACGTCTTTGCGGAGACAATGCAGGAATGATTGCCTATGCCAGCGTCAGCGAGTGGAACAAAGAAAACTTTGCAGGCTTGGAGCTAAATGCCAAACCAAGTCTCGCTTTTGATACTATGGAGTAAAGAGTTAGCTCAGCGTTAACTCTTTTATCTTGGACAAATGCCCGAGTTTTTTAGTATAGTAGACATATGAGATTTAAAAAAATAATTAGTGTAGCACTTGCTCTAGTGGGATTGTTGCTGTCTCTAATGGTTTTTCAGATGTTTCAAAAGACACAACTGGTCATGTTTGAATCTATTTCCTTTAACATGCCCCTCAAATCTTTTGAAAAAGAGTTTGGGAAACCTAATGAAATAGTAGAAGAGACAGAAACAGGCTATCACAATCCTTGGCGTGCAAAAGATCCCTATCTCTATAAAACCGGGCGCCTTTTCTACGACTATGAAAATTTTAAATGGAAAGGTTATAGTGGTCGCGTGACCTTTACTTTTTCAAAATCACATCGTTTACAAGGGGCGTCGGTTTATTTCCCTGTAGTTTCTAAAGCTCAACAAAAAGAAATATTTTATCAGATGATCCAAGACATGAAAGCAGAAATCGAAGCTCTACCCAATTTTCAGTCTTTGAAAGTTGATGCCTTGGTCGGGGATGATGGTGGTTATCGGTTTAAGGTCAAACTGAAAGGGCAACTGAGAGAACTCCGGATCGATGTTTATCCTACAGAATATGAGGATGATGACAATCCTGAGATTAATCAATATCATATTCGAATCGATCAATCTCAGTGGTAGTCGTCCTAGGGATCTTGTTTTGAACGCTTTTGACAATAGAATGCTGTATTTGTAAGAATGAGGAGGTTTATGAAAGAAAAAGGATTTTGGGAGGGAGTACAGGCTGCGGTGCCAACGGCTTTAGGCTATGTCAGTATCGGCCTTGCTTGTGGCATTATCGGTTCCCCTTATGTAACCCCTGTGGAAATGGGCTTGATGAGTCTCTTTGTCTATGCTGGAAGTGCCCAGTTTGCCATGATAGCCTTGATAGCAGTTCAAGCGCCTGTGGTAGCCATTGTCATGACGGTTTTTTTGATTAATCTACGGCTCTTTTTACTGAGTTTACACGCTTCTACCTATTTCCGTCATACTAGTCTCTGGCATAATATCGGAATGTCTAGTATCTTGACCGATGAGACCTATGGTGTTTTGATGGGCGAGCTGGTCCATACGGACAAGGTTAATCCTATGTGGATGCATGGTAACAATCTAAATAGCTATGTGGCTTGGTTTGTGGGGACGGTTGTCGGGACTGCCTTAGGTGGGCTTTTGCCAAATCCGGAGATTTTCGGTCTTGACTTTGCCCTGGTCGGAATGTTTATTGGAATTTTTTCTTCTCAGTTTCAGATTATGCAAAGAAGAATTCCCCTGCGCAACCTCTTTATCATTTTAGGAGTAGTTGCCCTTTCCTTCTTTATACTCTTGACAGTGGTATCTCAATCGCTAGCTGTCCTATTTGCGACACTGCTTGGATGTACAATGGGGGTAATCTTAGATGGTCAGTAAGTATCTTTTGTTAGCCGTTATTTTTTCTGGACTAGTTACTTGGATTCCACGTGTGATTCCCTTTATCTTGGTCAAGTATAAGGGTTTGCCTGCTATTGTCGAGCGTTTTTTGAAGTTCCTACCTGTATCTATTATCTTTGCCTTGATTCTATCAAGTGTGGCAACAGGTAAGGTGGGAGATTTCCCTCAAATCAAATGGTTAGACTTGATTGCAGTATTTCCAACGGCCTTTGTCGCCTTTCGTTACCGCAATCTGGTGGGGACGGTTCTTTTTGGGGTTGTCTTAATAGCTATCTTGCGTCTTGTCTTTTAAATCAGACATAAAGAAAACCTATGGCAAAGATAGAAATCATATAATGGCGCAATTACTTTTTTTCTGTTAAGATAAGACTATATTCTATTTTGGAGGAAATATCATGAAGAAAATCATCAAATATTCATCACTTGCTGCCCTAGGGCTTGTTGCCGCAGGTGTACTGGCAGCTTGTTCAGGTGGTGAGAAGAAAGATGCGGCATCAGGTGATGCAACAACTACTAAGAAAGAAATCGTCGTAGCAACTAACGGCTCACCAAAACCATTTATCTATGAAGAAAATGGTGAATTGACAGGTTACGAGATTGAGCTTATTCGTGCTATCTTTAAAGACTCAGACAAGTATACTGTCAAGTTTGAAAAGACAGAGTGGTCAGGGA